>Ga0164297_10002288_pt1 | contig 19154 bp, 3 predicted proteins | sample GEODES058metaG_FD_113539 | JGI IMG/M metagenome (GOLD analysis project Ga0164297, IMG submission 113539) | Dystrophic lake water microbial communities from Trout Bog Lake, Wisconsin, USA - GEODES058 metaG | ecosystem: Environmental > Aquatic > Freshwater > Lake | place: USA: Trout Bog Lake...
AAATTGGATTAGCGTAACAGGAACAAGTACAGGTGTAACTTTTAACGATGCCACTGATATTGGCATTGAAGCGGCACTGATGATAGGATAACAAATGACAACAGCTTTTAAAAACGTATTAAATTCAGGATTAGGATCAACACCTACTACTGTACTAACCACAAACTCCAGTGCTAGAACCACTGTGATTGGTCTAAGCCTGACTAACACATCTTCAAGTGTGGTGCTTGCTAGCGTTCAACTTCAAGATACTCTTGCTGGCACTAATGCTTATTATATACAAAATATTGTTGTTCCGCCTAATACCAGTGCTAGAGTTATAAACGGCGGTGAAAGATTAGTTTGCGGCCCAAGTACTAATATAGTTATTACTTCAAATATAGATGGCAGTATTGATCTAGTAATGAGCTATGTTGAAATAAGTTAAGGAAAAGATTATGACCTACTATGTTGGTAATGAATATAATTTAAATGACCTACTAGGAGACGGAAATCCTAGATATTTTTATGCTTTACAAAGATTAGACGATGGAACTCTTTATTTTTATAAAGTTGATCAATTATCTTCAAATGCTAGCATAGTTATCAATGTTCCAGGACCCAACACCGGTAATTTTGAAAATTTTGAATACGGAGTTGATTTCTTCGACGGACGCTTGGCAACAGATCATAGTCGACCATATCCTAATTTAGTGTTTGACCAATATCGCTGGGACAATAAAAATTGCTATTATTATTTAGATAGTGCTACAGGTCAATTAGTAGTTAGAATTAACCAAACATATACATATACCGCGGCTCAGACAGTTAGCGCAATTTAATAGGAACAGAATAAAATGGCAGCAGAATTTAAAATTGGTAGACTACGATTTACATGGCTTGGAACTTGGGCCCCTTCAACATTCTATAATAGAGATGCTGTAGTTAACTATCAGGGTAAGACTTATGTTTGTTTAACACCTAATACATCGTCTGCAAATTTCTATACAGATTATAATAACAAATATTGGAATCTTGTTATAGATGGTAAAACATTTGTTGGACGTTGGACACCTAGTACCCAATATAGTCTTGGTAATATTGCTGTATACGGCGGTGTAGCATACTACTGTACAACTGCTAACAGTGATGCCACTTTTGATTCTACAAAATGGAATACTTACACTTACTCGTGGAGATACAACACCGCATGGACTTCAAACACATCTTATGGAATTGGCGATATAGTTTCATATGGCGGTATTGTTTATGCTTGTTCAACTATTCACACTAGTGCCGCAACAGCTGCATTAGGTTTAGAGGCCAATCAATCTAGTTGGACAATAGTAGATAATGGAATTTATTATACTGGAATTTGGACTAGTAATACTAGATACCGCGTTAACGATCTAGTACAAGAAGGTGCTAACGTTTATTCATGTACTACATATCACACCAGTACTACAACATTTGATTCTACTAACTGGACCATGTGGATTCCTGGCCAAGAGTATAAAGGTACCTGGGGCGGATCTATATTTTATCAAGTAGGGGATATAGTTACTTACGGTGGTAATAATTATGTTAACAATACAATTAACAATACAAATAATGTTCCAAGCCTTGATAATGTTGATTGGACTTTATTGTTAACCAACTATGAATTGAAAGGTGACTGGATTTCTACAACACAGTATAAAGTATCCGATCTTGTTCGTAGAAATGGAATAGTGTATACATCAGTATCAGATAATATTAGTCAAGATCCTGCTTTTACTTCTATATCAAAAATTTACACTGCTTCAGGTAGCGGCGGAAAAACTCTTAAAGTGGCAGCAATCGGCGGTTCAGGTACTGCTACAAGTGGATTAGTTGTTGGTATGGTGCTAACTGGGAACGGTTTTACATTAGGACAATCTGTTGTTTCAATTGTTGATGCCACAACTATCACCATTAGCAGAGCCCCAGACAGTACTCCGGTCGATGGAGAAACTATTGGATTTGTTGGTGTAAATTCTAGCTATTGGACTATAACTATTCCTAGTTCTGCTTGGCAAAACTTTTGGCAATCGGGCGTTTCATATGAACCCGGCGACCTTGTTGTATGGCAAAATGCGACTTATAAATGTATTAATCAAAATATTTCAACAAGTTTAAATCGTCCAGATTTAGATTTAACAAACAGTTATTGGATTTATTATATATTACACGCACGTAAGAATGCGTTAAACACCTACGGCGACATTGAAACATATACAACTGGTCCAGGATATGCTTCAATTCCTATCGGAACACAAAGTTATCCTTTACGGTCAACCAATAATTTACCAACATGGCAAAATATTAACGTTACACCTAATGTATTTTATGTTGCCCCTAATGGAACTGATTCTAGCGGATATGGAACAACATGGGATAAACCTTTTAAAACAATAAAATATGCTTGTAATTATGTTAGTTCTGGAACACAATATCAAAATACATACACATTAATTCAAACTAATAAAGCATGGGCTGTAGCAGAAATGTATCAGTGGATGGTTTATCAAGTAACTAATAACATTAGTCCATTTAGTCTGTCATCTGTATTTGATTCTACAAAAACTCAGCGTGACGCAAATTTTGTAATTGACGCTGTTGCTTATGATATTACTAGAGGAGGTAACAGTCAAACAGTTGCTGCAACGTTGTCTTATTTTGTTTTTGGTAGTAGTAATACATTTTTTAATACAGCAGTGGCAAATGAAATGCCATATTTTATTGCGGCATTAAATTATTTACAAACATTAATAAACGCTTGTATCAATAATTCAACTGGTTCTATACAAAGCTACCAGGTATTAAATGGAGTTCAATCTCCTATATCTTTCGTTACAAGTCAACTAGTATCAGAAGTTGGTGCCGTTTCGTATGTTGACGGATTACTTAATATTATTATTACAGCATTGACTACACAAAGTACTGGAGTAGTACCAGTACCGAATACTGGTATTAGTTCAACAATTATGATTAAGACAGGCACTTATGCTGAATCATTGCCTATTACAGTTGCTGAAAACGTTGCGTTAGTAGGTGACGAGCTACGAGGAGTTGTAATAGAACCAGCTGCAATTATTAATACTATTGCTACAGCAAGCACTACTGGATCAAATACAATTACAGTTAACAGTACAGTTGGTATGTCCGCAAATACTCCTGTACAATTTAGCACAAACATTGGAGGATTGACTTCTGGTGTAACTTATTATGTAATTGGTTCAAGCATTACAGCAACACAGTTTTCTGTAGCTAGTATATCTGGTAGCACCACGTCTGTGTATATTACAACAAGTATTAATCAAACAACAGTTGTATACGGCGGAGATGCTTTAAAAAATATGTTCTACATGCGTAACGGTTCGGGACTACGAAACGTGACATTGACTGGATTATTAGGTTTCTTGGGACCGTTAAATGCTTATCAGACACAAAGACCAACAGGAAGTGCTTATGTAAGTTTAGATCCAGGAACCGGACCAGGAGATACTAAAACATGGATTTTCCGTCGTAGTCCTTATGTTCAAAATGTAACTACATTTGGAGTTGGTTGTATAGGCTTGAAAATTGATGGAACATTACACAATGGTGGTAGTAAATCAATTGTTGCTAACGACTTTACACATATTTTAAGCGATGGTATTGGTGCTTGGGTTTACGGACCTGATGCCAAGTCAGAATTAATTTCAGTATTTACATACTATAACTACGCAGGATATGTTGCTGAAGCAGGTGGACGTATCCGGGCTGCCAATGGTAACAGTTCATATGGTACTTACGGTGTTATTGCTGAAGGGTATGATGTTACTGAGACACCCGACAATGGAATTATTTTCAACCAAAGTACACAAGTACAAGCTAGTGTTCAAAGTAGTTTTGGCGCAAACGCACAATTATTAAGATTACAATTTGCTAACGCAGGATCAAATTATAATACTACAACTACTAATATGATCCAGTATAGTAATGCTTTTACTACTAGCCCATGGACAACTGATGGCAATGTAAGTTTTACACAAACACAGGCAGCGCCAACAGGATATGCAGAAGCATGGACTTTAACTGGTACTAACGGAACAATTAATACTAGTTATGCGTCTCAAACAATTAATATTTTACCAGCAGGCCAAGTATACACTAATTTAACAGGTTACAATGTAAGCGGTAGCGGTAGTGGCGCACAGTTTAATGTCACAGTTACAAGTACAGCTTATGTAGTGGTAGTATCTAACTCAGGCGGTTCAGGGTATGTTGTTGGCAATCAAATTTTAATTACAGGCGGACAGCTTGGCGGCGCTAACAGTATTAATGATTGCTTATTAACAGTTTCTGGACTATCTGGTAGTAGTGTTATTACTGTTACAGTTTCAGGAACAGTGCCAACCGGTAGTAACTTAGGTTATACTGTAAGCATATACGCCCAACAAGGCACAGGAACAAATTTTGACCTTCAAGCAATTTTTGGAGGAAATACAACTGTAACTAGCGGTGTTAATTTCAACTTTAGTACAGGTTCGATTAGTCCTTACAGTCTGAATGGTGGATATATACCTATATCATATGGCAAGGTTACTCTAACTAATGGCTGGTATAGACTGTATTTTACCACATATGATATAACTGGTCTTAACAATACACTATCGTTCACTTTATTCCCTAAAGGACAAAATGGAACAGCAGGTACATTTAATTATTTCTACGGATCACAAGTACAAATATCAACAAGCCCTACATTCTATCTTGAAACTACTAGTAACCAGTTTACATCCTATGCCAATTATGAAGTTACTGGATCAGGAACAGGTGCTGTAATTATCGGCGATGAGCTAAGATCGTTTTCTGTATTCCAATCTCGTGTTAGTTCAGACAGTAATGGTGTAACAGGTGGCGCAAGTTATTTGACTTCTAGTAACAATGCTCAAGGCGGAACAAACCAGTATGTTATTTTAGCTCCGCAAGATGTTAATACGTCTAGTAATTATATTGGCATGAGATTATTCATTAACAGCGGCACGGGCGCAGGCCAATATGGTTATATTGGTACATATAATTCTACTAGTAAAGTTGCTCAAATATTAAAAGAATCCTTTACTACATTAAATGTTGGCTCAACTACAGCTAGCACTAATATATTAACATTAAGCACAGGTAATACAAATACATTATATGTTGGTTTACCAATTTTATTAATTCCAACATACTATACTACTGTTGTAACTAGTGTAAGTCAGACAACTGCCACAGCCACAGCTACATCGGGTAGCACTGTGAACACAGTTACCGTAAGTAGTACAGCTCAGATGGCGGTCAACATGGCTGTTACATTTAGCGGCGCATCATTTGGTAATATTACCACAGGATATACATATTACATCAATACTATTGTAAATCAAACAACAATACAATTATCAACAAGTTTGTTTGGTGCAGTGTGGGGTTTAACAACTGCTACTGGTTCAATGACCATGACCTTCACTGCTAATACTGGTTATTTGACTTCGGTACTAAGCAATAGTAATGGTACAACAAACATGGTTCCAAATTATCCTGTACAATTTACAGGAACTGCTATTGGCGGTGTTACAGCAGGAACTACATATTATATTAACGACATTATTGACACTCAAACATTTACTATTTCTAGTAATTTGGTAACAGTATCAGCATCAGCAACTAGCTCAAGCACTAATGCTATTACTGTAGCAACGGGAACAGCAAGTAACTTAACTCCGTTAAATCCAATTATCTTCACCAACACAGTAATGGGCGGTATTGTTGACAGTCAAAAATATTTTATTAGTAAGATTGTAGATTCTAGTAATTTCCAAATTTCTCAAACAATTCTTACGCAACAAATAACAACCACACAGGCTACAACAAACTTGATTACCACAACTAGCACAACTGGGTTTGTAGTCAATAATCCAATTATCTTTACTGGCACAACTTTTGGAGGAATTACCGCCGAACAGATTTATTATATTCTAGCTGTTAACGATTCGTTTACATTTACAATTAGTACAACACCTGGCGGATCTGCTGTAAGTCTTTCAACAGCAACTGGTTTAATTTTAATGAGAACTGCTCCAGCTTCATTTACATTAACTGACACTACCGGCACAATGGCAGGTACAAGCACAAGTCAGAAGTTATTATTAAGTTCAGCGGCTGGTAGCATGAATGCTACATTCTCTACTTTTTTATTCGGTGGTGCAGTATCTGGTCAGTTGTATTATATTAATACAATTCCAAGTCCAACTACATTCACACTTACCACTGTACAATACAGCGGAGTACAAGCACCATTCACTACTAAAACTGGATCAATGAACGTGGCTGCAGTGGGTTTTGACCATGTAATACCTGGTACAGCTATTCAATCGACACTTGATTATACCACTGTTTATTATATTGAACCAAGAACTATTTTTAGTGCTCCTCCGTTTACACAGACTAGCGCAAGCTCAGTAGTTCCATTAGCAGTAGGGTCATCTTATTCTAAAATTGCTTACGGTAATAATTATTGGATTGCCCTCCCAAATGCTAATGCTACTGCATCAGGATCATCGGATGGTTCAAACTGGTCTAGTATCACATTGCCAGCTAGTGCTTCATGGTCAAGTATAGCATATGGAAACGGTTACTGGGTAGCTGTAGCCAACGCAAGTTCTACAGTAATCAGAAGTGTCTCAAACGGAGTTGGTTGGAGATCAACCACTCTTCCTTTCAGTGCTAACTGGAATAAAAACGTGTACGGTAATGGTGTGTTTGCAGCTATGGCTTCAGATAATCCATTAATTGCTTACTCGACTAACTATGGTGGCGCATGGACGATAGCAAACTTGCCAAGCGATAGAACAGTCACCGCAGTTAACCCAACTACCGGTATTGTAATTAGCACAACACAAGCTAAGTTTGGCAATTCAAGTTTAGGACTATTAGGCACAGGATATTTAACATTGCCTACCGCGTCCACTGATTTTGCATTTGGCACTAATGATTTTACGATCGAGGTCTGGGTGTATAGAAGCGGTAATTCCGGTGTAAATCAAATGATTATAGATTTTAGATCGCAATCAGCTCAAGTTGTTCCTACTTTATTTTTGAATACATCTTATATACCAACATACCTAGTTAACAGCACTAACGTTATTGTCGGTAGTGCTGCAGTTCCGTTGAGTACTTGGACACATATTGCGGTATCAAGAGTCAGCGGAACAACATCTATGTATGTAAATGGATCATTATCTGGTAGTGCTTACACCGATAGTAACAATTATGTACAAGCCGCCAACGGCCCTGTAATTGGCGCCAACTTTGCTGGAGCATCAATATTCAATGGTTATATAGATGAACTTAGAGTTAGCAACGGCATCGGTCGATATACGAGCAATTTTACCCCGGCAGTGGCTCCATTTACAACAGATACCTATACTAAATTGTTAATGCATTTTGAAAACATTAATAATAGTGTAGCATTCTCAACTACAACAGGAACATGGGCAAGTATCGCCTACGGAGCAGGACGTTTTGTAGCAGTTGAAAGTGGCACAGCAAGTGCAGCCTACAGTACAAATAACGGTTCTACTTGGACACAAAGTACATTACCAGTATCTGCGGCATGGTCCAGTATTTCGTTTGGTAATGGAAGATTCGTAGCAGTTTCTAGTAGTAGTTCAACTGTGGCAGCATACAGCTTTGACGGTATAACATGGTACAGCTCTAGCCAATCGGTACAAGCAAGCCATGTAACATACGGCCAGGGCGTATTCCTAGCAGTGAATTCAGGCAACGCACTAGCTTATACAAGTGAAAGTGGTTTAGATTGGATACAGCAAACAGTATCAGCAAGCACTTATGGGTCAGTATCCTTTGGTTATACAACTAGTTACACAGGTGTGTTCACAACACTAGGCGGTCAAAACACTGGAACAGTTATCAGTACTGGGGCTAGTGCTAAAGGTCGCGCAGTTGTAACATCTGGTGTTATTACTAGTGTTAGCCTATTTGAAACAGGTTCTAACTATACAAGCACTCCAACTATTACATTTACAGATCCAAACGTAACAACCTTAGCAGTAGTTACGCCTCGTATTAGTAACGGTGTATTAGGTAATCCAAGTTTGGCAAATAAAGGTAATGGATATAGCTCAGCCAATACTGTAATTACAATTAATGGTAGTGGATTTGCTGATCAGTATCAAACTGGTTTAACAGTTATCTTAAATAATTTATCACGTTTACCAATTGTTGGCGATAACTTAACAATTAGTGGAGTTAGTCAAGTTTATAAAGTTACAAGTGCTACTACAGTTTTTGGTACAGTGGCTCCTAACATTGAAGCTAATGTAAGTGTTAGTCCGGCCATTACCACAGCAAACAGTACAGCAAATGGAACTCCTGTAACTATTCGTACAAAATATAGTCAAGCACGTTTAACTAATCATGATTTCTTATTGATTGGCGAAGGCAACCAAATTAATACTAATTATCCAGGAACATCGTCGAACTTGCCAGCTCAAAATAATCAAACAGTTGAAAATAATTACGGTCGTGTATTCTATACCAGTACTGACCAAGACGGAAACTTCAAAGTTGGTAATTTGTTTGGAGTACAGCAAGCAACGGGTATCGTTACATTGAGCGCTAGCCAATTTGGATTGTCAGGATTGACTACCTTAAAATTGGGAGGTATTGCTGTTGGCGGATCGAGTACGATTGTTACGCAATTCAGTACAGATCCAACTTTTTCGGCAAATAGTGATAGTGTAATTCCAACACAAAAATCTATTAAATCTTATATATCATCTAGATTAAGTACTGGTGGTAGCAACACTATAACCAGCCAGTTAACATCTGGTACTATTATTGTTGGCGGCCAAAATAGAATATTGTCAACTTTACCAAATGGTACAGCAGGATCAACTATCAAAATGCCTAATAAAGTTAACATTAAAGGGCAAGGCGTGGACGGAAATGAAGCGGCATATTTGTTTTTCATAAGCAACTGGCGTAATAAGTCAGCATCACAAAAATAATGATAAATAATATCAGAGGAACGATAAAATGGCAGAATTTAAACTAGGTAGAATTAAGTTTGTATACCAAGGCAATTGGGCACCGAGCACCAGTTATGTAGTAGATGATGTGGTTTCAGTTGGTGGAAAAACATATATTTGTACCGGCACCAATACATCATCAAGTCTTTTTGCAACAGATCTAGCATCGAGTTATTGGAATTTAATGGCCGACGGTACAAGTTGGAAAGGATCTTGGGCAAATAGCACTTATTATCAATTAGGTGATCAAGTTCAGTACGGCGGTTTAGTATATGTTTGTACAACAGCACATACTAGTGCGAGTTCTACTGCAACATTGACAGCAACTGGGTTTAGTGTGTCTGCTGGAACTGCTACGCTAACTTATGCTACACAATCTGTTCAACCATTTTTAGTTGGCGCAACTATAACATTAGCTGGATTTAGTCCAACACAAACAAGCGGTTCTGTTAATAATGTTAATACAACATTTACAGTTGTGACTTGCACACCTACTCAGGTTACATTTGTTCTAACTGGAACATATACAGTTGTAACACTTGGCACTGTGGCTGGATCAAGTCAATTAGGTCTAGAAGCAAATCAAAGTTCATGGTCAGCTTTTGCTCAAAACTTTTCATGGCAAAATTCGTGGACAGCAAACAATCGTTATAAAGTAAATGATTTAGTTAGTTATGACGGTTATACTTATCTATGTAATACAGCTCACGTAAGTGCTTCTACAACTGCGCTAGGGCTTGAAAATGATCAAAACAAGTGGTCAACGTTTAATGCTGGAGTTTATTATGCAGGAGCATGGGCTTCTTCTACACGCTATAAATTAAACGACATTGTTGTATACGGAGCAACTGTTTGGATTTGTATAACACAACATACATCAACATCAACTTTTGACAATATTAAATTTAGTGTGTTTGTTGGCGGAATTGAATACAAGAGTTCTTGGTCAATTGCTAGTACTTATGTAATTGGAGATATTGTTACTTACGGCGGTAATGCTTATATTGCTACTACTAACAACACCGCACAAATTCCTAGTGTGAGTGGTAGTAGTTATTGGTCTGTGTTTACTACAGGATTTAATTATCAAGGTGATTGGTCAAATGCAACTTCATATAAAGTTGGATCTGTAGTTCGTTTAAACGGTTATACTTATATTGCCACAGCAGATAATGCTGTACAAACAATTGGTATTAGTAGTACCACAGTTTCTACAGACCCAAGTAGACCAAATCAAATAACACTAAGTAGTTTATCAGTAACTGGTGCTACAGGAACTGGTACTACTGCTACATTGACATTTTCTACACAAAGTAGTGCTCCGTATACTATTGGTCAGACAATTGTTGTATCAGGCGTTACGACGTCTGCTGGTGTTGGTACTTATAATGGAACATTTATTGTAACAGCTTGTAATACTACTAGCGTAAGTTATCTTACCACAACTACGGCAACTTATTCAACTGGTGGTACAATAAGTGCTAGTACAAATTTATTAGCTGTTGGACTACCAATTTCTTTTACCGGAACAGCATTTGGTGGATTATCAAATACACAACCTTATTTTGTAAACACAATTTCAGATTCGACCCACTTTACAGTTACAACTACACAATATAGTGGAACAGCAGTAACATTAACAACTGCTACAGGATCAATGACTGGTACTACAAACCCAACACCTCCTTATGCCACATATTGGACTAGATTAAATCCAGGTGTATATTGGAATCCAACTAACGCATCTTATAGTGCTGTTTCTGGTACAAATATTTCCAGTGTCGGTACAGGTGCTACATTTGATATTACAACTAAAAATACAGTATATACTGTAACTATTCACAGCGGTGCCGCAGGTTCAAACTATCAAACTAACGATACTATTAAAATATTAGGAACTAATGTAGGCGGTATTAGCCCAGCTAACGATATCACATTAACTGTAACAGCATCTGGCGGAGCAATTACAACTGTAGTAGCAACAGGTATTGCTGTAACTTGGGTCACAGGTACAGCGTATGTATTAGGTGACGTTGTTATGTATGGAGCAAGTAGCTATATTTGCGTACTTGCTCATACAGCGGCTTCTGGTAATACTCCGGCAGCCGATACAACAGCAACTTATTGGAATTTATTAGCATCTGGAACTGAGCAAGCAGTGTTGACCACTACTGGTGATATGTTCTACTACGGTGCCAACGGCCCAACACGTTTACCAATTGGAACAGACGGACAAATTCTTCGTGTTAACAATAATGCCCCAGCTTGGTCATACTATGGTACTATTAATAATCTAGTATATGTTGGCCCGACAGGCGCAGACGTTATTGGAAATGGTCAAGGTTTGACACTTGATAAACCATGGAAAACAATTCGTTACGCCTGTTTACAAGTTGAAAACGGTTATTTGAATACAAATGCCACATCATTGTTAGCTAAAAACAAACAATTCTTGTTAAAAGAAACTAATAACTATGTTCAATACAATTATTCATACAACATAGCATCTAGTTCTAGTTCTACAAACGCATTTACACTAGGTACTGGAACATATCAAACAACTACTTCAACAATGTATGTTGGTATGCCAATATCATTTACAGGAACTGTGGGCGGTGTAACAGCAAGCACAACATACTATGTTTATACTATTCCAAGTTCAACAACATTTACAATTACAGCTACTCAAGGCGGAAGTGTAGCAGTTGGTCTGTCAACAGTAACTGGCACAATGACCGGTTCTTATGTTTATAGCGCAAGTAAAACAGAACGAGATTCTGGTTACGTGTTAGACGCTGTAATTTTTGACTTAGGCCATGCAGGAACACAAAAGACAACAGCAGCCGCACTAGCATACGTTACTAGTAGCGGTCTTGCGAGCGGTGTTAATAGTTATGATGTAACACCATTTTATACATCATTGAATTATTTAGGCGGTACATTAATTAAATCAGTAGTTTCTAATACTGCTCCGACTCAGATTTATCAAACATTAAATGGCGTTAGCTCGGGTAGTCAAGCAAAACAAATTATTGACACTACTTTAACAGCAGAATCGGGTGTTGCAACTACTGCTAGTACTTTAGTTGGAATAGTCAGTTCCGCAATTTATAATGGTTCAAGTGCTCAAATTCCAACAGTGATTAATCCTAATACTACGATTAGTGTTAAAACCGGAACATATAATGAAACATTACCAATCGTTGTTCCAGCTAACACCGCAATCACTGGTGATGAACTGCGTAGTACCGTGGTTCAACCTCGTTCAGCTGATTTAAATTTAGCAAATGACAAATTAAAAAGCATTGATGCTTTAATCCATACAAAAGGATTACTAAGCAATATCATTTCTAACACAGTTATTACAGCAACAGCAGGCAACGCCCAAGTTATTTCAGTAACTGGTGTTGTAGGTACTGGCGCAACTGTTACATTGACTTTTGCTACCCAGTCTAGTTTACCATTTGCAGTTGGCCAATACATTACTGTATCTGGATTCAGTGGCGGTGCTACAGGCTATAATGGTAGTCAAGTGGTTACAGTCGTAACAAATTCAACTGTAAGTTATGCTAATACAACTACAGCTGCAAGTGCTGGTACTCCAATTGTATCAAGTCAAGTGACAGGACTAACCGCAGGCGATACCGGCAGTACAACTGCAGTACAGTCTGTAGTCAATAGTGCCGCATTAATCCAAAATATTTTAAATAATGGGTTAAGCCAAGTTCCGTCATTTAGCTTTACTCAACCTACTGGTTATAATTCAACATATCTAGTAACTTATGGCAATGCTGTTACACAAATTGTAAACAACTATAATTTTATCAAAGCTGAAATTGTTAATTATTTAAATGATGGTTCTTATGGTTGGGGCTCATATAGTGCCGCATATCAGGCTGAAACACAGCGTGATACTGGTTATATTTTAGATGCTTTACAATACGATTTAACCTATGGAGGCAACACAGCAAGTCTAATTACTGGTCGTCGTTACTATTCATTAGGTATTAATCAAATTGTATCTCCATACTTAACAGGTACACTTGCCGCATTGGCCCGTTTAAAAGTTATCATCGGGCAAATTGTTCAAGGAACAGCAGTTAGCGCAAGCGCAGGAAACACTGTAACACAATACGCTGTAAGCCCATTTGGTAACTCAACTGCCGCAACTGCCGCTCAAGGCCTTGTTCAAAATATAATCGATTGGATCAATCAAGGATATGATGACACAGCAACTCCTCCAACAGCAAGTATTGCCTTAGCTAGTTCATCATTACAAACAGCTTATAACGCTATTGTCGCTAAAAGTACTGAAATTCAAAACGATGCTCAAGCATGGGTTACTAAATTCTTCCAGAATCAAAATATCAGTACAACTTTAACTAATCGAGATGCTGGTTATATTGTTAATGCTCTTGCTCTTGATATGGTACTTGGTAGTAACTTTATGAGTATACTAGCAGGACGTAGTTTCTGGGCAAACGTAAGTTCAGCACAAACATTAATTGCTACCGAATTGGCAGCTACAACTGGAGCAATTAACTTTATTGGTTACAAGACCAAACAAATTGCTGCAAGTGGTAGTGTTGCAGCCGCTAGCACATATATCGACGATATGATATCTTATATCTATGGTCAAATTAGTTTCAACACCGTCACAACTGGGGTTGTAGGCGGAACACAAACTATTGCTTATAGTGCCAGCGATGTTATTACAGTTTCAAACGCAGGACAAACAGCAACATTCACTCCAACATTGATTGCAGCAACAAGTAACTTATCAATTACTAACATAACAACTGGCGGTGTTGCTACATTTTCTTCTACTGTTACAGTAGTTAAAGGACAGTCTGTTGTAGTAACTGGCGCAACTGGTGGTATGTCGGCTGGAACATATTATGTTACTTCTGGAGCATCAAGTACTACTGCTGTAACATTAAGTAGTTCTTATAATAATGCTGTATCAGGAACTCCAGCTTCATTTACAGGCGGAGCAGTTACTGGATCTACAGTTGTTATTGGTTCTTTATACAATACTGTGGCAAACGTTACAGTAGCATCCGGCGGTACATGGACAAATACTCCAACTACTGCTCAAACCACTACTGTTAGCGTAAGTTCTGGCACCGGTCTAACAATTACATTGAATTTTGGTTCTAGCTCATACTCAACAACTGTTAGTGCTGTTACAACAAGTACTAATGTAATTACTGTTGGTACTACAGCAGGTATGGCAGTTGGTATGCCAATTAAATTTGCTAGTTTGCCAACTCCAATTACAACTACCGCTACCGCTACAACAACTAGCACAAACATAATTACTTTGGCTGCTACAGCCGCAAGTTTAGGTATTGTAGCAGGACAAATTATTTACTTTACTGGTACGACTGCTAACGGGTTATATAATACAACTGGTAACATTGTTCCTTATACAAATTATTATGTAATTAACCCAAGTGGTAGCACTATTCAAATCAGTGCTACAAGCGGTGGATCTGCTATTGCTTTAACAACTTCAAGTACTACTATGAACGTATATGTTAATGCGGCAGGCGGACTAGTTTCAGGAAACACATATTGGATCAATACTATTCCAAGTACAACTAGTTTAACTGTAGCAAACAGTTTTGCCAACGTAGGTGTAACAGTATATCCGATTACAACTACAGTTGGTAGTATGAGTGCTACTGCTACAGCAGGAGCAACTCCGCAAACTAATGGTACTGTAACATATAATAATACATTAAGCACAATTCAAGGAGTTGAAATACTACGTGCCAACTCAAATTTCTTAGCATACGAGTCTAGTGCTTATATTGCTAACAAGTATACAGGTACAATTAGTAATACTAATTCAACTGGTAATATTATTCAAACAACTGGTGCTCATAATTTAACTGTTGGCGATCCTGTTGTATTCACAGCAACAACTGTAAATACTACTGCTACTGCTACTACAGTAAGTACAGATGGTACTCGTCCTAATCAAATTACTGTTGGCACAACAACAGGTATGGTTACTGGTATGCCTATACAGTTTACAGGTACTGGGTTTGGTGGTCTTTCTTCAGGCGGTGTAATTTATTATATTAAAACTATACCTGACGGAACACACATCACAGTAACACCATATCAAACCGTAAGCACTACGGCTACGTCTACTACAACTGGTACTAATCTAATAACATTAGGTTCAGTATACGGACTGTCGACTCAACAGCCAATTGTGTTTACAGGTACAAGTGCTAATGGTATTACAAATGGAACTACATATTATGTTCTATCAATTAATACAAGTACAAACCAAATTACAATTTGCACTACACCAGGCGGAAGTACACCAGTTACAATAACAGTATCCGGATCGGTATCATTTACCGTGGCAGCTTCAAATACTACTTTAGCATTAACAACTGCTACTGGTTCGCTAACTGCAACAGCAGGCGGACTATTTGGTGGTGTTTCAGCTAATACAGTTTATTATGTATTGACTACTCCAACTACTAGCCAATTGACTGTAAGTGCTATTCAATTGGGACAAGGTACACAAACCGCTCTAACCTTAACAAATGCCTGGGGTGTTGCTACAGTAAGTTATTACTTTGTGTCTAGTTATTGTGTTCGAGATACAAATTCATTTATTTCAGCTTTGATTTACGATTTACAATATCCAGGAAACTATAAATCTTTACGTGCCGCTCAGTTATATGTAAATGCTGTTACTGGTAGTCAAACTCAAAACATGTTCTTGGTACGCAACGGTACAGGTTTACGTAATATGACTATGAATGGTCTAACTGGATATCTAAGTGCACCTAACCAGTATGGTACAAAGCGTCCAACTGCTGGTGCGTATGCTAGTTTAGATCCCGGTTTTGGTCCAAACGATACAAACGTGTGGATTATAAGTCGTTCATGCTATACACAAAATTGTACAATGTTTGGTTATGCTTGTGTTGGTGCCAAAGTTGACGGATCATTACACGCTGGCGGTAACCGTTCGATGGTTGCCAATGATTATACAACAATCATGGGCGATGGTATTGGTTACTGGGTAACTGGTTCTAATGCGTTAGCTGAGCTTGTTTCAGTGTTTAACTACTATGGATTTGCTGGTTACTTAGCAGAGTACGGTGGTAAGATTCGTGCTACTAACGGTAACAGTTCATACGGCACTTACGGTGTTATTGCTGAAGGTACGGATACATTTGAAACAGCAATTAACGGAACTGTAAATAACAGATATTTTGCGGCTAACATCACTAACGTAAATACCGACGGTATTAATAACGTATTAAATTTTGAATACGAAAACGCTGGTAGTGGTTATACAAATAGTGTAGCAACAATTAGCGGTTCTGGTTATAACGCAACCGCAACACATGATGAATTCCGTGATGCATCAGTATTTGAAACTCGTTTAACAGATAATGGCGACGGCTCAAGTACAAGTGTTGGAGGTACAAGTTATGTAACAGCAACTAATACTTCTCAAGGTACAGCTAGCTCTGGACTAGGCACTATAACCACTGCCGCAACTGATTCAGCATTAAGTACCGCCTATGTTGGCATGCGTGTACAAATTACAGCAGGAACAGGAGCAGGACAATATGCCAATATTTTAACATACAGTAACGGAAGTAAAATTGCTCAAATAGTTAAAAATAGTTTTAGTACATTAACTGTAACTGCTACAACGGCCGGCGGAAACAATTTATTAACCGTGGCCAGCACAGGTACACTATATGTTGGTATGCCAATTTATTTAGATACAACTTTTGGTGGTTTGACAGCTTATACATTGTATTATGTAATTGCTGCCAACTTTTCAGCAACACAATTTGCTGTAAGTACATCTTTTGGTGGTAGTGCTGTAACTACGACAGCAACTAGCGCTCAAACAGTTAATTTATATGCCGCTGGCTGGGATCATGTAATTCCAGGGTATACGATAGCAAATACTTTGGATCTTTCAACAACATATTTGATTGAACCTCGCATACAATATACAGCACCTGGCTATACCGCAACCGGCCGTACTATGTCAACAACTGCTCAATGGCAATCAATGACTTACGGAGCAGGTTATTTTGTAGCCATTGCTAATGGTTCAACCAGCTCATCGTTTAGCGTTGATGGCAAATCATGGAGTTCTGGCGGCGCATTGTCTGCCAACACTATGGTTGATGTAGTCTACGGCGGTGGACAAGGCGCAACAGCTACGGCAATCCTTGGCGGATTTGGCGGATCTGGTGCTAGTTTAATAGCAGTATTAGGTTCAGGATTAACAGCAGGACAAGTTGTTAGTGTAACAATCAATAACGGAGGAACTGGCTATAGTACTCCTCCAAATATAGTTTTTGTAAGCTCAACAGGAATTGGAGCAACTGCTACATGTACGGTATTGAATGGCTCAATCACCAGTGTAACTATAAGTATTCCAGGTAGTGGCTATGCAACTGCTCCAACAGTTATTGCCGCAACTGGAGTAGTTAGCAGTCTTACAGCTAATTCATGGGGTAAAAATTATTATAACACTCCAACAGTAACTATTGCGGCGCCTTTTACAGCAACAACATGGAGTTCGGGCGGAAGTGTAACATCAGGTACATATTATTCTTATGTAAACACAGCAACTACACCAAATACTACAAACTATTATTTGGCCAATGCTAGCGGTACATTTTCAGCAACACCTCCAATATTCCAATTAAGTGTTGGCGCTGGCTCAGCTGGAACATATGGTGTATCATTGACTTATGTAGGAACACTTGCTTTAGCAACTGCTACAGTTACTAACTATGGAGCAAGTAGTTATGTATTAACAAATAATGGTTATGGTTATACTAGTGTGCCAGCGGTTACAGTTATAGATAGTTCAGCAAAATTTGTAGCAATTAGTGGTACTACAGCAGTAGTAAACTACAGCACAGTTGCTAACTTATCAAGTTCTTGGACAAGTCCAAACTCAGGTAACGCTTTACCAGCAAGTAGCTGGACATCGGTAGCGTACGGCGGCGGCGTGTTTGTAGCAGTTGGTAGCACAGCTAATGCGGCAAGTAGCGGTGACGGTGTAACATGGATTTCAAGAACTATTCCTTCATTAGGATCAGGTTCTTACAGTTGCGTGACATACGGTAATGGCTACTTTGTAGCTTTACAAACAGGCGGCACAAGTTATGCTACAAGTCCAAATGGAGTAACATGGACAGCAGGTACAAATGCTCTTCCAGCAAATACAACCTGGAGCAGTATTGCTTATGGTAATGGACGTTTTGTGGCACTAGCGGCTACTGGAGCTATTGCTGTATGTTATAATGTACAGTTGGGTGCTGGTAGTATGACATGGACAAGTGTGCTAACTGCAACAGGAGCATCAACAAGTATCTTGTCATCAAGTTATACATGGACCACTATACGTTACGGACAAGGTTTGTTTGTAGCTATAGCCCAAGGAACTGTATCAGCAACTAGTCCAGACGGCATAGTTTGGACACTACGTACTATGCCAGGTAGTAGTACAAACTGGAAGGCATTATCATTTGGTAACCCAACAAGCACAACATTGGGTTCACAGCCAATTTGGGCAGCGGCAAGTAATACAAGTAGTAACACTGCAGCAAGCATACGTACAGGTGCCACACCATTGGGACGTATTGCTGTTAAGAGCGGAGCAATTACTGAAGTACGTTTGGTTGAACCAGGTAGTGGTTTTCCTAAAGGTAACGTTACAGCAACTACAGTTACCACAAATTTGTTTACAGTGGATGATACAACTAACTTGAGTACAACTACAAATACACAACCTATTGTATTCAATCAGACAGTTGGTAATATTATTTCAGGAACAACTTATTATGTTATTGGTTCTAGTGTTACAGGCACACAATTCCAAGTATCAGCAACATCTGGTAGCAGTACCGCAGTAACATTGATTACAAGTAGTCCAACAGGTATGACATATCGAGCAGGCCCTGTTGTTACACAAACTGATCCTAATAAAGTTAAAACAGCAAGTTTAACTGTACGTACCGGTGACGGAGCATTGGGTAACCCAAGTTTCAGTAATCGTGGTTCAAG
>Ga0164297_10002290_pt1 | contig 19149 bp, 20 predicted proteins | sample GEODES058metaG_FD_113539 | JGI IMG/M metagenome (GOLD analysis project Ga0164297, IMG submission 113539) | Dystrophic lake water microbial communities from Trout Bog Lake, Wisconsin, USA - GEODES058 metaG | ecosystem: Environmental > Aquatic > Freshwater > Lake | place: USA: Trout Bog Lake...
ATCCCCGTGATCTCAGCCGCATCTACGTCCACGATCCGGACGATGGCGGCTACATCGACGTCGGCTATCGCGAACTCGCCCGGCCTCCCGTTTCGCTCTGGGAACATCGCCTGGCCCGATCCCGCCTGCGCCGGCAGCGTCGAAGCGAGGTGGACGAGAGCGTGCTGTTTGCCGCCATCGAGGAGATGCGAGAGATCGAGGCACGGGCGCAAGCCGCGACGCGCACGACACGACGCAACCAAGCGCGCCGGCTCGGCCTGCGCATGATCGTCGAGTCCGAGCCGCGACCGGCCGAACCGCCCTCACCCTGGCAGGCCTGCATCATCGAACCGACCGGTTCCTGTGAGCCCTTCGACGTAGAGGAGTGGTGAGCGTGACGGGCGAGCCGGATCATCTCTCTCCCGCCGCCCGTTCCATCGCCGATCTGCCGCCGCTGGAACGCCTCGCCCACATGCACGGCCAATGGTGGGTCGCCCATCCTCATGCCGAGGCCGCCCTGTCGCGGCTCGACACCGCCTTGCGGTTCGGGCCGGGACGGATCAGGCCCCCAAACCTGCTGCTCGTCGGGCCAACCAACAACGGCAAGAGCATGATCGCCGAGAAGTTTCGGCGCTTGCATCCGCCGGCACCGAGCCCGTGCGGCCGGCATGAGGTCGTGCCGGTCGTGGTGATGCAGATGCCGACCGAGCCCAGCGTCCGGCGGTTCTATGCCTCGATCCTCGGCGCGCTCAATGCACCGATCTCGTTCGCTCTGCCCGGCGAGCGCCTGGAGCGCCACACGCTGGACCTGCTGCGTGCCGTGGGCGCGCGGATGCTGATCGTCGACGAACTGCACAACCTGCTCGCCGGCACGCACCGGCGGCGGGCCGAGTTCCTGAACATGCTCCGCTTCCTCGGCAACACGCTGCGCATCCCGATCGTCGGGCTCGGCACGAAGCAGGCTCAGATCGCGGTGCGCAGCGATGACCAACTTGAGAACCGTTTCGAGCCACTTCCGCTGCCGGCGTGGCAGGACGACGGGGTCTTCGCGCGCCTCCTCGCCAGTTTCGAGCGCGCGCTGCCGCTCTGCCAGCGGTCGGGCTTGGCCGACGCGCCTGAGTTGCGGAGTCTGGTGCTGCGGCGATCGACAGGGCTGATCGGCGAGGTGGCGGCCTTGCTCACCGCCGCGACCGCTCACGCGCTGCTGCATGGGCGCGAGCGCATCGATCGCACGATGCTCGACGGATGTGACTATCGCGGTCCGGAGGAGCGGCGCGCCCTGTTCGAGGCGTCCTTCCCCCGTGCTCGATGATGTCGAGATGCTGGCCGACCTACCGCGCCCGCGCTGGCCGTTGCATCCGGAGCCGCATTCGCTCGAACGCCTGGACAGCTACATCCGCCGGTTGGCCGACGCCTACGGCATCAGCTTGGCGACCTTCTGCCGCCATGGGCTCGGCTGCGATCCCGGCGACCTCGATCGGTGCAGGGTGGATCCGTCGCAAGCGTTGCTGGAGCGGCTGTCGCGCGGAACCGGCCAGCCGATCCGTCGTCTGCGCAACATGACGGAGGCACGCTGCCATGTCCGGACGAATGTGGCGCTGCGCTGGATCATCCGCCGCGACCCGCAGATCGTCCATAAAATGGGGTTCGGCGTTTCTGGACAAGCCCGATTTATGGACAGTATTTAGAGACGATCGGGGCTCCCGTTTGCGAGCCCCGGCCCGCTGGTCCACAAACCGAGCGGATTAGGGACGAGGGTGCCGCGATGCCGGACGTGCTGGGCTATGCCCGCGTCTCAACCAGCGACCAGGACCTAGAGGTGCAGCGGCGCCGGCTGATCGAGGAAGCCGGCGCGATCCGCGTGTTCGACGATATCGTGTCGGGCAAGAGCTTCGATCGGCGGGGCCTGACCGAGATGCTCGGCTTCTGCCGAGCCGGCGACACCATCTGCGTCGTACGCCTTGATCGGCTCGGCCGCTCGCTCAAGGAGCTTTTGGAGACGATCGACCTGTTCAAGGCCCGCGGGCTGGCGTTCCGGTCGCTGGAGGAACGCCTCGACACAGCGTCGGCCGCCGGCGAGCTGGTCTTCCATGTCTTCGGCGCCATCGCGCACTTCGAGCGCCGGCTGATCATTGAGCGCACCCGGGACGGGATCGCTGCCGCCCGCGCTCGCGGCAAGGTGCCGGGCCGGCCTGGGCTGGATACGGACAAGCTGGCCTCTGCGATCAAGCTCGTCGAGGCCGGTCTCCGCCCCGCTCAGGTCGCCAAGCAGCTCGGGCTCGGCCGGTCCACGCTGTATCGCGAACTCGCCGCCCTCAAGATCGTGGCCGCAACGCCCGCACTCGAAGCAGCAGAATAGATGAGGGCGTCGCTGACATCAGCTGTGAAGACCCGCTGACATCCACTTCAAAAAACGACAATGGATTTTGAGCCTATCGCCTACTATGTCGACAATCCGACCGTTTTCCATACATCGGCGGATCCGCTCGCTAGAGCCTGTGACCTTCATCGATAAGTGGCGCGTTTTCTTCCGGGCTTGATGGCACGGTCGGCCTTGTCGATGTGAGGCTACGGTGATCAGGCCGGTACGGCTGCGTCCCTGATCCGCAGGATGGTCTGCCGGCTGGTCTTGAAGGCCCGCGCTAGGGCCGACACGCTCGCGCCATCCCCGAGTTGGCGCGCTACCGCCGCGCGCTGCTCGCCGGTGAGACTGGCCGGCCGGCCGAGCCGCTTGCCCTCCGCCCGAGCCCGGCTCAAGCCGGCCTGGGTCCGCTCGATCAGCAGATCGCGTTCGAACTCCGCGACCGCGTTGATCACGTTCATCGTCAGCTTGCCGGTCGAACTCGTCAGGTCGACCCCACCCAGCGCCAGGCAGTGAACCCGCACCCCGGGCTCGTCGAGCTTGGCAACCGTTGCACCCACGTCCATCGCATTGCGGCCGAGCCGGTCGAGCTTGGTCACGACGAGGACATCACCCGCTTCCAGCCGGTCGAGCAGGCGTGCGAACCCGCGGCGCTGGCCGGCCGCGATGGATCCCGAGACGGTCTCCGTCACGAGGCGGCGCGGCTCGATGGTGAACCCGGCCGCCTGGATTTCCGTGAGCTGGTTGTCGGTGGTCTGGCCGGGGGTCGAGACGCGGAGATAGGCGAAGGTGCGCGGCATGAGGCAAATTCGTCCGAAAACCCTGACCGGAACTGGACACCTGTCCGGAATAAGCAGAGGCTAGGTTTTGAACAGGTCGGACGGTATTGTCCAGAACCGGTCGGTTTCGGACAGGCCTCGTCGCCCGTGTTCGTCGTGTGGCTTGCGGGTCAGGAACAGCCTCATGCGGAACGACACCGCCGCAGCATCCCTGGCCGAACTCACCGAGCCTCAGCGTCAGCAGGCCATGGCCCGCTTCGCCGTGCTCCGACCGACCCTGGAAGAAGGCGTCCTCCTGGTCCGGGCCGCCGTGGATGGACCAGGGGGACTTCGCCGACGTGTAGGCGGTCGCCTCGATCGCGCGGATCACGGGTGGCAACTTCCGGCTGCTTCAGCGCCTGTTCGTGCAGATCGCTCGCATCCTCAAGATCAACGAACTCACGGTGATCACGGACGACGTCGTCGAAGCTGCGCGGAGCACTCTGATCATCGATGCCACATAGCGCCCTGAAAAGGAGGCCATTTATCGCTGAAGGTCACACTAGAGCCGGATCAAATCGGCCCGCGATTGTTAGGAAAACGTGGCAGGAAAACTACTGACAGATAAACACGTCTGATCCACTATCCTGACATGCTCGTCGGATATGCCCGCGTCTCCACCCTCGACCAGAACCTCGACCTCCAGCGCGATGCGCTGACCAAGGCCGGGTGTGAGCGGCTGTTCGAGGAGAAGAAGTCGGGCAAGGCCGGCACCAAACGTCCCGAGTTCGAGGCGGCACTCGCCTACCTGCGTCCCGCCGACATCCTCGTCGTCTGGAAGCTTGACAGGCTAGGCCGCTCGCTCGTCGAGATGATGCGCACCATTGACGGGCTGCGTGTGAAGGACGTGCACTTCCGCTCCCTCACCGAGCAGTTCGACAGCGCCACCGCGCACGGCCGCTTCGCCCTTCAGATGCACGGCGCCATGGCCGAGTACTTCCTCGACCTCAACCGCGAACGCACCATGGAGGGGCTGAAGGCCGCCCTGGCCCGAGGTCGCAAGGGCGGTCGGCCCAAGAAGCTGAGTGAGGCCGACATCGCCGCCGGCCGTGCGATGCTGGCCGCCGGCGATATTCCCATCGCCGCCATTGCCAAGCGCCTCGGTGTCAGCCGCTACACCTTCTACAGCTACTTCCCCCGGGCCCGCAGCAATGCAACCCGCGGCCGGGGGTGAGCCCATGCCGATCCGTCCTGAGCACCGCTTCTTCTACCCGATCGACTGGCCGCAGCTGTCGGTCGTGATCCGCTTCGGCCGGGCCAAGGGCCGCTGCGAGGCATGCAAGCGTCCGCACGGGCGGACCGTCTACCACCTCGGCGATGGGCGCTGGTGGGACGTTGAGGCCGCGGCATGGCGGGATGGCCGAGGCAGGATCACCCATCCATCCCCCGGGGTAGACGACGTCCTGGCCCGCGTGCGTACCACCCGGGTAGTCCTGGCTACCGCCCATCGCGATCACGACACCAGCAACAACGCAGCGGCCAACCTCGCCGCCTTCTGCCAGCGCTGCCACATGATCCACGACCGGCCTGAGCATCGTCGGCGGCGCTGGTTCACCCTGTTTCGTCGCAAGGCAATGGGCGACCTGTTTCGCGGGCCCTACACCTGATCATGCCACCGCGGGGTCCTGTCGGCCTATTCATTTCCGACGACTCCATGTGACCAGTAGTGCGCCGGGGCTGTGAAGCTGGGGCGAAAGGTAGACCTTACGCCTCATTCCTCCCGAGCTGTGCGCAGGCCCGATCGTCAAGCGAGGGCCTGCGCCCAATCCTGGCGGCCGTGCAGGACGCGGACGATCAGGACCCCTGCTCCTTCCTCTACATAGACGATCATGTGCGCCTGATACGGATGCAGCCGCACGGGCGGCACCAGTTCGTGGCGCTCACGCGCGATGAGGGGATTGTCTGCCAGCATCTGGAATGCCGCGAACAACCCCTCCTGATAGCGATCCGCCTGGGCTACGCCGAAGCGCAGCGCGCCTGCGATGTAGGTATCCGCGATGTCCTCATCCGCCTGCGGTGACGTGCGGAAGGTCATTTGGCCTGCATGGCCGCCAGCCTGTCGCGGCCGAGTTTTCGGATTTCATCGGGTGTGCGGGTGCTGATCCCGCTCGCCAGTCCCTCATCGACCAACCGTTGCAGCTCCGCGATCTTATTAAACCGGTCCTGGTCACGGCGGATCAGGTCGCGCACGTAGTCACTGGCGTTCGCGTAGCGGCCGGTACCGGCCTGGGCTTCGACCCAATCTTTCATGGGATCGGGCAGGGACACGTTCATGGTCGCCATGGTCGACACCTCCCCGTCCATAATGGCAAAAATTGCCAAAATTTGTCAAAACAGATCGAGCGATTTGAGCGCACATTAACAAGCGATCCCAGTCCGCTCTCTGCACAGGATCAGCCGCTTCCGGAAATACCGCGCGAAAACAGTTCGTTCGAGCGGTGGTGCGCGACGTAGACGGTATTCGGCCGCCACGCGGATCGGCGTCGTGAGCGTCCCATATGCGACCGCCAAGACACCATGCTTTGACACCCTGGGGTGTCGGGGCACGGGGCCAGCGCCACTTCAGTCGCCGATACCTCCGCCGCCCCTACCCGGACGTTTGCGTGACGGCGTCCGTCGTACCCGCCCTCCTCCCTTCTTCGCGTCGAGGTCAGACCCGGCTGGGACTGGGACAGACGCCGGCAACGTGCCGGGGCCGCGCGTTTCCAGAGGTGTCCGGGTAACTGCATCGAGGAGCGCCTGAGTGGCCTGGAGCTGCCGCTGCGCCCAGATATGAACCTCTCCAACCCAAGTCTCGAGCTGTTCCAGCCACCTTCGCTGCGCAAAGCGGGACGCCAGATGTGATTTTTCGAGAGCACGCTCCAATCCCGGTTTCTGCGCTCGTGGAACCACAATCCGTTCCAGCATGGTCTGCAGAACGCTCCCCTGGCGCGCTAGCGTGTTCGACACATCCTCAGCCCAGCCCTCAAGCAGGTAAGTCCGGCGCTTGCGCGCGAATGCCTGCCGCAATGGGAGCGCTGGCCGCCCTGCCACCACACGCTCTTCCATCGGCCGCAGCAGGGTCGGCAGCGCTCGTTCCGCCTCACCGCGCACCGTGCGAGCTCGAGCCAGGAAGGCGTGCGCGCTGGTCTGCTCGGGCGCGCGCACCAGCGCCGCGGCGATGTCCGACCAGATCTCCTCCTCGTCGACGGCGAGAGCATCCCCGATAGGACGCCGCTTCCGGATCCGCCGTCGCTCCGGGGCTGCAGCGAACACCATGTGCGTATAGGATCGATGTCGGCTAGCAGCCGTGTAGGCGAGAAACGCGTCCACCCCCGCCGTTCCGCCCGGGAAGGCTGCGATGTGCTCGTCCGAGGTGATGCCTTGGGCCATGTGCACCGTCATCACATCGCCGTATGTCAGGCGGATGCAGCCACTCTTCGGATCGCGCAGCGTGTCCCAAGCGACCCATGCCTCCTCCCCCTTGTCGTTGCGCAGCCGCACGCCCGCTTCATCGAGTTCGCGTACTGTGACGATGCTGCCATTGTAGCCGATCGGTCCGCGTCCGCCGTCATCACGGCGTCCGTTGGTCAGGGCATGCAGGCGCACGCGATCGCCAACCGTCAGTAACAGCTCGTACTTCCTCCCGGACAAGTCCTCCGTCTTGATCTTCCAATCTCCTCCGGTGAGTTCGCCCCGGCCTTGCCGCCGCGCGCGAATAGCCAGGGCGAGGGCGTGGGCCCCGGCGTTCGTCGGAGCGCTCACCGTCAGGCTGAAGGTGGGGTCGTGCGCGTTCGCTCTATGGCGCTTCTCCCATAGGTCCGCGATGGCTGCGGCGACCGTCCCCTCATCGCCCTCGATCAGTTGGGCCGTGCCGTCCACGCGCTTGCGTGTCAGCGCCTCGGCTGCGCGCCCCTGCCGGAACAGTCCCGTCGTCTCCCGCTCCTGCTCCTCCCTCTGCCTGACAGTGCTCAGGATCTCCGGGATCGCGTCGTGCCCAAGGCTCTGGCGCAGGAGCTCGATCGTCGGACCGGCCGAAATCGACGCGCACTGGCGCTCGTCGCCGACTGCCACGATCCGGAAGCCGTAGCGCGCACGCAGCCGCAGTAGCTCCAGGAGTTCGCGCACCCCGACGAGGCCGAGCTCGTCCAGAACCACCACGCTGTCCGGTCCAAGCGTCAGCTCGCCCGCCTCGGCATCCCGCAGCAGCCTGGCGAGGGCCTTGCAGCGATCGTCCGGTATGCCGGCCTCGACGAGGGCCTTGCCCTGCCGCCAGGCCAGGGCACCGCCGTAGACCGTGCGGCCCTCGGTATGCCAAGCGTCGACCAGGGGGGCGAGCAGGGTACTCTTTCCGGATCCCGCCACCCCGATGACCAGGGCCAGCGCTCCGCCGCCGCCGAGCCGGTCCATGGCCGCGCGCTGCGATCGCCCGTGCACGCCTGCCTCGAACGAGAGGCCGCTCGCGCGCTCGAAGCGCGCCACCCCGGCCGCGATCGCGGTGGCCGGCAGCGCGCCCGTCAGCTCAGCCGCGGCGGCCCCGGCCAGCCTCGTGAACTCCGCCTCCTGGTCGACGTGCAGGCTTGTGGTGAAAGCCGCCGCCTCGCCGCAGCGGCCCCGCACTGTGCCCGGCAGTAGCGCGACCTGTACGCCGTTCTGCCGTAGACCGCGCGTGCGGATCAGGTCGGTGAGAACGTCGATGTCGGCCGCCGTGTCGATGCCGGCGGCAATCAGCCCGCGCGCCGCCGCGAGCCGGAGCTCGGTCAGCTCGGTCACGGCCTGCTGCTCCAGCGTTTTTTCCAGCAGGTCGCGCGCGACCGCGTAAGCCCGCTCAAGCCGCGTCGCCCGATCCGATGGGGGCGGCAGGGCTGGCTCAATCAGGCTGTGCGGCTCCCAGCCGAGCGCCGCCGCCTCCGCCAGCCAGCTCGCCCGGTCGCCCAGGTCGTCCGCCTTGGCTCCGCGTGGGTCCTGCACCGCCTGCTTCATCATCCGGACCCGCTCGGCCGGGTGGAGCTGGTCCCAGTCGAGGTCGCGCTCTTGCGCGAGCGCCCGCGCGGCGCGTTCCCCCTTGCGCGTGCGCTTGGAGAAGCCGTCGCACAACGTCTGGGGCACGGCCGTGAGCTGGGCCATCTTGGTGTTCGGGTCGAGCTCCACCGCGACGCCGGCCGCGCGCAGCTCCCGAGCCAGGATCGCCTGGTAGAGGGCACCGAGCTCCTTTACCCGGCCGTCGAGGGCGTTCAGGTCTAGACCGCCGGCGTGACGCTCATCCGTGAGGACGAGGTTCGTCACGATCACGTGCGTGTGGAGGTTTGGGTCGCCCGTCACTGAGGGTTGAAACACCCGCGTAACGACCGGAGGCGTCGTACCCTCGTCCGCCTCGCTGGGTCGGGCGGTGTAGTGGTCGAACGCGAACCAGGCGATGTGCCCGGCGTCAGCGCCGTTGCGCCCCGCCTTTCCGCGTCGTGCCCGGCCGAGGAGGCGCTCGATTTGCCTCATGGTCTCGGCAAGCGCGCGACGGTGGACCTGGGCGTAGACGGCGCGTTCGGCCTCCGTGGCAGCCAGGGCGAACGCTAAGGACAGCGATTTGGGCGCGGAGATCGTGATGTCGATGTAGGCGACTTCGCGCCTGGGCTCTCCGACTTTTTTGCGGAACTGGAATGTGTTGAGTGGCGTCCCATCGGCGCGACGACCCTCGCGCATATGGGCCTGCGCCTCCGGCGTCGGCTCGTCCCGACCATCCAAACCGTAGAGGCCGAAGAAGCGCCGTCGCAGTGCCGCCTCCCGCTCCTCTGGCAGCGGCGCGCCGTCCGCACGGCGGCCGCGCAGGATCCGCTCGACCTCCTCGCACGTCGGCAGGCGTTCGGGGTTGAGACCGAGCGCCTCGGCGAGGCTGAGGCTCACTCCTTGACGCTGACGCTGCTTACCCGGGATCGGCCGACCGTCGACACGATTGCCGGCCAGGAGCTGAGTGATCGCCTCGAGCGTGAGGATCTCGCCAGGCCGGATGCCGAGGCGTCGCGCCACGCCGACGTCGAGGTCTGGGCGCAGCCACGGTGTCGTCGGCGAGGACGCAGCCTCTGGCTCGGCGGCCACAGGGGGCGCGTAGCCGTAGTAGGCAGCGAGTTCGGCCTGTCGCACCAGCAGCGTGGGCGTCATCAGGTGCCGGGCCATGTGGCGGCACGCCGATGGTATGGCCGCATACCCGGTCGCGTACGTCAGCATCGCGAAGCCTCTGCGCTCGGCTCGGCTGCGAACCGTTACGGCCTGCCCTTGCTAGTCAGAACCTGGACCAGCTTTTCGAGGAGCGCGGTATTCTGCTTCAACGTCCCCTGGATGGTCGCGAGCAGCGCCTTCAGGCGGCTGTCCTGCTCAGGCGGCGTCTCGGCGGCCTCGACGAGCCTCTCGAGCAGCCGCGTATTCATGCCCAGCGTCTCCACCACGGCCTGCTGGCCGAAGGTTAGCCGGTCGAGGGTCTCCGTCAGGGTGTCCAGGCGTACGACGAGATTGGGTTCGGTGATCATCGGGAAGCCTCCGCGAGTTTTGATTTTTTACCTATTTTAAGACGTGCACCAGAGGTGCCTTGGTCTGTGAGAATTTTTGGAAGTGGGGAAACCTAAGTGTTTCCCCACTCTCTTCGCTTTTTTGCTCGCATTTGATGCGGCGACATCGCGAGAGACTCGTCGATTTTCCGGCTACCATCGCAGTATCCTCGAATAAGTTCTTTCATTTACTGCGAGGTATCGATATCATGCCAGAGCGCCATGAAGTCATAATCGGATATTGATATGAATTCTACCGCGTCATAGCCGATAAAATAAAGCCGAACATAATCGATGCGACCAACGTACCAAAGAAAAATAGCATCATTGTTCGCGTAAGGACCGCTCGAGTGATCTGCTCAGTAAGTTCTCGAGCAAAAGCCTCGGTTATGAATTCTGGGTTTCCCAACCTTGCGTGAACCTCACTCGCAAGGTTCCTAGGTAGATTTCCTATCGTGGATCTTATTTTATCATTCACGCCATCTGTCAGTTTCTCGAAGTAAGCTACTTGCTTGAGACATATATCACCGACAGCCCTAGTGTTTCTGTCGATCAATTTATTGAAGTCGTTAAAAAACCTCTGACCTTCGTGTTCGATGCTGTACTTGTTCAGTATTTCCGAGCGCTGGCTCTTCATCTCGTTGAAGTACTCTTTCCCCTGGCGGATCTGCTCGTCTGCACGTTCTTGTAACTTATCGGATTGTATTTCGAGGTGGCGTTGCAGGGTTGCTAAGCTCGCCATCATCTTATCTTCGCTCGATGCGACTGTACGGGCATGCGCCTCATGGCTCGCCTCGATACTCAATATGAGCGTATGACACAGAGTTATAAGGCTGTTGTAGAATAAGTACATCCGATCGCCCGGTCGCAACCCCAAATCTTCCGCCGCCTGATCGACATGCTTCAGCGCCTCATCGAACAGGTTATTCGGAATTCGCGATCCCGGGGAATGCGGGTTGGAAGATCCTACGCTCATGGCAGCCAAGCCTCCTGTTCCGCGAAGGCCGCCTCGACCTCCTTCCACCATTCCTCGATCTCGTACTGTGTTGACGGGCCAACCGGCTCACCGGTCGATCCGGACTTGCCATCGATGACGTCGAACACGTCCAAATCGAGCGCATTGAGCTGATCGGTGAAGTCGAATTTAGGTATCGTCATCAGGCCTGCCCCGCGGCTCACAAGTTGCTCGACGGCCGGCGAGGACAACACTTCCGCAAAAGGGGCGCGATGCCGTAGGCCCGAAACGCCATATCCTTTCGTAGGCGGGGCACCGGCATTGGCACAAAGGATGATCTTCTGTGCGTCGTAGCCTCGATCCTTGTCGGCGGTGAGAATGTTTGAGAGATCGCTGAGATCGTCGCCGAACGTATAGATGACCGCGATGGCGATACGCTTCGCCTTCAGATAATCCTTCAAGCGGCTGGAATTGGCATAGTCATCGAGGGTTCGATCGTTGCCGCCGGCATCCCATACGGCAAAGCCACCTCGAACGGTCACGAGATCGACCATTCGCCGGATGAAGTCTCTCGTTTCCTCCTGCTCGCTCCGATGATGAACCTTGTCAGCGGAGCCATCCCCTTCGTCGTAGAATGCGCGAAGGCCATCGTTGCTGCCTTCGGCATCGACGATCAGGACAGGATGGCCAGCCCTTCGAAGACGCTTGATCATCAGGTTGGCGATGAACGTTTTGCCGACCCTACCTCTGCCGCAGAAGATATAGATGACGGCGATGTAGGTCGCCAGAAGCTGAGATAAGCCCATATCCGATTTCTGAGTTGAGCATTTGATAGCTGTGTCTGTTTCAAATCCTATATCTTGACCAGTGTCTAAGATCTTTGGCGATTTCTTTGGCTTTTCTCGCAAGTCCATGACTATCGATCCTTCATTGTGATGGGATATTACATGCGTCTACGCTTCAAGATCGGCGGCAGGGGCCGCCCCGCGTCGTGCTGTTTTTCACGTAATTCTCGAAGTTTCTGCTGACCTTGGTCGTCCCGGCCGGATCTGATATCGTCGGCGGACCGGTTGGCCGGTTCCGCCCGTTCGTCCCCCGAGAACCCCGGTGGGAATTGTGCCGGTACCGCCGGCGAGACCGCCCGCATGACGTCAACCGGGCTCGCTGACCGCTCTTCCGATTGATCCACTTCGGACTTACGGTGGCGCCCGCGGTAGCGGGCGTCCCGGGACGATCCGGGCCCCTCGGCCACGATCGCTTTCCAAGTGGCTGAAGCCGTTTCCGGGGTCATCGGATGGCCGTGGGCGTTGGTCAGCCCCGCCTCGTCGACGATGAGCATCAGGAGCTTGCGATCGACGTAGTGGGTCCCGATCAGAGGAATCAGATCCACCCGCTCCCGCCGCAGGAATGGCCCGAGCCGACGATCCTGCTTTCGCGCGCGTCTGATCAGTACGTCTAACTTGGGGCTCACGATCGACTTCTTCGTGCCCATGGTCTGCCTCACTCATGGACAGGCGATCGCGTGGCTAGGACCGAACTTTTCCACATGCCCTCCATCACGGTCATGGGCTGCGATCGGACCCTTCCGGTGATCGGTGCCGAGCGATGAGCGCCGGGTTCGACGAACCGGATCGGCCGACGAAGCCGATCGTCTGAGGTGGGTGAGCCCTGGGCCCGACAGCATCGGAGGGCACGCTCGCCGTGATCTAGACGAGCTTGGAGAACCCGGTCGCAACCAGTGCATCAGTAGTTCCTTTCAGTGTTTTGTTCCGGCGAATCATGGTTTTATCGCCGCATGCTTATTGTAGGCGCGAGAGATCAGGTGAGATCAAGCGCTTTTTCGCCCTGAACGAAGGACCCTGTCCGCTCGAGTGCACCGAGTTGACTTTGGGTAGCGTTCCATGCCTACGCCAAAACTGTATAGATAACGGACAAAAATCCCAGCGAATCGTTGCTAATACTTCATGCGGCCGTTCGCGACGGGGACATTCGAGGCAACCCAGCCATGCCGTCATGTGGCGATTCAGCAACAGACGCGAGATACATGACGATGTGGGTTCAGTAGCATCTGCGCAGACGAGGGCGGTCGACCTGCCCGTCACGGTTCAGTCCCCCGCGTGGAGACCGTCCACCGTCGATCCACAATGCCGAGCGATCAATCTGACCGCTGGTTTTCGAAGTGACGGCGCATCCCACTGATCGCCGTGTCGTACCCGCTCGGTCCAGGGGTTTGCTCGGGCACCCATGCGAGAGGACCGGATCCTCCCACCCGGTCCTGAGGTCGTCGCTATAGGGGGGATCGTTCGCACGGCCTCGACCGAGTGGTCGGAGAGGCCCGCGGTATCGATCCGTGAGACCGTTCAGGCCGGGAAGATCGGTCTGGCCGTGCTGCGCAGGCAGGCGATCGCCTCGCGGATCTCGACGGCGCGGTCGAGCAGGATGCGCTTGAGGCGGTGCGCCTCGGTCACATCCTCGGCCAAGTGCGCGAGGCGCTCGTCGAGATCACCCGTGCGCAACTCGCGTGCGAGTTCGTCCAGGCGCGCCAGCGCCTCGCAGAACGATGGGGGTTCGGTCGTATCGGTCTCAGGGGTCATTGGGATCTCCAGGGTCAGTGTAGGACGGCAGGGTCGAGGGGTTCGACGCGGACGACCGTGATCGACTGGCCGTCGCCAAAGGTCAGGGTGAGGAGGCCGGATGCCACCGACGCGTCGGTGATCGCATGGCCGAATAGGTCGGTGAGCCGGACGAGGCCGTGCTGGGACAGGGAAGGTCGCGCCACCGACGCTTCCGGAAGCACGGCGCCTGATGCGCGCGTCGGGACCAGCTGTGACAGGGCTCGTTCCAACCCGCGCTCGAGGGCGAGCGAGGCTGCCCTCGCCCGACGCTCGGCCGCTGCCAGACTGGCTTCGGCCGCATCCGCGACCGCTTCGCATTGGGCGATACCCAGCCGGCGGGCATTGCGTTCGCACTCCTCGAGGGAGGCGAGCAGGTCCGCCCAGGCGCTCTCGGCGCGCGAGGCCGAGCTCTCCAGAAGGGCGAGCACGAGGTGGCGCGCCTCGGAGGGCGTCGGCAGGCTCCTCCAGGCGGTGAGGTCGGCGAGCGTCGGGGCATCGGTGCGGTGGCCGACGGCGACCGCCACCGGGACGGCGAGGGTGCCGATCGCGCCGGCGACCTCCCGGGCATCGAGGGCTCGGGCTGGGCTTCCACCCCCGCGCACCAGCAGCACGAGGCCGCGGTCCTCCCGCCCGCGGTGCAGGGTGGCGGCCTCATCGAGGCGTCGGATCACCTCCGCAGCTGCCCCGGGCCCGTCGAACGGACACGGGAGGTCGTCGACCTGCAGGAGGCCGGCGCCCGCGAGTGTGGCCAGCGTCGCAGCGACGTCCTCCCACCCCTGGCCGGGGGGATGCAGGACGCTGACACGCTCGAGATGGGTCGGCTGTGGCAGTCGACGTTGCGCGTCGAGCAGATCCGCGCGTGCCAATGCATCCAAGTCCCTGGCACGCTGGAGATGGAGCGCGCTGGCGCGCCAATCAGGATCCAGACAGATCACCTCGAGGCGCAAACGCCCGTCCGGCAGCCATACGACGCCACAGGTCAGAGTGACGTCACGGTGGACCAGCTCGGTGGGATCGAAGGCACGCCCGAGTGCGGCGGTGATCGCGTCAAGGGCCGCTATGCCGATATGAGCGCGCAGGCGCGGCGACGGGCTGCCTGGAGGGCCGTGGCTGGCGATGAGCTCGAGGTCGCAGCCGCGTGCTCGGAGCTCGACCCGAGCAACACTCGCAGTGATCCGCAGAGATCGCGGCAGGCAGGTGCGTACCGCACTGCCGGCGCGCGCCCAGACTTCCCGGACGTCGAGGATCGGAGCGGCAGGGTCTGGTGGTGGCGACGGGCCGGTCGCTGCCTGATCCGGCGGTGGATCGGTCGAGAAAGCTTGGGAAGCGTCGAAGAGATGAATGCGCATGAGGTCGGTAGCAATCCAGATCATGTGATGGGGGGAGTCGGGACGGGAGTGACCGCCCCGAGGTTCGCCCGGACGCTTGCATCCGGGCTACGTGGCGTCAGAACGGTGCGTCGGCGATCGGGTCGTCGTCCGGACGGCCCCGGACCAGGGCCGCCGCGATGCGGTCGAGCCGGGGGCGATCGGCGTGGTCGAGCTCGCTGCGCAGGATCTCCGCGATCGCGGCCTCGACCACACCGGGGATAGGGGAGGAACGCCAGGCGAGCGCATCGACTGGCGTTGGCACAGGGCCGGCCAGGGTCAGCAGCGGCGCGCCGACTGCGCAGGCGGCTTCGACGACGCGTGGATCGCTGAATGTCCTCGAGCCGATCCGGCGGTCGCCGGTGACGATCAACCCCGCGTCCGCCCCGGCCCAGTGGACGAAGTCCGCGGCGTCGCGCAGGGCTTCGCGGAGGGCGTCGGCGTCATCGAGGTCGACCTCGCGCACGGCGAGGTGGGTGATCCGGCGCTCGTGCCGTTCCGTCAGCCCCGGCGCCAGCGCGTCCCAGCGGGGACCGCCGCCTCGGGGGACGATAGCGAAGAGCTGACGTAGCTTGTCCGGCATGCCGCCTCGCCGCCACCGGCCCTGGCGCTCCAGATCCTGCTGCAGCTGCGCATCCGCGGCGGCCTGGGCCGGGGTCGGCCAGTCGCTCGCCGAGACGACGAGGCGCGGCCCCAGTTGAGCGTCGTACTCGACCTCGACGCGGATCGGGATCGGCTCGTCCGGCCGGCTCCGCATCGGAGCGAGGCCGAACAGGCGGGCCGCGGAGGCGAGCCAGTCCTCCCGGACGAAGACGTGTCCCCAGCTCGGCTGGCTGGGGTCGGGTCCCGACAGCAGGGCTCGGATGCCCGGCTTGGTCCGGTCCGGCAGGACCTGCAGCATCGCCTCCAGCCCCTCCCCGGAGGCTGGTGGACGTGCGTGATCCTGCGCGCCGGCGGGCACGGTGGTGGTCATGGTGGTGTTTTCCTTCGATGCGAGGGGAGCGGCGCGAGCGGCGGCAGTCACCCTGGCGCGTGGGCGCCTGAGTTCGTCCTGCTTGTCCTGTTCGTCCTTCCCGGGGTTTGCGTCGGATGCCCCGACACCCTTCTCGTCCCCTATTCATCGGCCGGCGCGTGGTCGAACGGCCCCCTTTTTTCATCTGGTGATCCGCCGGCCGATGCAGACGGCCGCAACCCTTCAGGACACCATCCAGGCAGTGCCAGCCGGATTGGGCCGCGGCGTGTTTCCCGGAGGCTTCGGATCTTGCGGGGACGGACCCGGGACGAAGCGAACTTCACCCTCCCCTTGCGGTCCGTGAGCGGGCGGTGCGCAGGGTGCCGGAGCACTAGGGCGAGCACGACCCGTATACGGTGCGACTGACTCGATTGCGGCCAAGATCGGCTACCCTGGTGAGATGCTCAGAGACCGGGTGTGGCAAGCCGAGCGCAGACGAGCGCGAGCGGATCAAGGCGCGGGAGCGGGTTCCGAACTGCTGCAGGCAAATGAGATCACTACCGCGCTTCCAACCGCGACGCCCGTGGCCTGATGATCGCCAGCTTCCTCACGCTCCCGTATTGGGCCAGGACCACCCCACCCGACTTCCGAACTCGTGACCTACCCCCTTGGCCGAGGTGTGGAACCGGCTGCGAGTGGCCGACCTCACCTACACGCCAGCTGCTGCCGGCTTCCTGTGCCTCGCCGTGGTGCGGGACGCATTCAGTCACCGGAGGGTCGGTCGGGCCTAAGCCAAGCACCTGCGCGCGGAGCTGGTGCTGGATGGCCGGAGACAGCGGTCACTCAGCGCAGGCCGCGCAGCAGCATCCACCACTACGATCGAGGCCGCTTAGCGCCGCAGCGAAGCGATCCAGTCCTGCTCCGGATCGACCACATAGGTGACCCACATCTTGCCCGGTTCGTCGAGGCCCAGCGTGGTGGGTATGATCAGGCACTGCAGGAGCTGAGGGCGGCCCACAAGTGCAGCCACTGGATGTGGTTCATCTTCCCGCAGATCACCGGCCTCGGGTTCAGCGCCATGGCGCAACGCTACGCGATCGGGTCGCTTGATGAAGCGCGCGCCTACCTGCCGCACCTGGCGCTGGGCGAGCGCCTGCGGATCTGCACGGCCGCGGTGAACGCCGTCGCCAGCCGCTCGACGCATGCGATCTTCGGCACGCCCGGCGACGTGAAATTCCGATCCAGTATGACCCTGTTCGGGCGGGCGGATCCGGCTGAGCCGGCGTTCCAGACGGCGTTGGCGCGGTATTTCGATGGGCAGGAGGATCCGCGCACTTTCGAAAAGCTGGCAGCTCTGGGCGGAACCAGCAAATGAAAAGCGCAAAGCCGCTTTTACAGAAATACGATTTCCCGGAGAATCAAACGTCCTAGCGTCTAGCCGCCGCTCGTCACGTCGTGGGAAGGCTCGCCCCAGATTCAAGCTGGCGCCCCCGCGGGGACAGTCCAGTCGAACGCTCGGCACTCCCCTCTTCCGTGGCATACGCGGTCGCCCTACGACCGCACCATCATATCACCGCGCTCTACGCGGTGATAAAACCTCTCAGGAGGGCTGTGGGCGGTTTTTAGAGGCTCAGCTGTCACGCTGTCGGTCCTGCCGCCCAGAACGCTTCCTGAGGCCATACAGGCCGATTCTGCCCCTCACACACTCGGAGAGCCCATCTTGGTCGCCGTCAGGCGACCACCATCTGGAATCGAGCCGCCTTTGGCGGCTTCCGTGCTGGGTGGCGGAGCGGCTTTCCGCGAAGCGGAAAGGAGCGGGGTTCCCTGTCGAAGTTGGCGACCGGAGATTCTGACAAAAATGATTCGAGCAAGATGGCTGTGCCGGATAGGTTAAGCGCGCAAGGGTTTTCTTATCCACCGCGCAGCGTTTTAGATTGTTTTATAGGTTTTAATAAGTTTTAGGATTTTTGCGCTCGCGTCACTGACAAAAATCTATGTTCTTTTTCAGCGGCTTAGCGGTTAACGGGATTGGCGATGTACGGCACTCAGATTGGTGATGTACGGCTTGTCATTGATGATGTACGGGATGTCATTGGCGAAGTACGGTTTTTGATTGGTGAAGTACGGCCCTGACAAAAGTTTTCCACAGGCTGGGCGGTGCTTTTCACGCCGCAGCGGGGCCATTGGCGAAGTACGGTTTTGACAAAAACAGCTGACAAAAACGGCTTCAGGCGAGTGGAAGCTCGGGGGCGCCGGCACCACTGCCTAAAGGAACATCAGCCGCGTCAGGCTTGCGCTCACGCATGACGAGGATCTCTTCGCGTTTGCCCTCGACGATCTCCAGCTCGTAATCCGGGAACGGAAACACCCGGGTGCTACTGACGAACTGGCGCACCTGAAAGGCGAACTGCGGCAGCCCTTGGAGCGAGCCGCTGCGCTTGTGCAGCTCCCTCAACCCATACCGGGCGATGCCGGTCTTGCCGGCGGCGCGACGGGCCAGCCGGTAGATGAACCGGCCGATCCCCTGCGTGATCAGGAAATACTCCGGATTGAGTGTCAGGATCTGCGGGTTGCCCTTCTCCCGGACTACGCCGTTGTAGACCCAGTCCGGGATGCCGATTTCGACTTGATCGATGTTGCCCGTGGTGGTCTTGCTGATCACCTTGAACGTCTGGATCAGCGGCATCGCCACAACCTCGCGCCGGCTGCCGCCGGTCAGGTTCAGGATCTTGATGCGGGTGCCCTGCAGGCGGTCGAGGGCGGACTCCAGGTCCTTGTACTGCTTGCCGCCGGAGCTGCGCCGGCAGAACTTCAGGATGTGTGACGAGCTCGGCCGGTAGACACGAGCCGGCACATCGGTGCGCAGCCCCTTGTCCAGGTTGAGGCGGTAGCGGCGCGCCTCCTCGGCCAGGCTGGTGACCATGTGCAGGAAGATGTCGTAGTCGAACACCGTGGCGAGGCCGGCTGAGGCGCTGCCGTCGATTGTGATAATGCAGTCCTTCAGCTCGTAGCGGATCTCCCCTCCCCGCTTGGCTTTGCCAAGGGAGAACGGTGCCACGTCCATCAGGTTGACGTCGTCCTTGAGGGGCGCGTCGTAGATGCTGGGCACGAAGAACGAGAGCTGGCTGTCGTCCTCCGGAGCCTCCCGGAGCACCGGCGCCGGCAGCTCGGCGGTCAGCGCGCCAACGATGTCGGGCCGCCGCTCATTGAGTTTGACGGCCTCGCCCAGATCCCTGAGTGCCTGCTCCAGCGCGTTGGCCGGCTCCGGTGCGATCTTGAGGTCTGCGATGCTGCGTCGGCTGTAAAAGCGGCGCAGACGGCTCAGGGCATCCTTGCTGAGTTCCAACGTCTTACGCCCGGTCCGGGCGCAGAACGTGTCCGCCAGCTCCTGCAGGTAGGCGTTCTTCTCATGCAGCCCCAGCGCCCCGAACTGGTCGAGGGGCATCAGGTCGAGGCGGACGGGCTCGCTCACGTCAGGAATTCCGGAATGTCGTAAAAGCGGATTTCTGCATCAGCGCATTTACGACGCTGGGAATTCGCGTTCGAGCAGGTCGCGCATCATGTCGGCCATCTTCTGGCCGCGGGC
>Ga0164297_10002291_pt1 | contig 19145 bp, 15 predicted proteins | sample GEODES058metaG_FD_113539 | JGI IMG/M metagenome (GOLD analysis project Ga0164297, IMG submission 113539) | Dystrophic lake water microbial communities from Trout Bog Lake, Wisconsin, USA - GEODES058 metaG | ecosystem: Environmental > Aquatic > Freshwater > Lake | place: USA: Trout Bog Lake...
AGTTGCCAGTTCGTCGGGGCGCATTTTTTCTCCATATACTTTTGCAGCAGTGCTCTAACGTTTGGGCGCTTTGTAAGCAACGCAATCAATTTCCACTTTGCAATCCACCACCATGCTGGAAACAACACAGGCACGCGCCGGCGGATTTGCGCCGAAGTATTCGCGGAAGACGCCGTTGAACGATTGAAAATCGCGCGCATCATCCAGCCACACACCGCAGCGGACAATATCTTCCGTGCCGTAGCCGGCCTCATGCAGAATGGCGATGACATTCTTGATGGCCTGATGCGACTGCGGAATAATTCCGCCGGCGATGACTTCGCCATTCACCATCGCCACCTGGCCGGAGACATAGAGCCAGCCATCGGCCTGTACCGCGCGAGCGAACGGCAGATGCTGCCCGCCGGTTCCCTTGCCGCCTTCTACGCCATACCGCTTCAATACTGCTTCAATGTTTCCGCTCATATTGTTCTCCAGATTATTCAAGCTCGGTTGGATTTAGTGGATGCTCTGGCGTGCAACAAAGCAACCGCCGCGTTCGCCGGTGGCCGCGCCGTCTTTATAGGAAAGCACGCCATTCACCCAGACAGAAGCAATGCCTGCTGCCGGCTGTTTTGGGTTTTCAAAAGTGGCAACATCGCGCACGGTTTGCGGATTGAACAGTACAAGGTCCGCACGATTGCCTTCGCGAATCAGGCCGCGGTCTGCCAGGCCAAATCGTGACGCAGGCAAGCCAGTCATTTTATGCACGGCCACATGCATCGGAAACAGACCATGCTCGCGACTATAGCGGCCCAGCACGCGCGGAAATGTTCCCCACAATCTAGGATGCGGCATCGGATCATTCGGCAGACCGTCGGAACCAATCATCGTGGCCGGATGCTGCAGAATGCGACGCATGTCTTCCTCTGAAATGCTGTGGTAGATGGCGCCCGCCGGTTGCAACTCACGCGCAGTGTCCTTCTGCGTCTTGCCCCACATCTCTGCAATCTCAGCCAGCGTCTTGCCGCCAACTTCAGGATGCGGCTCCGACCATGTAATCGTAATCTTCACGCGTTCATCCACCTGACGCAGATCGAGTGTGCTGGATCCAGCAGCATAGGGATAACAATCGCAGCCGACAGATTGCTTCGAGCGCGCCGACTCCAATGCCTGCAACACTTCGCCGCTTCTTCCCCAGTTATCCACGCCGGCACATTTCAAATGCGAAATCACCACCGGCACTTTGCTTTCCTTGCCAATGCGGAAGGCCTCATCCATCGCCTGCAACACTGTCTCGGTTTCACTGCGCATGTGCGTGGTGTAAATGGCGCCGGCCGCTGCTAGCGGCTCTGCCAACGCGATGACTTCTTCGGTGGTCGCAGAGATTGCATTGAGATATGCCAGTCCCGTGCTCAACCCCAAAGCACCGTGGTCCAGCGCGTCCTGTAAATCAATCTGCATTCCGCGTATCTCGGCAGCCGTTGCGGTGCGGTCCAGCCGGTCCATGTGGTTGTTACGCAGCGAAGTGTGGCCGGCAAGCGCCGCCACATTCACCGCCGGGCGCGCGGCATTCACTGCATCCACATACGAAGCAAAATTTGGATAATGAAAATCTTCATTCACGCCCAACAGATTCATCGGGTCCGGCGGCGTGGACTTCACATCCAACCGCACCGGTGCCGCGCAGATGCCGCAATTGCCGACAATCACTGTAGTGACTCCCTGCGAAAGCTTGGGCAGCATCTCCGGCATCCGCACCACGTTGGTGTCGTCATGCGTGTGCACGTCGATGAATCCCGGGCACAACGCCATGCCCTGCGCATCCACTACATTGCGTGCGTTGTAATTGAAAAGTTTTCCGATGGCGCAAATGCGCCCGCCGTCAATCGCCACGTCGCTGGTTGCGCTCGCGGGTTCGGCGCCGGAACCATCCAGCACCAGTGCATTGCGTATCAATGTGTCACAGTTTTCCATACTGACCCCATGAATGATATATCATCACTTCCATCATCATCCTGCAAAGGACTGGCCACCTCATTGAATTTTCCACTCAACACAATTCATTTTCTCAACAAGGGTCTCGGCGAAATTGACTCAAGCCTCGCGCCCGAAAACATTGCCGCCAAAGGCTGGAACCTGCTGCATGAAGACATCAGCCTGCCAGCCGCAGTTCTCTATCAGGAAAAGATCGCCCACAACCTCCAGTGGATGCAGGGATTCATCAACGCCTATGGAGTGAACCTTGCGCCGCACGGAAAAACCACCATGGCGCCGCGCCTTTTTGAGATGCAGTTGAACGGCGGCGCGTGGGGCATCACGCTGGCCAACGCGCACCAGACCCACGTTGCCCATGCACATGGCGTACGTCGCGTGCTGATGGCGAACCAACTAGTCGGACGCGAGAATATGGGAATCATTTCGCGGCTGCTTGAGACGCCTGAGTTTGAATATTTCTGCCTGGTGGATTCCGCCGAACTCGTCAATCAGTTGGGCACATTTTTCAGCCAACGTAATCAGCGCCTGCACGTGCTACTCGAACTCGGTGTTGACGGCGGTCGCACCGGCGTTCGTAATGAAGCACAGCTTGCCTCCACCCTCGCGGCAATTGAAACCTGGCGCGATACGATTCTTCTCTCCGGCGTTGAACTTTACGAAGGCGTTCTGCAGAGTGAGGAGTCTATCCGCGAATTTCTTCAGCGCGCCGTTGCCACCATCACGCAGCTCTCTGCGCAGAAGAAGTTCCAACGCACGCCAGCCATCCTCTCCGGTGCAGGATCGGCATGGTATGACGTCGTTGCTGAAGAATTTTCAAAAGCAACTATCGGCGCGCCTTTGGAGATTGTCCTTCGACCCGGTTGCTATCTCACATACGATACCGGTGTCTATCGCACGGCACAGACGCGCATTGACGCTAACAATCCCGTAGCGCGCAAGATGCAGGGTTCACTGCAGCCGGCGCTGCATCTGTGGGCGTACGTGCAATCGATTCCAGAAAAAGACAAAGCCATCCTCGGTCTGGGCAAGCGCGATGCGGCATTCGATAACGGTCTGCCATCGCCGGCACTGCATTATCGGCCGGGGGCGAAAGCTCCCTCTGCCGCTCCCGCGCATTGGGAACTCACCAAATTGATGGACCAGCATGCGTACATGAAGATTGCCGAAGGCGATGACATCCGCGTCGGCGATATGCTCGGACTCGACATCTCGCACCCCTGCCTGACCTTCGACAAGTGGCGCTGGCTGCTTGTGGTGGATGCGGAATTCCGCGTGGTCGATGCCGTGCAAACATTTTTCTAACCACTTGAACGAACCCGGCGCCTACAGCCGCTGCACATAAACATAGTAGGCACCGCGTTCATTCAGTACTTCGTCATAAAATGCAGTGCGTAATTCTGTCGGCCCCTTTGGCAACTCCACGGTGAACTCCACAAACTTCGCATCCTGCGGCACCGGCTTGCTCTCGTTAATGTTGCCAATCATCAGGTTCGCTGTCTTGGCACCAATGGCCGCACCCGGAGTCTTCTCGCGGTTCGGCTTCGCATCGGTAAACGGCGCTGTAATCGGCAGGTCAACTTCTCGCGGCCATCGACGCAGTTCAAATCGGTATCGCCCGGCGCGGTCTACATCCAGCGCCCAGAATCCATTGCCAATCGGCCCGCTGCGAATCTGGCTCTGACTGTTCGCCAACTCCGCGCCCTCGCCATGCCAATCCATGCAATCCAGTCGCGATGGGTTCTCTGCATCATTGCCGATGACGATTCGCACGAACTCATCGCCGCGTGCGGATACTTTGTTCCACCACGCATCATATTGCGGCTTCAACTCCGCAACCACCTGCGGATGCTGCGCTGCAACATTCACCTGCTGGCTGGGATCGTGGTCCATGTCATACAGTTCCAACGCAGCTGGATTGCCAATCAACGTTGGATTCACCAGCCGCCAGTGTTGCGTCATCACAGCAGTCTGCTTCCACTTCACTAAACTCTCGGCGCGTTGCGAATCCACCACCACGGCACGCTCCGGCCAGCTCGCAGAATCACTCAACAGCAAAGGTCGTAGTGATTTCCCATCAATGTCTTTGCCGACATCTTTCAGCTGGCACAACTCCACCAGTGTTGGATACACATCGATGTGCGCGGTGAGTGTTCCCACGTCGCGCCCACGTGTGATGCCCGCACTTGGCCAGTGGAAGAACAGCGGCGTTCTATGGCCGCCATCATACGCAGAACCCTTCGCGCCACGCATGGATGCGTTAAATACTTTCTCGCCCTGCGAGGTGCCATTGTCACTGGAAAAAATCACAATCGTGTCATCGGCCAATTGGTTCGCTTCCAGAAACTTCATCAATCGCCCGATGTTCTCATCGGCATTGGCAATCATTCCGTAGAATCCCGCCGTCGGCAGACCGACCACACCCTCATATGGTGCCTGATCTTTTTCTTTCGCCCAGGTCGGATCATGCGCAGCCGGTGTTGCCAGATAGCAGAAGAATGGCTGGCCGCGTTTCTTCGCATCCAGCATGAACTTCATCGTCAGGTCGAAAAATATGTCTGTGCTGAATCCAGAATATTTTTGAAACTCGCCGTTGTGGATGTAGCTGTCATCCATATCGTCATTGCCGAAATAATCCGGCGTCTGCCAGATGCCACCGCCGCCGCAGACTACAGCATCATCAAAGCCACGGTCATGCGGCCGGCAGGGATAGTTGTCGCCAAGATGCCACTTGCCGTAATTCGCAGTCCTGTAGCCACTGGCTTTGAAACATTCGGCGAGCGTTGCGATGCGCGGGTCCAGCAGGTTTCTGCCGTAGATGGTGTGCCACACGCCGACTGCGTTGGAATATTTTCCTGTCATCAACGCAGCGCGCGTGGGAGAACATGTCGGACTCACGTGAAAATTTGTGAACCGCGTTGACTTCTCGTGCAACGCATCGATGTTCGGTGTCTTGATAAGAGGATTGCCCATGCATCCCAGGTCGCCATAGCCAACATCATCCAGCAGGATAAAAACGACGTTCGGCTGCTTGGCTTCTTTAGCCACCGCAGGCAATGCACTGCCGACGGCCGCAGCAGCAAGACCACCGGCAACCATGCCAACCGCTTTGCGGCGCGAAATCTCCGGACCGAATGACATACTGATGCACCCCCATCGCATTACCTGCAGATACAATTCACCGCGCGCCTGCCAGTGTAGCGCAATCATTTGCTACAGTCAGTTCAGTTCGCTTCGTATGTTGCATGAAAGCTATGCATGGGCATCTTCTGCGGTGGTATCTTACTGTGTCGCGATGATATCTTCCTGTGTATGGAACGACGCGATTTTCTTGCCGGCACTCTCGCAACCCTTGGCCACACATCATTGCTGCATTCCCTACCAACTGTAGCTGCCCTACAGCAGGCCTCTACAGCTGCGCCTGCCACCTCGCCGCAGAACCTGCTCACGGCCACCTACCCCGCCGCATTCCTCGCACAGAATCTGCTGGCTCCCGGCGACTGGCATCCGTATCCCCGCTGGCAGCAGCGTGATGCGTGGCAGGGCCTGCCGCAGGACATCCGCGCTGTCATCCTGCAGAAGGCTGAGAAGAATAAAGCCGCCGGCTGGAACGCCGTGCTGGCCACTACATTTCTAGAGTTCCAACGCAATGGCAACCGCAGCAATTATGAGAACCAGGATTTTGGTCGGCGTACGCAATTGCAAAACCTGGTACTGGCGGAATGCATTGAAGGCAACGGCCGCTTTCTCGACGACATTGCCAACGGCATCTGGCTCATCTGTGAAGAAAGTTTCTGGGGAGTGCCCGCACATCTGGGCGCGCAGAAGGCCGGCGTTGGGCTGCCGGATGTGACCGAACCCATCATCGAACTCTTCGGCGCGGAAACCGTTGCCCTGCTCGCGTGGACCCATTATCTGCTCGGCGACCAACTCGATAAAGTTTCTCCGCTAATCCGCAAACGCATTGTGATTGAATCTGAGCGACGGCAACTGGAACCGGCACGTCGACGCAATGATTTTGTCTGGATGGGACTCGACGGTGCCAATCGCCACCTGAACAACTGGAACCCGTGGATCAACTCAAATTTACTCGTCGCTAATTTTCTTCTGGAACAAGACGCTACACTGCGCCTTCAACTGACTTCAAAAATCATCCGCAGTCTGGACGCATACCTGAACCAGTACTGGCCGGACGGCGGTTGTGAAGAAGGCCCGGGATATTTCAGCCGGTCACCCATGTCGTATTTCGAATGCGTCAGCCTAATTGAGTCGGTAACCGGCAACCGCACAAAAATCTTTGCGCATCCATTCCTTGATTCCATGGGCCGCTACATTCTAAACACTCATATTTGTGGCGAAAGCTATATCAACTACGGCGATGCGCACGTACATGCCGCGCCTGACGGCAATGTGCTCTACCGCTATGGCAAGGCCGTTGGCGATGCAGACCTGACCGGCTTTGGTGCGCTGCTGGCTTCGCGCGATGGCGTCACATCCACTGGACTTCCGCTTAGTGGATCGCAGAACGTCAACCTCACTGGCCTCTCGCGCAATCTTCCCGCGCTGATGCAGGCCGCTGAGATCCGCACGGCTCGCCGTGATGATCCGATGGTCCGCGATGTCTGGTATCCCTATCTCGGCCTGATGGCGGCACGCGAAAAATCTGGGGCCACGCAGGGAATGTACCTCGCCATGCAGGCGGCCAACAACGGCAGAAGCCACAGCCATAATGATTCCGGCAGCTTCATCCTTTACCACGACTGCGATCCAGTTGCGATTGATGTAGGCGTGGAGACGTACACTGCGCAGACATTCAGCGCGCACCGTTACGATATCTGGACGATGCAGTCAGCGTATCACAACCTGCCGACCGTCGGCGGCGTGATGCAGCATGACGGCGCCAACTTCAAAGCGAGCGATGTGGTCTACAAATCAACCGAGCAGAGTGCTTCTCTCAGCTGCAACCTGGCAACTGCGTATCCAAAGGAAGCAGGCATTCATCAGTGGCTGCGTAGCGTCACATTGAATCGCGGCAATGGCACGATGTCTGTTCAGGAAAAATTCAGCCTTGCCAGCGCGCAGGAAATTTCCATCTCTATCATGACGCCGCGCGTACCCACTATCACCAGCAATGGAGATGTATTACTGCAGCCGACCATAAAGGATGGCAAGCCGGTCATCCTGAAGATTCGCGATGCGCAGTTGACTGCAACAATTGAAACCATACCGCTGAAAGATGCCGGCATGCGTTCCAGCTGGGGCCCTCAGATTTATCGTCTGTTGCTGAAATCAAAACAGCCAGTCACCGATGGCAACTGGCTGTATGAATTTCATTCTGTCTAACGCTGTTTGATTACGCCGTAACTTCCCAGCCTTTTTCGTAGGTGCGGCCCCACTTCGCCATCGCTTCGGGGTCACCCAGAATATGGCCGGTCGATGTATCCAGTTTCAGCTCACGGTTCAGTTCCCATGCAATGTTGGTGATGAGCGCAGTGGTCACAGTCTTCTGCGTCATCTCCACCGGCGCATGCAATGCGTCGCCCTTGCGAATGCCGTCAATCAGGTTTTTGAAATGATTGTCCGTGTAGGAGTCGCGGCCAACCAGATCATGGCTGCTGGCGGCAACTTCCTTGACCGGTTTCACTTCATCAATCTTCTTGCCCTTCAGGTCAAAGAACTCGCCACCACTTGCGCGATCAAACACCACTGAACCGGTTGTTCCGTGGATGACCACACCACGATCGCGGCCATAGGTCAACATGCCGTTGCAGCACATGTTCTCCCAGCTGATCATCTTGTCGCCGTAATCGTAACTGGTCACCAGCGTGTCATAGAACTGCCAGTCGTCCTTGAAATGGTAGCGTCCGCCGGTTGCGGTCACGGTCTTGGGATAATCATCAATCTGCAGAGCCCAACGGCAGACGTCAATTTCATGCGTGCCGTTGTTCAGCGACTCGCCCGTACCGTAGCGGCGCAACCAATGCCAGTTGTAGGGATGCACATTGTCAACATATTCATGACGCGGCGCCGGTCCCTGCCACAAGTCCCAATTCAACCAATCGGGAACAGGAGCCACTTTTCCTGTACCCATCGAGAGGCGTGTGTTGTTGTACCAGGCCTTGCCGTAATACGCTCGGCCAACTGCGCCCTCGTGGACGCGCTTCACAATCTCCATGGTGTACTGCGATGAACGCGACTGCGTGCCCACTTGCACCAGCTTGCCGTGTTTCTTCTGCGATGCAATCAGCAGTTCGCCTTCGCGTGGATTGTGGCTCGACGGCTTCTCAACATACACATGCTTGCCGGCCTTCAACGCATAGATGGCCATCGGTGCGTGCCAGTGGTCCGGCGTTGCAATGCTGATGGCATCAACGTCCTTGGATTCGAGCGCTTTGCGAAAATCACCCACTGCCGTCGGTTTGTAACCCAGCGATTTTTCCGCCGCATCTGAAAACTTCGCCAGCACCTTTGCATCCGGATCACAGCAGAAGGTCACGCGTGCCGATTCATGATTAACGGCCAGACTGGAGAGATGAGCATTACCGCGGCCATTCAATCCGCAAATGGCAAAGTTCACCCGATCATTCGCGCCGATAATCTGCCCGTAGCTCCGCGCCGTTGATGCCACTGCCGTCGCAGCCGCGCCTGCAGCCACACCATCCAGAAATTCACGCCTCGTCATCATGTGCCACTTCTCCTTGTTCTTGCTTTCTAAACTGTGGGATTTCTACGAACCGAATTCGCCCAGAATTTCCTGTAGGCCGGCCATGCTCTGCCGGGTGGATGCTTCCGGTGTGCCCGCGCCGCGCCAGTGTGTCTCCAGTGACAACGTGTGCGAAAACTTCTGGTTGACCAGCGCCGCAATCTGTCCGCGCCAATCAATGATGCCCGAACCCACTGCTGCCCACGAAGGCTTACCAGTCGCATCGCGCACCACATCCTTGCAATGCACATGGCCGATGCGGTTCTTTGGAATCAGATCATAGCCATTCGGGAACGGTGTCTCGCCAAACGCTGCGGCGTTGCCCGGGTCCCAGTTCAGCATGAAGTTTTCATTCTGCACTGCAGCCAGCGTGCGCGCGGCTTCCGCGCCGGTCGCCGTATTGCAGGTGTGTTCGTTCTCCAGCAGAAAAATCAGATTGTCTTTGGCCATGCGCGTCGCCGCCTTACGCAGCTGCTCATGAATCTCCGGCAGAAAGGGCTTCACATCGTCCAGACGCACATAATCGAATCCGCGAACACGCGTTGTGCCGAAGGAACGCGCCAGATGGATGCACTTCTCCAGCACTTCATTCTGTTTGCTGTAATCGGCCGAGTTGCCAAACTGGTCCACATTGGCGCCTTTGGCTTTTTTCCCACCCGGGAAATCCGTCTTGAAAAGCGGGCTGGCAATGTCGCTGACTTTCAGGTTGTATTTGGCCAACACCTTGCGCGCGCGGGCAATCTCCTCATCGGTCAGCACGCTGACATTTTTTCCCCAGAAGCGGCGCAGTTCGATGTACTGCAGACCAAACTCCACTGCAACCACATGGCATGCGTGATCCAGGTCGTCAGAAATTTCATCATTGATGACCGCAACATGAAACGGCAGATTGCGCTTCGGGTACAGCGGCTTGGAATCCTGTGCGCGGAGCATGCGGGGTAGAGCAGAATTTGCGGCAATTGCGGCGGCGGCTGCAACAAAATGACGACGGTTCACGTCCATGAAGACACAACTCCGAGAGGCTTGCATTTGTTGGATGGTCAAATTAATTGTGGAAGACAAAACTGCCTGTGCTGACCATGAAAGTTTCGGCCAATGCATCAACTCCTGTCAAGTTATGCGATTGTAACCATTGCCATTGCAGATTTTTCATCACGCAACAATCACGCTTCATAAATTCACTCGCCAGCAGCACCCGCGCTACTCTGTAATTGACACTATGCAGAAATCCTCGATGCAAACCGGATTCCTCTCGCAATCGCTGCGCCTGCTGGCTGCGTGTGCCATTCTCTTCGCTACAACTGCCGTCCGCGCCCAGGGCAATTATGAAATTCAGGTCTATGGTGCAGACACCGAGAAGCCCGGTTCGCTGATGACTGAACTACACTCCAACTTCACCCCAGAAGGCCAGAAGTATGTGGTGGACGGCGTCTATCCCACCAATCATCAGGAACACGAAACCATCGAACTCACTCAGGGCATCACCGACTGGTCCGAACTCGGCTTCTACATCTTTACCAGCGAGCAGGACGGCCACGGCGTGCAGTGGGTGGGCGACCATATACGACCCCGCGTGCGCGTACCCGATAGCTGGCACTGGCCCATCGGCGTCTCGCTCTCCACTGAAGTCGGCTACCAGCGCGCCGTCTATTCTCCCGATACATGGACCTGGGAACTGCGCCCCATCTTCGACAAGCAGCTTGGCCGCTGGTACATGGCCTTCAACCCCGCGCTGGAACGCACCTTCCACGGACCGGATGTAAAACTTGGTATGGATTTTTCGCCGGGGGTAAAAGTCGGCTACGACTTTACCAAAGTCATCAGTGGCGGCATTGAGTATTACGCCGACTACGGCCGCTTCGGCGACTTCTACCCGCTGCACGACCAGCAGCAGCAGATCTTCGCCGTCACCGACCTGAACGTTTCACCCAAGTGGGAAATCAATATCGGCGTTGGCGTGGGACCCACGGCAGGCACAGACCACCTAATCGTCAAAGGAATTCTTGGACGCCATTGGGACTGGGGCGATTGGCGACGTCACAAAAATTAAGTTCTGCCGCAACTAGTTCGGCATGCGGTAGCGGATGCCGTACTCTTCCAGCACAAACTCCGCCGAGCACTCTGACCCACCGCAAATTACCGTCTGCAGGCCGGAGAATTGTCCGCGTGTAATCAGCCCCACGCAACCGCATGACGGGCACGACAGCACAGCCCAGTAGGGATTGCTGCCCTCGCCCATGGTTCCGGGGTTTTCCAGCAGAAACAACGTGCCGGGCTTCATCTGTTCGGGAATCCATTCATCGAGGAACTCGATTTCCGCCATCTACGCCAACCTCCGTTGTGGATACAGCATGGACTTCTTGCTGGAACGGTGGAACAGGCAGTGCAACAGAAATGGTGCATCTCTGTTGCACCTATCCTAACGGCTACACTGGCAGTGTCAAGAGAATTTCGAAAAGATTTCCAGAGGGATGAATATTTCTTGGTGCGGTCAATAAATTTACAAATTTACAAATTTACAAATTTATTTTCCACCGTAGAGCATTTTGTACATCTGCACATTGCGCAGCACCGCCTGCACATAATCGCGCGTCTCGGTGTAGGGAATGGACTCGACAAACTCCGGCAGGTCCTTGTAGCTGCCGTTCGCCTGCCAGCCACGCACCGCGCCGTCGCCGGCGTTGTAGGCAGCCAGTGCCAACTCCGCCTGATTGCTGTAGCGGTCTAACTCGCCGCGCAGATAGACCGTGCCGAAACGCAGGTTCATGTCCGGCTGCAGCAACTGCGACGCGCTCAGATTTTTCACACCCTGCTTGCGTGCCATCTGCTTGCCCACCGACGGCAACAACTGCATCAGGCCATACGCATTCGCATGCGAGACGATACCCGGGTTGAACTCCGACTCCTGCCGAATCAACGCAGCCACTAAATACGGGTCAAGATGATTGCGTTCGGCATCGGCGGTCAGGTCTGCCCAGTAGGCGCGTGGAAACAGCAGATGCCAGTAGCTCTGTGGAACGGCTTTCACCGGCAATGCGAAATATGGCGCTGCAGTTTTCTTGATGACCTGCAGCGCGTGATAATCCTCGCCGAAGGATTCATAAATCTGAGCCTGCGCATACAGGCCCCAGTTCGCACTGCCCGGGCTCAGCTGAATTTCCTGCGCAATATATTCATTCAACGCGGCATTGGCCAGCAGCTTTGCTTTTTCAAGATGCTCGTCATCAGCGGGCAATGCGTCGCTCAACGCCGGGGTTGCGGGAGGCTTCACATAACTGAGCGGCATCGCCACCAGCGCTGCCTGCACCGGCAATACTGCCAGCCGCTGGCGCGCCAGAATGCCGTAGTAATAATTTGGATAGCACTGCACCAGCGTGCGGTAATAATTTTCCGCCTGCGCGTAGTTATGCTCTTCATCCTCAAAGATTCGCGCGCGCCAGTAGAGCGCATTCGGCACTTCAATGCCGCCGGCGTAATGCACAATCTGCTCGTCAAACAGTCGCGCCGCTTCTGCGTAATTCCGCTGTCGATAATTCAGCCATGCTGCGCGCCAATGGCTGGAGGGTGCATACTGCGCGGTGGGAAACATCTGCACCAACTGCGTGTAGTAGCGTATGGCAGCGGGAAAGTCATGCTTGAAAAACGCCGTGTATCCCGCTGAGTACAACGCTTCCTGCAGCCAGTTGCTGGTGGGGAATCGCTGCGTCATCTGCTGGATAGTCGCAGCTTCTCGGTCGCGATCATCCGCAGTGCGTTCCAACTCTGCAATCACATACAGCCTTAAAGCGCCGCTGTCATCATTGCGTTCCGGCAGTTGCTCGGCCATCAGTTGGTTCAGCCAATGATGCTTCTGTTTCAATTCACACGCCGCCGCATACACGGCAAAATTTCCAGCATTCTGTGCCGCGGGGTCATGCTCCAGCGATTGATACTCCGTCAACGCATCGCTGTATTGCTTGGCGGCAAACAACGCATCGGCACGAAACTTTCGTTCGGCCACGCTCAGCGAATCGCCCATCGCATGCAGTTGCTGATTCGCACCGCCGGCTTCTACGCTCAACGGCTGCAACGCTACCAGCTTGTGATACAGCGAGATGGCCAGCGCGCGATTCCCTGCTGCCTGATTGGCCCGCGCTTCGGTGTAGAGAAATTCCGCCTGGCCGGCAACCCACTGGTTGTCATACGGTGCCAGCGTTCTCAATGCAGACGGAGCATCGCTCAACATCAGGTAGGCTTCCGCCAACTTCACCGGCGCATTCGCATAGAAGATGCTCTGCCGATGGCGCGTGTTGAAATTGAGTAGCAACGTGACGGCATCGGCGGCATGTCCATCCTGCAGAGCCGCCTGGGCACCCAGATACTCCGCATAATCATTCAGAACTGCCGTCTTGGTGCGCGCCAGTTGGAAGGCGTTGTATGCCTCGGTGTATTGCTTGTCCTGAAAATATGCATGGCCAACTGCCAGCCATGCCGCGGCGGACGCCTCACCGGTATGCGTATGCGCGTAATGCAACACGCCGTCATACGCAGCGGTGGAGCGTGACGCCATCAACTGCTGTGCCATCGGCCGCAGCTCCGCAGAGGCGGCAAACGCCGTGTGTTGCGGACTGGCATGCCGCACTACAGTCTTCTGCGCCGCTGTCTTCTTCACCGTTGTTTTCTTCGCTGCGCTGGGATGCGTTGCACTCTTCGTCGAATTCGACTTCGTGCTGGAATTTGCACTGGTCTGTGCAGCCGCTGTTCCACAATGCGTCGCCAACAATGCAGCCAGAGTCACGGCCACAGCAGCTCGACGGCAACGCGAACCGGTACGCAATCCAGCCACGCTGGCTGCTGTCTGCACTCGAAGAGGTAATAGATACAACATGGGCATCGTGGGCACTGAGCGGGATGTGGGAAGGCTCAGTACGCTCCTCATTAACTTTACTCTTCCAGCTTCCCCCGGCGGTAGGCTCTGTTGCCCTGCCGAACCATCGTGGTCATATCGGGAGCTATCCCGGCTGCCTGGGAGGCGCTGAGCCAGACACTTTCCCTGCCGCCCAGCCTCCGATACTATTGCCATAGCGGTATTCCCACCCAGTCTGGACCTGCACCCCCACCCCCGGTCGGGAACCCTCGCTGAACGTACTGCAAAACGAAGGCGAATTTTTGCGACTCTGAGCCATGGCCACCATCCAATCCACAGGAGCGGAAGAAGTGCACCCTGATGTTGCCCTGGTCGCGCGTGTGCGCGACGGCGACACTCAGGCGTTTGAGCAGTTGGTGCGCCAGTATGACCGTCAGGTGTTTCGCATTGCGCAGCATATTACGCAAAACCGCGAAGACGCCGAGGACATCGTTCAGGACGCATTTCTGAAGGCCTATGAAAAGCTGGACCAGTTCCAGGGGAATTCGAAGTTTTCCACCTGGCTGATCCGCATCGCCGTCAATGAGAGCCTGATGCGTCTGCGCAAACGCAAGAACGCACGCACTGTCTCCATGGACGAAGATGTGCAGACCGACGAAGGCTTCATCCCGCGCGATTTCGCCGACTGGAGCCCGAACCCGGAGCAGCAATTCGGCCAGTCTGAACTGGCAGATATTCTGCGCAAGACCATACAGGGCCTGCCCGAAGGCTTCCGCTCTGTTTTTGTCCTGCGCGATGTGGAGAATCTCTCCACGGAAGAAACGGCGGAGATGCTGGGGTTGAGCGTCCCTGCTGTGAAATCGCGATTGTTGCGGGCACGCCTGCAACTCCGCGAACGGCTTAGCCGGCATTTTAAGCAAGCGAAGGGAGCGCCTGAAAAATGACTTGTAAAGAGTTTCTGGCGCAGTTAACGGATTATTTTGACGGCAAACTCGCGGCCGACCTGGAGGCCGAAGTCCGAACTCATATGGGCAAATGCGGCCACTGCGAAGTCGTCGTGAACACCACCCGCAAGACCATTGAGGTCTACCGCAACAATGAGGTTTATGAGATTTCCCCCTCATTGCGCGAACGCCTCTGTGCCGCGATCATGAGTAAATGCAAGGGCAAGAAACCCGGCTGCTCCAGCGAAGAATAAACTAACCACCCATGCGAACGCATCGTACGAGTGTTGAACACAGAGTCCGCGTCACTGACCCGAAGTTGACCCGCAAACGCGGTCTTCTGACGCACCCAGGCAGCCTGATACTCGCCGCTGCCGCACTCACCTACACTGCCTATATTTTCGGATACATTCCCCAAGACATGCCCGACAAGTTCTTCGGCTACTTCAGCAACCGACACGATCTAGTCGTCGGTCAGGGCGGCATGTTTGTCGAAGTCGCACTTGGTGTCGGCGCACTGCTGGTTGTCTATACCTTCGTGATGCCGATTCTCCGCTACAGCCGCCGCCGCCGCAGATAGCAAATCCAAAAAAATTCTTCAGCAATAAAAATGACCGGCGCACTCAACGTGCATCCGGTCATTTTGCTTTGATGCGCAGCGTTTAGTTATCGCGGCGATTCAATGTCGGGCGATCATCGCCACTCTGTCCGTTGCCGTCATTGTTCGGGTCAGAGGTGGAAGTGCGGCGCAGCGTTGGCGTTGAGTTGCCTTTGCCGTCTGTGGTCGGCCGCTTGTTTTCCAGCCGCGCCAGTCGCGCCTTCACATCATCAAACTCTGAAGTCGTCACAACGTAATCCGGCCGAGCCGGCATGATAGTGGCAATTTCATTCTCAGACCGCTTGATGCGTTCCGCCGTCTGCGGGTGTGTGGAGAAGGCCTTGGCCAGCGCGCCCGGCTTGTGTTTCTCCAGCGCCTCCAGCTTTTCAAAGATGGTGATAAACGCCTGCGGATCGTATCCCGCACGATACATGTACTGCAGGCCCAGCCAATCGGCCTGCGTCTCAAAATCGCGCGAGAACTGCAGGAAGGTAATCGGTATGGCAAGCTGCGCCGCTTCATAGATGCCGTATCCGGTCCACGTGCCGTAAGTCATTATCATCAACGGCACCATGCCGATTTGCGCGTAATACATGCGCGTCATTTCGCGTGCCGCATGGTGAGCACAAACGTGTGCCGTCTCATGCGCCATAACGCCGGCCAATTCAGCCTCTTCATCCGCCGCAAGAATCAGGCCGGAGTTGACGTAAAAATATCCACCCGGAAGCGCGAAGGCGTTGATTTCATCGGTGTCAATTACCTTGATGGTGAACGGCACTTTGCAATCAGAATTCTTCACAATGTTCTGGCCGATGCGGTTTACATACTCGGTCACCACCGGGTCGTTGACCAGCTTCACCGTCTTTTCCACTTCCAGCGAATACTGTTTGCCGGTGGAGATTTCCCAGTTGGTGCTGAACCAGTTGCCCACACCGCGCCCGCCGATGTTGCGTGTGCCGGCAGCATTCACATCATCTTCGCTGCCTGTTTTGATGTGCGTGTCCAACCGGTCACCCGGCGACGGAATGTCTTCAGGCTTCACATCCGAGGTGGCATCGTCCGTCTTGCTGTCATCCGCCTTGGCATCGCCCGAAATCGGCTTCTTGTCGGTAGAAATGGTTGGGTTCGTCGAAGCCGGCGTCGTTGAATTCGTTGTCGAGTTGGGAGTCGTGGGGCCAGGTGTCGCAGTGCTGGTATTTGCAGTGTTTGTATTAGAACCGCTGGTCGATGTTGGAGTCGGTGGCGTGGATGTTGTCGAGCCTGTCTGGGCCAGCATCAACGACGGAACAGCCAGCATCAGCGCAAGGCCGCAGAGGCTACTGACGGCCATTCTGCCCATCGCCCGCTCATCGCCAAAAATCATTTTGCCGATTCCCTGAATTCGCATTGCTGAACCTCCACAAGTACCCGCCCTGCGTCCTCAGGCACACTTCTTCCTGAGTACAGGGCTATCCATCTCTTAGACGATAGTATGCGCCAAATCGTCTGCCAACGCTTTTGGCAGCGGGATGGCTTATGGTTTGAAATTCACGACTACCAGGTCGCCCTGCACGGCGCTCCCCAGCGGCGTAACCCGCACGTGCGAGGCCGCCAATGCCTGATCCGTCCAGTCCCAGCCGGAATGGTAGAGCAGCAGCAAATGTTCGCCGGGCTGCGCCTGAATCTGCTGCCATGCGGCGGTTTTCTCGCTGGTAAATGACTGCATGTGCAATGCTGTCAATGAGTTAGTGTCACGCATCCGCCAGCGGATTTCTTCATCGCTGGAATACAGCAGTGCTAGCCGGGAGCGAATTTCCGGGTCCGGCTCATAGTACGCAGCCTCAGAATAGCTGCCAAAGTTCTGAATATAAAGAGTTTGCGTCGGGGTCGCCAGCAAAGCCGCCTTCTGTGTCGGCGAGAAAATCAGCGAAGCCATCTGCTGCTGCGCGACTTTGCTTTCCCACTGAATGCGAGCCGCCGCGATGGTAGCAATCGCAATGCAGAGTAACAGCGGCAGCAGCCGGGCTGCGGTCTTGTTGCGGAAAATTGGCGTCAGGGTGATGGCCAGAATCGGGGCAATACCGACCATGGCTCCCAGCATATAGCGAACTTCGTAGGAGTGCAGCACGCGCGCCATTAGGTAGCCGAGAAACGGCAGCGCTGCCAGCACCACCAGAAAAACAACCTCTTCATTCAGGATTTCCACGGAGCGCTTGCGAATCTGCCGCACGAAGCCCAGCACCAGCAGCACCGCGAAGAGCACAAACAGCATCGCCAGCATTCGCTGCAGCGTCATGGAAAAATTGGTGTAATCCACAAAAAATGCACGGTAGGCCTGGGTAATGGCATGCCCTGTGGCGCTGCCGCTGGTGTAGTAATGCTGATGAAACACCGCAGCGGCGCGGGCAAATGGCAGCGTGAAAACAATGCACGCCATGCCAGCGACGATGGCGGCCACCACCGGCACATCCACACGCCGATGTGCAATGCTGCGGTAGAGTTCCGCACCGCACAACGGCGCCAGCAGCAGGATGGCGAAATAATGCGTGTTGAGCGCGATGGCAATTCCCGCAGTCAGCATCAGTAAAGCGCCGCGACGGTTTTCCTCTGCGCGAATCGCGCTCTGCCAGTTCAACATCACCAATGCGAACAGACCCAGCAGTAACGCATACGGCCGCGCCTGCACGGCATAGAAAAGCGTTGCCGTTGCGGCTGGAAACGCCATCGCAAATACGGCCGCAGTTTCTGACGAGAATCGCCGAACGAAACGGTACAGGCAGACCTGCATCAGTAGAAAGCCCAGCAATGACGGCAAGCGCAACGCAAAAATTTCCGCGTGGTCGCCAAACGCCTTCAGGCAAAAATGCACCAACGCGTGATAGAAAATTGGGTCGAGAGAAATCGGCGTGTGCAACTGCACCTGCAGCAGTTGATGCAGCGTGGCCACGCTGTCAGTCCAGCGCACCAGATACTCATCGTTGTCCAACATGCGGACCGGCGACCAGAAAAGAACCGTCGCAGCCGTGACCAGAAGGACAGCAACTGCCGGCAAGGAAATCCAGCGACGAGATGTGGGGGGCGATTGCAACTGCATGGCATCATCTTACGAAGAATTGATTTACGCCGGAAAAATAAAACGGCCGGCAGCATATTGCCGCCAGCCGTTGGTTTCAAATCTGCAAAACTCAGTCGTAGTAATCCAAACCGAGGTGCGTGATGAGGTCTTCGCCCATGATGTGACGAAGCGTGTTCTTCAGCTTCAGCAACTGGATAAAGAGGTCATGCTCAGGATACAGTCCCGGCGAAGTCTGCGGCGACTTGAAGAAGAAGCTGAGCCACTCCTGCACGCCCAGACCGGCTAGCGACGGGGTACGCTTGGCCAGGTCAAGGAACAGCACCAGATCAAGCGCAAGCGGCGCAGCCAGAATCGAGTCGCGGCAGAGGAAGTCCACCTTGAGCTGCATGGGGTATCCCAGCCAGCCGAAGATGTCGATGTTGTCCCATCCTTCCTTGTTGTCGCCACGCGGCGGGTAATAGTTGATGCGGACCTTGTGGTACATGTCCTTGTACAGGTCGGGATATTTTTCCGGCTGCAGGATGTACTCCAGCACGCCCAGCTTGGACTCTTCCTTGGTCTTGAAGGACTCAGGGTCATCCAGCACTTCGCCATCGCGGTTGCCCAGGATGTTGGTCGAGTACCAGCCGCTGACGCCGAGCATGCGTGCCTTGAAGGCCGGAGCCAGAACCGTCTTCATGAAGGTCTGGCCGGTCTTGAAGTCCTTGCCGCATATCGGGGCATTCATCGTGCGCGAAAGCTCCAGCATGCAGGGCAGATCCACGGTCAGGTTCGGCGCGCCGTTGGCAAATGGGATGCCTTCCTTCAATGCGGCGTAGGCATAAATCTGTGAGGGAGCAATGTTCTCGTCGTTATCGACCAGGCCCTTTTCAAAGGCAGCCAGCGACTGATGCACTGCGCTGGGTTCCAGAAAGATTTCCGTCGAACCGGCCCAAATCATCACCTGGCGTTCGGTCTTCGTCTTGAACTGCTGGATGTCGGATCGGATCTGCTCGGCGAGGTCGCACTTGTTGCGGCCCTTCTTC
>Ga0164297_10002294_pt1 | contig 19134 bp, 17 predicted proteins | sample GEODES058metaG_FD_113539 | JGI IMG/M metagenome (GOLD analysis project Ga0164297, IMG submission 113539) | Dystrophic lake water microbial communities from Trout Bog Lake, Wisconsin, USA - GEODES058 metaG | ecosystem: Environmental > Aquatic > Freshwater > Lake | place: USA: Trout Bog Lake...
GCACGAGTTTGCGGGCGTCAGCGAATTCTTCAAAGAACTTCGCAATCGCGGAATTGGCATCAGTCTGACTTCGGGCTTTCCTCGTGAAATCTTCGATCCAATCCTCTTTGAGTTAGGGTGGCTTGAACTCATTGATTTTTCGGTTGCCGCCTCTGAGGTGAAAGATGGCCGTCCGGCCCCAGACATGATCCTTCGCTCGATAGAGTTATACAACGAAAAAACCGGTCAATCGATTACGCCGGATCAGGTTGTAGTTGCTGGGGATACTGATTCGGATATGAAAGCAGGAGTGGCAGCCGGTGTAAGGGTAGTTCTGGGTGTCACCAGCGGAGCTCACAATGCCGAGCAATTGACGCAAGCAGGGGCAACCCATATTTCTGCGAGCGTATTGTCGCTCTCAGAACTGATATAAAACTGCTACACGATGAAATTTGGGTACTTGCGTTACCGATAATTAACTTTACATACATCATTTAATCTCCTAATAACCCCCTGTTTGTTAACTCGTACAAGTTTGCTTCAGCTACAAATCCTTAAGGGGGACTAATGCGTAAGCAATTCGTTTTTGGAGTAGTTGCAGCAATGGCTGTTGCACTTCTCCCAGCAGTCTCGGCAGCGCCTTCATTTGCCGATGACTCAACATTCGCTACCTGCACAGATCTCACATCATGCGGTGGCCTCAGTGCTCTTGTTAAGGCTGCACAAGCCGAAGGAACTCTCAATATCACAACAGTTCTCCGTAACTGGGCCGACTATGGCGATGCAGTAGATACTTTCCAAGCTGCTTTCGGAATTCACATCAACGATGACAACCCAGACGGCGGATCATCATACGAAATTAACTCAATCAAGACCGCTCCTGCAGATGCTCAACCAGATGTCATCGACTTCGGTGCTTCACACGTTGCTGAAGCAGCTGGCGCACCTTGCCCAACAGATTTCACACAATGCTCAGCTTCAATCTTTGCTAACTATAAGGTTGCAACATGGGATGACATTCCTGCAGCATGGAAGAATGTCAACGGCAACTGGTTTGGTAACTACCAAGGTCAAATCGTTATCGGTTATGACTCAAAGTTGAAGAAGGCTCCTAAGGCAATCAAGGACCTCAAGGATCCTGCTTACAAGAAGGTTGTTGGTATCGCTGGAGACCCAACCGGTGCACAAGAAGCTTTGATCTCAGTCATGGCAGCAACTGTTGCTAACGGTGGAACATTCGACAACGTTCAAAAGGGCGTCGATTTCTACCACTCACTTAAGCAGAGCGGAAACCTCTCTGGTGCAACTGCTGACTCAACACACATTGCAACAGGAAATCCAAAGGTTTGGTTGGACTACTCATTCAACGCTCTTGGAACCGAACAACTCGGTGCTCAGATCGGAAAGACATTCAAGTATGTCAAGCCAGCTGATGCAGCAGTAATGGGAACCCCATACCTCTTCGCTGTTAACGCAACAGCTCCACACCCTGCAGCTGCTCGCCTTTGGGTTGAGTACTTAATGTCAGAGAACAAGGGTCACCTTGCTAAGGACCTCGCAGGTGATGAGGCAGCAAACGTGAAGGCTGGAACTCTTGATGGAGCAAAGTTGTTCAACTCACTCATGGGTGGTCAGAACATCTTCCAGATGGGTGGAGCTGTCCCAATCGAGATCGCAGCAATGACAAAGAAGAAGTTGCTCATCCCATCTCCTTCAACAATCTTCGTGCCAAGCGCCGGAGACAAGTTGACACCAACACAACCTTCAGTAGCTCAACAAGCAACAGCAATCGCTTTGTTGAAGACTGAATGGCCAAAGATCTAAGTAAGAGAATATCTCTAGATGGTCATAGCTGACGATCGCATTGCTCCCACCCCCACAAAGGGTGGGAGCAACGTCTCTCGCATCCGATTCGATAAGAGCATTGTGGGTCTTGTGCCCTTCTTTCTCTTCCTCGGGTACTTCTTGCTCTATCCGATCGCCGCTATCGTGTCAGCGTCGCTGCATGACAATAGGCACCATCTAACTTTGAGTCTTTACCACAATCTATTTTTCGGAAATTACAGGGATGCCTTTATTGGCTCATTTAAATTAGCTTTCTATTCCATGCTCGTTGCGGGTATCGCTGGCGCAATCATTTGCTGGGCCGTTGTAAAGACCAATGGCGTTGTGCGTACCATTACAAGCTCTGCTGCTGGAGTTCTTGCAAACACCGGCGGCGTACCACTCGCCTTTATGTTCATTGCTGCCTTCGGACAAGAAGGCCTCATCACCAAACTCTTGCTCAAGGTTTTCCACTGGGACCTTTATGCGGGATCTTTTGATCTTTATAACTTCTGGGGAATTTTGCTCGTCTATTGCTTCTTCCAGATTCCACTCATGGTCATTATCTTCACTCCTGCGCTTGAAAATTTGAAGATCGAATGGGTTGAAGCGAACGAGTCACTTGGTGGAACGAAGTTCCAATATTTCCGCCATGTGCTGATTCCAGTATTACTACCTTCATTCTTCTCGGCATGCTTGCTGCTTTTCGCGAGTGCTTTCTCGGCTTTTGCAACCGCGGCTGCAATGTCTAACGGAACGATCCCGCTTGTTCCACTTCTTATCGGCAATCTCGTGAACGGTAACGTGATTCCGAGTGAAGCGAACCAAGGCGATGCCTTGGCGATGGGAATGGTCATCGTGTCACTCGTGGTGATCGCCGGTTACCTATTGCTCCTTCGTCTGACAAGGAAGCGTTAATCAATGAAGCGACAATTCACCTGGTTTGATCGCGCCATCATCGCAGTCACTGCATTCTTTTTCTTAGCTCCGCTTATTGCGGCTGCCGAGTATTCCGCGCGTGGGTATGGTAACAAAGGCCACACCCTCTCGAACTATGTTTGGATTGTGCATGAGCAAGGCTTTTGGCCAGCACTCCTGACATCCATGAGAATTTCCATCCTCACCGTCGTGTTGGTGATGGTGCTGATGGTTCCAACCGTCGTATACATCCAACTTGGTGGCCGCAAGTATCGCCGTCTCGTTGAAATCCTCTGTCTACTCCCGATCGTCATACCAGTCGTGTCGTTGGCAATTGGCGCTCAAGTGGCGATGCCGAAATTTATGCAATCGACGTCTTACGAACTTTGTTGTTTCTATGTTGTTGTAGCGATGCCATATGTGTACCGAACCTTGGATATCGGATTGCAATCTGTTGCACTCACTACGTTAGTAGAAGCTTCGCAAAGTCTGGGCGCAAGTTGGACTAATACTTTGACGCTTGTAATCATTCCTGCAATCCGTTCATCGACGATGGGCGCACTCTTTATTACCTTCGCGCTCTCACTCGGTGAATACACGCTCGCGATATTGCTGCACTTTCATACATTCCCAACTTGGGCAACAAACGTCTCGCAAGAAAATCTCTATGGCTCTATCGCAATCTCAGTAACCACGCTTGGCGGAGCATGGATCTTGTTGATCTTGATCGCCTTTGCGCCACGACTCAAAGCGTTATTCGAAAGCAAAAAAGAGAGGGCTATCTAATGGACCAACAAGATACGCATGGAAGCACCGTTGAATTCCGAAATGTGAAGAGGATCTTTGGAAATGTTCGGGCACTTGACGATTTCTCGCTCACCATTAACCCGGGTGAAATGGTCACTCTGCTCGGTCCTTCCGGATGCGGCAAGACAACCGCCCTTCGTATTTTGGCTGGCATCGACAAGGACCACGAGGGCACAGTTACCATCGATGGCAAAGATATGTCAGGCGTTGCCGCTAACCAACGCAATATCGGCATGGTTTTCCAGGCTTACTCGCTCTTTCCTAATATGACGGCTATTGAGAACGTTGCTTATGGACTACGCGTTCGCGGCGTTGATGCCACCAAGCGCTTGGCAAAGGCTGGCGAGCTGCTTGAACTCGTGGGACTTTCCGCGCAAGCCGATCGCCGTTCAAATCAACTCTCGGGTGGACAGCAACAACGCGTTGCACTCGCAAGGGCGTTGGCGATTCAACCTTCAGTGCTTCTGTTGGATGAACCTCTCTCTGCTCTCGATGCAAAAGTTCGCGCACAGCTTCGTGATGAAATTCGCCGTATTCAAAGCACCATTGGAATTTCGACGCTCTTTGTGACCCACGATCAAGAAGAGGCGATGGCTATCTCCGATCGAGTTGGCGTTATGAATAAGGGCATTTTGGAACAGATTGATGAACCTGGAAAGCTATATAACAAGCCTAAGACGACATTCGTTGCTGGCTTTATCGGTCTCACAAACTACGTTCCCGCAGTCGCTTATTCAAAGTCGGCGGTAACAGTTCTTGGCCAACAAATTGATATTTCTGATCATTCTCCAGCTGTTGCAAAGGGCGCAGAGGTTACCGCGCTCATTCGTCCCGAAGAGTTTCAGGTCGAGCGCGCATCAGAAGGAGCAACGATCATCACCAAATCATTCCTTGGACCGTTTACCAGACTTGGCATTGATGTTGGCATGAATGATTTGGTCTATGCAGAAGTGACCAGCAAAGAGGCGAAGAAATTCGATACGGGAGACTTCGTCAAACTCCTCGTTCATGCCGACTCTGTAATGATCGAGAATGTCTGACTTTCTCACATCCAACCAGAACATTGTCCGCGGAGCGGCAAACGAACTCGGCTGGCGCAATCTAGAAACCACTGACGGGGATGACCATCGCGGTGAAGAGTTAACGGTTGAATTTACGCCAGTACTTTCACTGATCCATCTCAGCGACTTGCATATATGCGACGCACAATCCCCAGTGCGCGCGGAGATCGTCGACAGGTTCGCGGATCCACATAATCCAATCTCCGAGCAGGTTGGTTTGGTCGGTTCTTATCGTGCGCAAGAAATTATGACGACCCAAACTTTAGAATCGATGGTTCGAACCGCGAATAAGATTGATTCGGGAATATTTTCAGCCAGGCCGATTGATGCTGTTGTGGTCACCGGCGATGTCACTGATAACGCGCAATCGAATGAACTTGACTGGTATATGACTCTGCTTGATGGTGGAGATATCACTCCTGACTCCGGTTCATTGGATCGTTGGGAAGGTGCAGCTCAAACGGATCCACAATATTATGATCGCTCTTACTGGAATCCTGAGGGAACACCTGATGGATGTGAAGATGACTATCCGCGATCACTTTACGGGTTACCGCAGGTTCCAGGTCTGACCGATGCTGTACGTAAACCATTCTATGCAACGGGCTCGAAACACAGATGGTTAGCGACGCATGGAAACCATGACGCACTTTTGCAGGGAACGGTACCCAGTGATCCAACGCTCGCGGCATTTGCAGTTGGCGACCAGAAATTAATTTCACTCTCTCCGCAATTGGATCTCTTTGACTTTATGTCAAAGTGGAGCGAAGTTGGACCCGCTGCATACCCGCCGCTTGAGGGTGGCGAGACTCGGCCGATTGGCGCAGATGATCGCCGCAAGGCTAATTCGCCAAGTGATTGGGCGAAGGTGCATCTCTCTTGTGGGAACCCTGATCATGAAGGACATGGACTCACTCCTGAAAATGAGAGCCACGGTTCCAAGTATTGGTATAAGGACATTGACGGAATTCGCTTGATTTCACTCGACACCGTGAACGAAAACGGTGGCTGGCAGGGTTCCCTTGATGAGGCGCAATTCCTTTGGCTCAAGCGAGTGCTTACCGATATTTCACCTCGTTATTTTGTCTTGCTCTCGCACCATCCGCTTCATACGCTTTATAACGACTACACACCTCGGCCGATGGATCGCAGGATCTGCCAAGATGAGTTACGTGCCGAACTCCTGAAACACGATCGGATCATTCTCTGGCTCGCAGGCCACAATCATCAGAACGAGATCCAATTAATTGCCGACGAAGATGGCTTTGGTTTCTGGCATGTGATGACGAGCTCGCTTATTGATTGGCCTCAACAAGGTCGACTCGTTGAGATCTTCGAAGGCGGAAATCGAGTAGCTATAGCAACAACAACATTTAATCATGAAAGCCCGATAGATTTAGGTGCAGCCACTTCAGACCTGAGTGATCCAGTCAACTTGGCAGGGCTCTCTAGGTTACTCGCGGCTAACGACTGGCAACGTCGAGGAGAGAAATTTAATCTCGAAGAGTTAGCTGGATCGTCTAGTGATCGCAATCGCGTGTTGTGGTTAAAAGAGGCAAAGCGGATGAGCTGTAAGGAGGTCCAGGGCGAATGAGTAAAGTATTTGAAGAGATCAAAATTATTTTCACAACGGGAATTTCCGAAGAATATTTAGGCGAAGATGTGAAATTAGTTGAACACATGTTGCAATGCGCAGATTTGGCAAAGGAGGCAGGTGCTCCCGATTATCTCGTTGTCGCATCGCTCCTTCATGACATCGGACATTTGCTCGTTGATGATGCCCCTGGTGCGCAAGATGCAGGTATTGATATGCATCATGATGTAGTGGGCGCCGAGTGGGTCGCAGCTCGTTTTCCAGTAAGCGTCGCTGAACCCATCAGACTCCATGTTGCTGCTAAGCGTTATTTGATCACTACTCAGAAGGATTACCTCGCGAAACTCTCGCCGTCAAGTGTTCATACACTCAATATGCAAGGTGGGGCGTTAAATCAAGAAGAGGTCATCGACTTTATATCTAGAGTCGGCGCCGAGGATGCGGTGCGGGTACGTCTTTGGGACGACATGGCAAAAATCCGCAATAAACCAACATCTAAGTTAGAAGATTTTAAGGAGGCTATTGACTCGCTGGCTCTCTTGTCATAATTGTTTGATGGAGCGCTGATGTCGAATTTAATTATGCGAATTGGCGTACTAGACTCATGAACATGGAAGTAAGTACTTACGATTCCTCATCACCAGCCCCTATTTATGGAGATCCTGCCCTGCAAGGGGCGGTTAAATCGCGGGTGATCGTGATTTACTCCGATGATCAAACGGTGCGTGCCCAGATTTCGGCGGCGCTCGGCAAAAAGTTGCCCGGTGAAGAGCACCCCCACAAAGTTGTTGAATTCGCGACTGCAGATGCGCTTCGCCTTTACTTGGGTGAAAATCGCAAGGCGGATCTCTTTATTTTGGATGGTGAAGCTGTTCCTGAAGGCGGCCTTGGCCTTGCTCATGCCCTTAAGGATGAGTTGGTTGATTGCCCGCCTGTGATGGTCGTCATAGCGCGTCCGCAAGATAGCTGGCTTGCAACATGGTCCGGCGCAGAAGCGATCATCTCCCATCCCATCGACCCCTTCACATTGGGATCCAAAGTTGCTGGACTTCTGCGATAGCGGCATGAAGATTATCGATCGCCCATTGGGTTCCCCAGAGCGTGATCGTCGCCACACCTCCTATTCTTACGACCTAACCCGTCGTATGCTCGCCGCATGAATCCCTACGTCCCGATTCTGACGATCGGCGCGATTGGCTTTGGTTTCGCAGCCTTTTCGGTCGTCGCCGCAGCACTCTCAGGTCCTAAGCGTTTCAATCGCTCAAAAGCACAAGCCTACGAATGTGGAATTCAACCTTCACCAGTAGCTGCGGGTGGCGGTCGCTTCCCGGTGAAGTACTTCCTCACTGCAATGCTCTTCATTGTTTTTGATATTGAAATTGTCTTCTTGTATCCATGGGCAGTTTCATTTAATCAACTTGGACTTTTCGGACTCGTTGAAATGGTCATCTTTATACTCACGGTCTTCGTCGCTTATGCATATGTCTGGCGCCGCGGCGGATTGGAATGGGATTAAAAGTGGGCTTAGAAGAACAATTACCGGCGGGATTCGCGCTTACAACTGTTGAAGGTCTAGCCGGCTATATGCGTAAAAACTCATTGTGGCCCGCTACTTTCGGCCTCGCCTGTTGCGCAATCGAGATGATGGCAGTTGGCGCTGGCCGTTATGACTTAGCTCGTTTTGGAATGGAAGTTTTTCGCGCATCCCCACGTCAGGCAGATCTGATGATCGTTGCAGGTCGCGTCTCGCAGAAGATGGCCCCTGTTGTTCGCCAGATTTATGATCAAATGCCTGGCCCAAAGTGGGTTATTGCAATGGGCGCCTGCGCCTCTTCCGGTGGAATGTTCAATAACTATGCGATCGTTCAAGGTGTTGATCACGTAGTTCCAGTTGATATTTACCTACCTGGTTGCCCACCACGTCCTGAAATGTTGATGGATGCAATCTTGAAACTTCACGAGCAAATCAGCGACACCAAGCTCGGCGTCAATCGCGAGCAAGTCATCCGCGAAGTCGAGGCAGCTGCGCTCGCTTCCAAACCTACCTTCCAAATTCAGGGGTTGTTGCGATCATGACAGAGTCACACGGACTATTCGGGGCTAAAGGAACTGGCGACACCTCTGGTTATGGTGGGCTAGTACAAAGCCGATTCAACGTTCTCTCTGCATCCAGGCCATATGGCGGGTATTTCGATGAGATGATGGATGAACTAGAACGTGCTTATCCAACTTTCAATGAAGATATCGAACGTGTAGTTATCGATCGCGGTGAACTCACTCTTTATGTGAAGTCTGAACGTCTCTTTGATGTCGCACAGGAGTTGCGCGATAACCCTGCGGTGCGCTTTGAGCTCTGCTTGGGAGTGAACGGCGTTCACTATCCAGAGGATAAAGAGCGCGAATTACACTGCGTTTATCCACTACTTTCAATGACATTTAATCGTCGTATTCGATTGGAAGTAAGCGTTCCAGATTCACATCCTCATGTTCCATCACTGGTGGAACTATGGGCGGGAAATAACTGGCACGAACGCGAGACCTTCGACATGTTTGGAATTGTCTTCGATGGCCATCCTGGCTTGACTCGCATCTTGATGCCAGACGACTGGATTGGTCACCCGCAGCGTAAGGATTATCCACTGGGAGGAATTCCTGTTGAATATAAAGGCGCAACCGTTCCACCACCATCAGAGCGCAGGTCTTATCGATGAGTAATTACGATCCATACGCATCGTCACGCGAAACCACCGAAGGTCGCGTTTATTCAGTAACAGGTAACGATTGGGATTCACTCGTTACTGAGATCGGTGCAACGAAAGAAGAGCGCGTTGTCGTCAATATGGGACCACAACACCCTTCTACTCACGGTGTGCTCCGTTTAATTTTGGAACTCGAAGGCGAAACCGTTACCGAAGCCCGTGCAGGTATTGGATACCTTCACACGGGAATCGAAAAGAATACGGAATATCGCACCTGGACCCAGGGCGTCACTTTCGTAACTCGCATGGATTACTTGGCGCCAATCTTTAACGAGACCGCATATTGCCTTGGCGTTGAAAAACTCTTGGGCGTCACCGATGAAATTCCAGAGCGCGCCAGCGTTATTCGGGTCATGATGATGGAGTTCAATCGCATCTCATCACACATGGTTGCCCTCGGTACCGGTGCACTAGAACTCGGCGCACTTTCTCCAATGATCTTTGCATTCCGCGAACGCGAGAAAGTCTTGGATATTTTTGAGATGGTCTCTGGCCTTCGCATGAATATGGCATATGTACGTCCAGGTGGAGTATCCCAAGATATTCCTGAAGGCGGTATCGCAAAGATTCGTGAGACCGTTAAAGAGTTGCGACATAACTTTAAAGACAATGCAAAGATCTTGATTGGTAACACAATCTGGATGAAGCGCACCCAAGGAGTTGGTTACCTTGACCTCGCTGGTTGCATCACCCTTGGTGTTACCGGTCCGATCCTGCGCGCAACGGGTATGCCATGGGACCTTCGCAAGTCCGATCCATATTGCGGATACGAAAACTACGACTTTGATGTCATCACTAACGATGGTTGCGATACATACGGTCGCTTCCTCATCAAGATGGATGAACTGGAACAGTCACTTCGCATCATCGAACAATGCTGTGACAAGCTTGAAAAGCTTGCGGGAGCGCCAGTTGTGATCGAAGACAAGAAGCTCGGATCACCTGCCGACCTCAAAGTTGGTCCAGATGGAATGGGCAACTCCAAGGAACATATCGCGCACATCATGGGTCAATCTATGGAAGCGCTGATTCATCACTTCAAACTATCTACTGAAGGATTCCACGTTCCTGCCGGACAGGTTTACTCAAAGGTTGAATCTCCACGCGGTGAGACCGGAGTTCACTTGGTCTCTGATGGCGGAACACATCCATATCGTGTTCACTTCCGCGAACCATCCTTTAATAATTTGCAATCACTTGCAGCAATGTGCGAAGGCAGCATGATCGCCGATGTTGTCGCAGCTGTTGCATCTATCGATCCAGTTATGGGTGGGGTGGACCGTTAATGTCAACGACAATGAATTTCAGCGATGAGCAATTAGCAGTGATGGATACCATCATTGCTCGCTATCCAAAGAGTCGCTCGGCCATTATGCCTCTGCTTCATTATGTGCAATCCATTGATGGTTATGTCACCGAACGCGGCATCGAAGCTATTGCCGCAAAGCTCAACCTTGCAACGGCTGAAGTTACTGCGGTCTCCACGTTTTATACCCAATATAAGAGCGAACCGGTCGGTGAATATCACGTTGGTATCTGCACCAATACGCTCTGCGCAATTATGGGTGGCGACGCGATTTACGAATCCGTTTGCGACAAGCTCGGAATCAAGAATCACGAGACAACAGCTGATGGCAAGATCTCGCTGGAGCGCATTGAATGTAATGCCGCTTGCGATTACGCGCCTGTTGTCATGGTCAACTGGGAGTTCTTCGATAACCAGACTCCATCATCCGTTAACGATTTAGTAGACCAAGTTCGCAGCGGTAATCCACCAGCTCCAACTCGTGGACCATCCAAGTTGCCAACCTGGAAAGAGAATTCAGCGGTATTAGCTGGTCTCTCCGATGGCCTAGCCGATCAAGGTGTTTCAGCTGGTGACCCATCACTTCTTGGACTTCGTATCGCACATGAGCAGGGACAAAAATGAGCAAACTAAGCCCAGTACTTTCGGCCCACTGGGATGAGGCTGATTCATTCACAATTGCTGGTTACAAGCGTCATGGTGGTTATAACGCACTTGCAAAAGCGCTGAAGTCCACGCCGGATGAGGTAATTGCCCTTATCAAAGAGTCAGGCCTTCGTGGTCGCGGCGGAGCTGGTTTCCCAACCGGAAACAAATGGAGCTTCATTCCGCAAGGCGATAACAAAGCGCACTACCTCGTTGTTAATGCGGATGAATCTGAGCCCGGCACTTGCAAAGATATGCCGCTCCTCATGGCAAATCCACATTCGCTGATTGAAGGAATCATCATCGGTTCCTATGCAATTCGCGCTAACCATTCCTTTATTTATATTCGCGGCGAAGTTGTCCACGTATATCGTCGCGTTCAAAAGGCGATCGAAGATGCATATGCAGCTGGATTGCTCGGCAAAAACATCTTGGGTAGCGGATTCGACTTAGAGCTCACTCTCCACGCCGGGGCTGGCGCCTATATCTGCGGTGAAGAGACAGCACTTTTGGATTCACTCGAAGGCTTCCGCGGACAACCTCGTCTGCGTCCACCATTCCCTGCAATCGCGGGTCTCTATGCAATGCCTACCGTTGTAAACAACGTTGAATCAATCGCATCAGTTCCAGCAATTATTGAACATGGCGTTGAATGGTTCCAAGCAATGGGTACCGAAAAGAGCAAGGGCTTCACGCTCTACTCGCTCTCTGGCCACGTTGCTAACCCAGGACAATTCGAGGCACCACTTGGCATTACTCTGCGCGAAATTTTGGAGATGGCCGGTGGTATTCGTGCGGGTCACCAACTGAAGTTCTGGACTCCTGGCGGATCATCAACTCCAATGTTTACTGCAGAGCACCTCGATGTCCCATTGGATTACGAAGGCGTCAGCGCTGCGGGTTCAATGCTTGGTACTAAGGCACTTCAGATCTTTGATGAGACCACATGCGTAGTTCGCGCTGTACTTCGTTGGGTTGAGTTCTATAAGCACGAGTCATGCGGAAAGTGCACCCCATGCCGCGAAGGCACCTGGTGGTTGGTACAGATGCTTCGCGATTTAGAGGCTGGCAAGGGGACTGAAGCTGACCTAGAGAAGTTGCTCGATCTCTGTGACAACATCGCTGGTCGCTCGTTCTGTGCGCTCGCAGATGGTGCGGTCTCACCGATCATCTCTTCACTCAAATATTTCCGCGCTGAATACATCGAACATCAAACAAATGGCGGTTGCCCATTCGACCCCATTGCCTCGACGCTCTTCGAAACGGCAGGTGCCTAAATGACGCCAGAGCAAGCGCTTACCTCTGTTGAAACTGTTACTGCAGTCATTGATGGAGTTGAAGTAACAGTTCCAAAGGGAACGTTGATCATCCGCGCCGCTGAACAAATAGGAGTTGCAATTCCACGCTTCTGCGACCACCCACTGCTTTCACCAGCAGGCGCATGTCGCCAATGCCTCGTTGACGTTGAAATCAATGGCCGGGCATTTCCAAAACCGCAAGCTTCTTGCACCATGCCCGTTGAAAACGGAATGGTTGTAAAGACTCAGAACACATCGCCAGTTGCCGCAAAGGCACAAGCTGGCATTATGGAATTCTTGCTCATTAACCACCCACTTGATTGCCCAGTTTGCGACAAAGGTGGAGAGTGTCCGCTTCAAAATCAAGCGATGTCTACTGGTCGTCCAGAGTCTCGCTATGAAGGTGAAAAGCGCACCTATGAAAAGCCAATCAATATTTCTTCACAAGTATTACTTGACCGCGAACGTTGCGTTCTCTGTGCACGTTGCACCCGCTTCTCTGAAGAGATCGCCGGCGATCCATTCATCACATTGAATGAACGTGGCGCACTTCAACAAGTTGGTATTTACGAGAAGGATCCATTCGAGTCCTACTACTCCGGTAACACAGTTCAGATCTGTCCAGTAGGTGCGCTGACCGGTGCTTCATACCGATTCCGTGCCCGCCCATTTGATTTGGTATCTGTTAATTCTGCTTGTGAGCACTGTGCATCTGGTTGCGATCTTCGCACTGACATTCGCCGTGGAAAGACCTTGCGACGTTTAGCTGGCGATGATGCAGAAGTTAACCAAGAGTGGAACTGCGACAAAGGTCGCTGGGCATTTAAGTACCTCACCACTCGTGAGCGCGTGAAAGTTCCAATGGTTCGCGGTGCGGATGGTGAACTCCATGAAGCCTCTTGGCCAGAAGCGCTGGAAGCAGCTGCTGCGGGACTTAAGGACAAGCGCGTAGGTGTACTAGCAGGCGGTCGTTTAACTGCTGAAGATGCTTACGGCTACTCCAAGTTTGCACGCGTTGCACTTGGCACGAACGATATTGATTTCAGATCGCGTCCACATTCCGACGAAGAGCGCGATTTCTTAGCATCTGTTCTTCCAACGCTTACAACTACTTATCTCGATATTGATTCTGCAGACCACTTGGTCTTGCTCAGCTTTGAGCCTGAAGAAGAGTCCCCAATGGTCTTCTTGCGTGCTTATCGCCAAGTAAGAAAGCGCGGACTTAAGGTCACATCAGATGCTCCTATCGCTAGCCGCAGCAGCAAGAAGTTGGTAGCTACCTTGGTAGCCGGCACTTCATCAATCAGCGGACTCACATCACAGAGCGTGATCTTGCTCGGTGAACGTGCAGCTGAAACTCCTGGTGCAATTTCAGAAGCTGTAAAGCTCGCACAATCCTCTGGAGCAAAGTTGGCATGGATTCCTCGTCGTGCCGGTGAACGCGGTGCGATCGCAGCCGGAGCAATTGGAAATCTCCTCCCAGGCCATCGTCCCGTTGATAACGTCGAAGCGCGCGTTGATATTCAAAGTGCGTGGGGAGTCGATTCGCTTCCTACTGCTCCTGGAAAATCAACTTCCGAAATTCTCTCCAGCCTCGCTAGTGGAAGCCTCGATGCAGTTCTTGTCGGCGGCGTTGACCCAATGGATATCTCCGCAGATGCACTTGGACAATTGCTTAACACCTTTGTAGTTTCACTTGAAATCTCACATAGCTCAGTAACTGCGATCGCCGATGTTGTGCTTCCAGTTGCTGCAGTTGTTGAGAAGAGTGGCTCATTCCACGATTGGCGCGGCATTGCTCGCGAATTCGACAAGGGTGTTGATGACGCGGAACTCCGTAGCGATGTTCGCATCCTCTCAATGCTTGCAGATCAACTCGGTGCTCCTATTAACCTCCCTACAGTTACAGCAACTGCGAAAGAGATTGCGGCACTTGGTAGTTGGGATGGAGCTCGCCCTGCGTTCACAGCGGTCGCTGGCAATGTATCAACCGTGACCAACTCTGACTTCGATATGAAGTTAGTTTCGTGGCGCTTGCTCCTAGACCTCGGAACTTTGCAACTAGGTGAGGCAAACCTTGCAGGAACTGCAAAGCAGGCCCGCGCTCACATCTCAGCGCAGACTGCGGCAAAGCTTGGTGTTACAGAAGCAGACCATGTCGTGATCAACAGCGAACGCGGCGCGATCGAACTTCCGGTCTCAATCCGTGAAATCGCAGATGATCTGGTCTGGGTGCCGCGTAACTCTGCGGATTCCCAAGTCATCCCATCACTCGGATTTACAAGTGGCGCAGTGAAGGTGGCAAAGCGATGAATACCGCAGCGTTAATTGGTAAAGATCCAGGCTGGCTGATCCTTGTAAAAGGGCTATTAATCTTTGTTTTCTGCGTCGTCTGCACCTTGATGGCGGTGTGGGGTGAGCGTCGTATCGTCGCAAGAATGCAGATGCGCCTTGGGCCTAACCGTGTTGGTAAATTCGGTTTGCTGCAAGCGCTTGCCGACGGTGTGAAGTTGGCGCTTAAAGAAGATCTCATTCCAGCTGCTGCTGACAAAATTGTCTTTATTGTTGCGCCGGTCATCTCTGCGACCACCTGCTTCATGGCATTCGCAGTTATTCCATTCACCGGCAAAGTAACGCTCTTTGGTCACAAGACCGCAATGCAACTCACCGATCTGCCAGTCAGTGTTCTCTACATTTTGGCGATTGCCTCTGTCGGTGTTTACGGAATCGTCCTTGCAGGTTGGTCTTCTGGTTCTACTTATCCGCTTCTCGGCGGACTTCGCTCAAGCGCACAAGTCATCTCCTATGAAGTTGCGATGGGACTCTCACTTGTAGCGGTATTCATTTACTCCGGAAGCATGTCCACCTCTGAGATCGTTGCTGCGCAACATCAGTGGTGGTACGCAGTCGTTCTCTTCCCATCATTCGTGATCTACGTGATCTCGATGGTCGGGGAGACAAACCGTGCACCATTTGACCTCGCAGAAGCTGAAGGCGAGCTCGTCGGTGGATTCCACACTGAGTATTCATCACTCAAGTTCGCGCTCTTCTTCTTGGCGGAATACGTCAATATCGTCGCCGTTTCTTCACTTGCAACCACGCTCTTCCTTGGTGGCTACCACGCTCTTCCTGGCCTGACGTTTACTGAATCATGGCTTGGTGGCTGGTTCACCCTCATCTGGTTCGTTGCAAAAGTTGTCGCTTTCTTCTTCCTCTTTGTTTGGCTACGCGGAACGCTGCCACGGCTTCGCTACGACCAATTCATGAAATTTGGTTGGAAGGTTTTAATCCCAACCAGTTTGGTATGGATCTTGGTCCTTGCAACGCTACGCGTGATGGCCGAGCGTTCAGTGAGCCGCCCTATCGTTATCGGCTTTAGCATCGGCGTTGTCCTCTTTGTAGTGCTCGTTACTACGCTCTACGACCGCTCGGTTGAGGTCGCTAAGCGCCGAGCAGTGCTTCCAGAATTTCCTGCCCCGAACTTTCCAGTTCCTGCTCTTCCAGGCCAGGTTCTGGAAGGTGCGAGCATGGCAATAACCCAAGAGGTAACCCAAGACGTAACCCAAGAGGTAAAGCAAGAGGAATCGGAGATTCACAATGGCTGATGAACCAAAGAGTTTCTCCCAACAACTACTAGGTTTTTGGGTCACGTTCAGCACCATGTTCAAGAAGGTGAACACCGTTCAATATCCAGAAGAGCGCGAAGGAACAGCGGAGCGCTTCCATGGTCGCCATCAACTCAATCGCTATGACGATGGACTCGAAAAGTGCATTGGCTGCGAACTCTGCGCATGGGCCTGCCCTGCAGATGCGATTTATGTTGAGGGTGCTGACAACACCGAGGAGGAGCGTTTCTCCCCTGGTGAGCGTTATGGGCAGGTCTATCAAATCAATTACCTGCGCTGCATTTTCTGCGGGCTCTGCATTGAAGCTTGCCCAACACGTGCTTTGACCATGACAAACGAATTCGAACTTGCTGACAACTCCCGCGCGAAGTTGATCTTTGAAAAAGAGGACCTCCTCGCGCCACTGCGTCAGGGAATGATCGCTCCTCCACACCCTATGTATCCAGATTTAACTCATATTGATTACTACAAGGGCGAGATCACCGGTTCACATCCAACCCAACAAGTAGTCCATGAAGGTGAGGCGAAGTAAATGTTGCATGCTGCATTTGCTAGCACGCTGACAGTCGGGCGTACGGCAACTCCGGAAGCTGTCCAGTTCTGGATCTTGGCTCCGCTTGCAACGCTCGCTGCACTTGGAATTTTGGTTGTTAAAAAGGCAGTTCACTCAGCGCTTATGATGGCATGGGTAATGATTACCCTCGCAATTTTCTACATCGCCGAAGACGCACTCTTCCTTGGAATCGTGCAGATCGTGGTTTATACAGGCGCGGTCATGATGCTCTTCCTCTTTATCCTTATGTTGGTCGGCGTTGATAGCTCTGAATCTTTCGTTGAAAACCTCAAGGGTCAACGAATTCCTGCAATCCTCGCTGCAGTTGGACTCGGCGGTCTCATCGTTTCGCTACTCGGTCGCGCTACTGTCTCCAGCCCTGCGGTTGGACTTAAAGACGCGAATGCCGATGGCAACGTTCAGGGCCTTGCAAAACTACTTTTCACGCAGTACGTGTGGGCATTCGAAGTTGTATCAGCGCTGCTGATCACAGCTGCGCTCGGCGCAATGGTCTTGGCACATTCGCAGAAGGTGCGCTCACCGTTCGCGCAACGTGACCTTGCAATTGCTCGCTTCAGAAAGAGCTCACTGGGTGATGCTGCAGGTTTACCAGCGTCAGGTGTATTTGCTCGTCATAACGCGGTGGATGTTCCAGCGCTCTTGCCCGATGGCTCACCCGCGCCGACTTCGGTTTCGCAGACGTTGCGCTCACGCGGTGACATCATCAGCGACGCAGGTTTTGCGCTCAAGCAGATCGAAGAGCAGGAGAACTAAGTGGATATCGCTAACTACCTGTACTTATCAGTCATCCTCTTTACGATTGGCGCGCTTGGCGTTTTGATTCGCCGCAATGCGATCGTTGTATTCATGTGCATTGAATTGATGTTGAACGCCTGCAATTTGGCGCTTGTGACTTTCTCTCGGATTCATGGAAATCTGCAGGGGCAAGTCGCTTCATTCTTCACAATGGTTGTCGCTGCCTGCGAAGTCGTAGTTGGACTAGCAATCATCGTCACTATTTACCGCTCCCGTCGATCGGCGTCAGTTGATGATGCCAGTTTGTTGAAGAACTAATGAGAACTGATAGCCACTTGGTATACCTCATCGCTCTTCCGCTCTTTAGCTCGGCGCTTCTCCTGCTCCTCGGACGTATCGCTGACAAGTGGGGACATCTCCTTGCGACGCTGGTCTCCGCAACCGCTTTTGGTTTCGGGGTCTCTGAGTTCATATCAATGCATAAGCAAGCTGGAGATAATCGCGCTGTCACCCAGAAATTATTTGAGTGGATTTCAGTCGGTTCATTTAAGGTCGACGCCTCCTTGCTTCTTGATCAACTTTCGATCTGCTTCGTCCTTCTTATTACTGGCGTAGGAACCCTGATTCATATCTACTCCATCGCTTACATGGAACACGATAAAGATCGTCGCCGCTTCTTTGCTTACCTCAACCTTTTTATCGCCGCCATGTTGCTTTTGGTACTGGGGAACTCCTACCTCAACCTCTATGTTGGATGGGAAGGTGTAGGTCTCGCTTCCTACCTCTTGATCGGTTTCTGGAATCACAATCCGGCCTATGCGGTAGCCGCAAAGAAAGCCTTCGTCGCAAACCGCATTGGTGACGTTGGTTTATCGCTGGCGATAATGATCTGCTTTACCCAATTCGGTGATGTCACATTTGCAGGCGTTAAAGCTGGCGCTCCCCATGCATCACCTGCCGCACTCACTGCAATAGGCGCCATGCTCTTGCTGGCAGCAGCAGGTAAGTCTGCGCAGTTCCCATTGCAATCCTGGCTGGGCGATGCGATGGCTGGTCCAACTCCGGTCTCCGCGCTGATCCACGCAGCGACAATGGTGACCGCAGGCGTTTATTTGATTACTCGTTCTAACTTTATTTTCGACGCTTCATCGACTGCCCGCCTAATGGTTGTTGTCGTTGGTGCGATCACGCTGCTCTTTGGTGCGATTGTTGGTACCGCGAAAGATGACATTAAGAAGGCGCTTGCCGCATCAACTATGTCGCAGATTGGTTACATGATCCTTGCAACCGGATTAGGACCAGTCGGATATGCATTTGCGATTATGCACCTGCTTACTCATGGTTTCTTTAAAGCGGGAATGTTCCTCGGTGCAGGTTCAGTCATGCATGGCATGGACGATGAAGTAAATATGCGTAAGTACGGTGGCCTCGCTAAATTCATGCCGATCACGGCCGTGACATTCGGCCTTGGATACCTCGCCATTTTAGGTGTCCCACCGTTCGCTGGTTTCTATTCCAAAGATAAGATCATTGAAACTGCCTTTAACCAAGGTGGCGCTAAAGGTGTGATCCTTGGTGGAGCGGCGCTACTTGGTGCTGCAGTAACCGCGTTCTACATGACCCGCGTCGTAGTCCTCACATTTTCGGGGGCCAAGCGATGGAAGGAAGATGCGCATCCACACGAAAGTTCATTCCTCATGTGGGCGCCGATGGCGGTTTTGGCTATCGGTTCAGTCGCATCAGGTTTCTTATTGAGCAAGGGAAGCGCTTTAGTTCATTGGCTACAACCAGTCGTTAATGCAGGTCAGGTAAGTGATGGCAAAGAGTTGATGAAGCCCATTGTGGTCTCATTGCTCGCATTGGGATTGGTCATCATCGGTGCCGGATTTGCGATTGCAAAGTACCGAGTCGTTCCAGATATTGCGCCAGAGAACGTTTCGGTCTTTACGCGCGCTGCTCGTAACGATCTCTTCCAAGATGATTTCAACGATGCAGTCTTGGTTCGACC
>Ga0164297_10002296_pt1 | contig 19125 bp, 15 predicted proteins | sample GEODES058metaG_FD_113539 | JGI IMG/M metagenome (GOLD analysis project Ga0164297, IMG submission 113539) | Dystrophic lake water microbial communities from Trout Bog Lake, Wisconsin, USA - GEODES058 metaG | ecosystem: Environmental > Aquatic > Freshwater > Lake | place: USA: Trout Bog Lake...
CATCTCTATCGCCCTGGCTGAGCGTCCCGGCAGCCTCTTCACAGCCTCGTCGTAGAAGTCATGCGCGCTTGCGAACTGCTTAGCGCACCACTGGCTCATCAGGTGCTCCAGAGCAGAGTCCTCCTCTGTTGACCACGATGGAGGGTTGATCTTGAGTGCAACAGCTGCGCCATCCTCGTCGCGCTTAGCAGCTGGTTTTGCAGCACTTCTAGCTGCATTGAGGGTTTGTCGCAGGAACTGTGGGACGCCATGCCCGAGTTTCCGTAGTTGGTCGCGACATGCAGTGGCCGAACGCCCAGGCAGCTGCTCCGCCAAATGCTCCAGCAACTGCTCGCCGCTGTCGAACTGCCCCGCGTTGCATTGACAGCAGATGTCCAGCAGGATATCAGCCTCGGATTGATACCATGATGGTCCCCCGCCAGAAGGTCTACCATCGCTCGAGAATGCGCAGACGCGTTTCTATCGCCCCGGCTGTGCGACCCGCGAGCTGCTTGACAGCCTCGTCGTAGAAGCGTCGCGCGCTTGCAAACTGGTTCGCGTGCCATCGGTCCACCAATCGCCTCAGAACAGAGTCCTCCTCTGGCGACCAGGTCATCCAGGTGCGTGCAACAGCCACAGCTCCATCTTCATCGCCGCCAGCATCGTCACAATCCATAGCCCCGTTTGCGTCCAGCTTGATGCGCTTCGGGCGTGCGATTTCAGGCAGTGGATCCGAGTGCAATCTATTGCAGCGATAAGAGCACGAATATGGTGTGCGCTTGCCACTCAGCGCATCTGACGCTGCTTGTGCATACGACGACTGAGACGTAAACTCGCCAGCATCGTACTGCTTGTGGATCCGGCGCAGAATGGCGTCCTCTTCCGCAGTCCAAGGAGGGCCCTTGCCACGACCCATCCACTTGTAAGGCGCTGTCGGCTCGTCGCCCACCTCGCCATACTTGATCTCGTCATCGTCGCACACAGCTCCACAAGATGCAAGAGTCGGCGCCTCCTCAGGTCCGCCAGGCAAACTCAGCCGCTTGCGCTTGCCAGCTGCGAGCGGCTCGCCCACGGCTGCTGCTGCTGGTAGCATAGCGACTATGCGCGTCTAAACTCGACACAGAATGCCTTCACGACGGTGCGCGAAAGCGATGATACGAAAACGCTTTTTCTGCACCGCTTTGGTCCCCTCGAGGAGTCGCCTCGTTGCTGCTTCTTGCCGCGAGGCAGTCAGTGCCGCTGCCCATCCCCCTACAAAGCGTAAGTAGTGTGTGCACTAGTCCGCCCCGTCCGACAACACCACTCTCCCGCAGGCTGTGCGGGAGAACTTGGATGACTTGAGCACGCGGCGCTCAAACCAGGCTGTCAAGACGTCCCGGCTGGCAGCCGCGTATCCACCAAGCGCTTCCGTGACTGCACGGATGGTGGCCTTCCGTAACTTGGCCTCCTTCATCTTCCCTTGTGGATGGCGTGCCAGCACGGAGGCAGCCACCCTCTTCCACTTGACGCGAGCGAGGGCGTCATCACCTTTTGCGGTCCCCTCGTCGTCATCCTTAGCAGGCTGAGGGTCATCGAAGATGATGCGCTTACCATGCCATTCCGGCTCAGCAGCTTGTCGACCTTGCCCGAGGCCGCGCCGTCCTGACGCTTTGTGGGCGTGCGCAGCTTCACAGAGCGCTATTTGCTCTGCTTCGGTGCCTGTGAATGCAGCTGTTTGCGCAGTTTTCTGCATGTCCGCGACGCCGGCAGCGGCACGGGGATGCAATGCCCCTTCCAGCGCGCCCGCAAATCTAAATACGTCAGACCACCAGTGCTGAGATGCCCCCAGCGCGTCCTGTGCAGCTGCTGGAGGCGGGTCTTGTTGTGCAGGACGCGTCTCCTCGGTACCCACCCTTGGCTTTTTCCCTCTCTCAGGCTCGCCTCGGGCGTCATGACCACGACTGCGCTTTGATTTCGATGACCCCGGGTACGGCATTTCCGAAGCAGCCACACGCGCCGCCTCCGCCGCCGCCTCAGCTGCAGCCGCTGCCGCCTCCTGCGCTGCCCTCTGTCGTTTGCTCACGTGTTTCGTGGCGGCATCACCCAGAGAAGCCGCATGTGCGGCCTCTGCAGCTGCGATGCGTGCCATCTTGCCTTCTCTGCCGCCGAAACGGCCCCACGGGTCTTTGGCGAGCTCCTTTGCCAGAGCCAGCTCGTGCGCTGAAGCTGAAGCCGCGATGCCGTCTCTGCCGACAGGCACAGCGGCGTGCGGCTGTGCAACTGCATCATCGGCAGGCTCAGAGTCACTGTCACTGCTGTCGTCGCCGCCTGGCTCTGTGTCCTCGGACTCGCCGGGAAGGGCAGACAGTGCAGCAGCAAACGACTTCTCCCACTGACGCTCACTCCACGGACGTAGTGTGGCGCCTCCAACCTGCGCGACATAAGAAGAGGGAAGCAGCCAGTGAGTGAGTGAGCCCCAGGTCAGGAGAGGCGTCAAAAAGCAAGGCGCAGGCGGCGTGGCCGTCGCTGGCAGCGTTCGGTGCCTTCAACGCACGCACGCACCCCTGCATTGTCGTCCTTGCGCTTCGTCTTCAACGCCTCTGTCATGCCGTCTTCGTTCTTGCCGAGGCCCTTGCCACTGCGTCGGTAGGAGTGACAAATGTCAGGTCAGACAACTGGACGGCACACCACAATTGGGACGCGGGGGTGCTGTGCCGTCTCACGCACGTTGCCCAGCCGAACTTCTCTAACATGGCTCTGCCAAATGCGCTGTTGACTGGAGGCGCTGGGCCACTGCCCGGGCGGACTTTCATGGCAGCGATTCAGGCAGTTTGTCGTCAGGTCACGGCGACGCGGCTACAGGTCCGGGAACAAGCAGATGACCATGGATTGCGAGGATATGGAGGTCTGGCGGGGGCCGTCGAAAACGCTGGACGAAAAAGGAATCGGAATGTGGGACGTGCAGACTGAACCCACCGCACAAACAACGCCGTCTTGTCCCTGTGCTGAGACAACCCCTTGATATTGCCTCCAAGCTGCAGCTGAGGAGTGCAGTCCTCAAGACACAGCGTGTTTCGGGGCCATCTTTGTGTAAGCGAGTCACGCCTCAAATATGCAGAGCTCCGTGTCGCAGGCGCCGCCCGGCGTGCATGTTGACCCAGGCCGGAGTCAGCAGCGTAATGTGGCGCATCAATACAGAGCGCCCGGCACGCGGCGGCGGTCACTGCAGTCAAGGTCGAGTCAGCTGATCGCCGACAGTGTTCCTTGCCCTGTGACCAGTTCCAAGCGTCCCCACGCTCTCGGGGCGCTGCGCGCTGCTCACTTGGACGTGTCTGCCGCGAATGTAGCAGACGGAGGCAGCGTGTCGTCTGCCCAGTCTCAGCAGCCGCAGAGACGAGACGAGGAGCGTCGCAACGTGAAGGAGTCCTGGGATCGAATTATGCGCTGGGCGAGACTCACGACACAGTGCGTGCCTGCACACACGCGCTTCGGGAATGACTTCCGCGCGTTACGCTGACGAACCGCTCCCCGCGTGCGGCAGGCAACAAGCTGGCGAAGACGTGCTGGGGCACACCAAGAAGGTGGCTGTACTCGGCGGCGGCTCATTCGGAACCGCGATGGCAACGCTCCTCGCACGGAACAAAGACTCGCTGGAGGTTGTCCTCCTGCTGCGAGATCCAGCGACGTGCGCATCTGTCAATGAGCGGCACATCAACGAGCGCTACCTGAAGCAATACACGCTGCCGCCAAACGTGCGGGCCACCACGGACGCGAGTGTTGCTCTCAGCGGCGCGGATTACATCGTGCATGCTGTACCAGTGCAGCAGAGCACTGCATTTCTGCAGGGTTTGAGACATCAGATACCGGCAACCACGCCCATCCTGTGCTTATCGAAAGGCCTCGAAGTTGGCACGTGCCGCAACATGAGCCAGATCATAGACGATGCGTTGGGCAGGCAACAGCCGCTGGCGGTGCTGTCGGGCCCTACATTTGCGGTGGAGATCATGCAGGGACTGCCCACCGCGATCGTGGCTGCATCCACTGACCCGGAGCTTGCGCTGCGAGTGCAGCGCTTGTTCGCGAGCAGTAACCTGAGAGTCAACACGTCCAGCGATGTCATCGGCGTGGAAGTTGCTGGGGCGCTAAAGAACGTGCTGGCCATAGCAGCTGGCATCGTGGAGGGCCTGCAGTTGGGCAACAACGCCATGGCCGCACTCGTCGCGCAAGGGTGCAGTGAAATCCGATGGCTTGCGGAGCGCATGGGCGCCGACCCAGTGACGCTGTCAGGTCTCAGCGGCGTTGGGGACATCATGCTCACATGCTTTGTGCCCCTCAGCCGCAACCGCACCGTCGGCGTCCGCCTCGGCAAAGGAGAGAGCCTGGCTGCCATCCTGGCATCCAGCACGCAAGTTGCAGAGGGGGTAGCCACCGCATCCGCTGTGGTTGTCCTTGCGCGGAGGCACCGCGTGGCACTGCCTGTGCTCACCGCGGTGGCTCGGATCCTGGACGGAGAGCTCAGTCCTAGGGAGGCGGTGGATGCGGTCATGTCCTTGCCGCAGCGCCCTGAAATCTGAACTAAATGTGTGTGTGTGTGTGTGACATCTCTAGTGTTGGTCCTCCCCTTTTCTTCCGTTCTCCCTCTACTCATCGCTCTCGCTAGCACTAGGTCCCTCATCATCATCGTTCGCCATGTCCTCGAAGCGCATGAGCAGGTTCTCTCCCAACTCATCATGCTGCAGCTGCGCAGCCCCAGCCGCGCCATCGGCACCAGCAGCGATGCCGGCTTCCGCCAGCGACCTGGCCATGACTGCCCGCAGCATCGCGCTCTCTGCCCGGCCGATGATGTCGCGAGACGCACGGCCATCGCCGTCGCCGCCTTCACCGTGGCGCAGTGCGACATGGGCCGCGAAGTTGCGCGACACCTGATTCGGGTCGCCCCACGGCTGTGCCGCGCACATGGGGCACACAGCCGGACGCGGGTCGTCACTATGCGTCTCCATGACGTGCTGAATGAGAGCGTCTGCATCACGCAGCTGAGGCGCAGCATCAGGGCCCGGTGGCGGACACAGAGGGCAAGCAAAGGACGTGGCCGGAGCTGCCGGCTTCTCCTTTGCCGGCGGCGGAGCTCCTCGCCGAGCTGCCACAGTTGCTGACGCGATGGCCACATGTGTGCAGCTCGCCGCGTGCTCGCGCGCCTTGACGAGGAGGACCGAAGTGCCACAGGTGCACTTCACTTTAGTCACCTCCAGCTTGCTCTGCGACGCGCTGTCCGCGGCAGGCGTGGCAGCCAGTGTGGTACGGCACATGGGACACGGTGCCCTGGCGTGTGCAAACGACAGCAGCGCGTCAGAACGGGTGTGCAGTGTCAGCGCCAAAAAGGTCTTGTTGTTGCAGAGCAACACGCACTCTTTGCCCACGAAGCGCTGTCGCCACGTCTGCAGACAAGAGGCGCAGAAGACGTGGGGACAGTTCACGCCGTTGACGGGCTGATGCAGAACCTGCAGGCGGAAGGCGCGCGTGGCTGTTAGGCTGTGCCCAAGGCCAAACAAGGCGCCCCGTGTGATGTCAACCGCCTTTGACCACACTCTGCACAGGGAACGCACCTCAGTGCAGATGCTACACACAAGCGCGTCGGCCACCACGCTGCTGAGGCCACAAGGCAGCGCAGCGAGCGAGGCCACTAAAGCAGAGGAGTACAGTGCAGCTGCAGCACCTGTGACGTCGCCACTCACCGCGTGCTTCGCCACTTGCAACGCAGGCATCGCAGGCATCTGCGCTGAGCGCTTCGCGCCAGCAGGAGCGGTCGCGCGTCGCGTCTTGTGCCGGTTTCGGCGGTGTGCGGGCGTCTGTTTGGCCAGGAGCTGGCGTGCTGAGCGCTTCTGCTCGCGCTGAAGGCGAGAAACAGCAGCGGGCGTCAGCTCGCGCTCAAGCCGACCACGGCCAACAGCGCGTCGGACGCGCATCAGCTCCGGGGTAGATAGACCCCTCGAAGGCAACAGACGGCGCTGACAGGTGCTGACGTGTGTGCGACTGTCGCCTTCTTCGCAAATGCAGACGCTCACCGCAGACTGCCAGGCGTTGTCTCCTCGCTGCCGTGGCGCATCGCGGCGCCGCATTCGCGCCTGTGTCACCCGCTGCACGCAGCAAGCTCAGCCAACTCAGCCAGCAGCCGAGACCACGAGACGGCTTGCGCTCATCAGCGCTGCGAGCACGGCGACGCTGCTGTGGACAGCCACGTGCGGATGCAGGCAGGCCGCAGCTACAGACAACGAGGCCGACGACCTGCGCGTGGGCCGAATCGCTCACACAGAAGCTGAGTGGCGAGCTATGCTGGGGCCCAGCTACGCGGTGGTCAGGAAGGCCAGCACGGAGCTTCCGTGGAGTAGCGAGCTGGTGAAGGAGCACAGAGAGGGGACGTATTGCTGCGCAGGCTGTGGTACTCCCCTGTTCTTGTCCAGCGCAAAGTACGAGTCTGGCACCGGCTGGCCGTCTTTCTACGACGTCATCCCCGGCGCAGTGCGTGAGACGAGCGACAAGACGATCCCTTTCGTGCCTCGCATCGAGGTGAGATGCGCTGCCTGTGAGGGACACACAGGTCACGTCTTTAACGATGGGCCGCTGCCGACGGGGCTGCGCTACTGCATGAACGGCAAGGCGCTGGTCTTCAAACCCATGATGAATGTCGCTTCGCTCCAGTGACCAATGCCTGTGAAGTGTTATCGATTGGGCACTCGCGAGCTCCCTCGCCATTCGCGTCGTCTCTCACCGACGGCATGCACCTTCACTTGAGAAGAGTTGCAAGATGAGTCGCCGTCGCAGCGAGGAGGCAATCGCTGTCGCTGCGGTGGCTGCGTCCCTCGGCCGCGTCGACGACCTTGTCCAGACGATGCTGGTGGACGCAGCAACCATGCCTCGTGCTGCTGCTCTATCCTACTTGTCTTCTGTTCTCAGGCACGCGCGTGGTGGTCACGCGCGCACTCCGTTTCACCACTGCAAGGGGGAACTGACGACTTTCTCCGCTTTGCCGCGTCGCAGCACACACGAAGCTGAGCTGATGCTGGAGTGGTACCAGAGGCTGAAATCGTCCGGGAGGGCAACCGGGAGGGGACACGGCGGTGCGCGCAGTCCAGATGCAGAGTCCTTTTAGCCGTCAACTCTCTTCAGTACAACCCCCCTGACGCTCCCTCTTGCACGTGCTAGCTGGCGACGACGAGATAGATGAAGGGCAGCGGAGCAAGCGGCGGCGCACAGCCTCAGTTGGCGAGCGTGTAGCGCCCTGGGTGCCTGGCTCTGGGTACTCGAGCACAGACGAAGCAGCGGCACTGAGTGAGGAGTTGGCACACTTCGAGGCTTTTGTTGACCTCACGCCTGAGGAATGCGCGGCTCGAGAAGGCTTGCTGTCGCGAGTGACAGACGCAGTGCACGCGACTCTAGACTTCAGGCGGCACGCCAGCGAATTGTGGGCGCCCCCGCCGCTCCGTGTCCTCGCCTTCGGCTCCCTCGCTGCTGGACTGGCTACATACGAATCTGATGTCGATATTAGTGTGCACATGGCCGATGGAGACGAGGATGCTCTGCGGCCTGGCGTCCATGAGCTCCGTAGTTTGGCATACAGCTTGAAGCGGAGTCAATGGGCTCGAGATGTGGAGTTCAGAGCGAAAGCCCGTGTGCCCATTGTGACGCTTGTGGATGCCATCACGGGCGTGGCGGTGGATGTGGGCGGCGCTGTGGGGCGATCCGAAGGGGAGACAACCACAAGAGTGGTCCGCCAGATGGCTACCCGGTGGCCTCAATTGTTCAGACCGCTGCTGCTCTTCCTCAAGATGGCGCTCGCGGAGGCGGAGCTGAACAAGCCGTTCACGGGCGGGTTAGGCTCCTTCAAACTGTGTATGCTGCTTGCCATGTTCCTGGAGCGCAAAACCAAAGGAGCTTCGCAAAGGAGAGACAGCGGCGAGTCACAACTGGGCCACTACTTTCTTGCATTCCTGCGCTTCGTGGCCCACGAATTCGATTTCACTGCATCAGCTGTGCAGTTCATGGGCGTCCGTGTCGACTTCCAGTCCGTCTTCTCATGGCACTCCGTCGCCGACTGGGCTACAGCTGCGCTACACAACCTCCAACAACCTGTCAGCTCGCCCATGGAGAGCAGGCTTGCTCGTCTCGTGAACGCGGAGAGGCTCGCTGCTGCTCGGGCGCGGAGCATCAGCCTCGCCGCGGCTGCAGCTGCGTTGGCGAGCAATGCGCCGGCACGCGGAAACACAATAACTGCCCGCGGAGGGGCGGCTGCAGCTACGGGGCCGCCGCCAGTGCTCCCACCAGCGCCAGCCATCCCTGCGTCGCCGACCAGTCTCCACGTATTTGACCTCGACGGCACGTTGCTGTCAACCTTCGGGCCGACGGACGGCCGGGCTGCTCTGCGCGCTATGGGTATAATATGGCCGCACAAGTCGTGGTGGTCTCATGCAGGCAGCTTGGCGCCGCCGCTTCCTGTGCGTCCGGGTCCTGCGCTGCCTGCGTATCAGCGAGCAGCTGCCCAGCCGGGTGCTGTGCTTGCACTTCTATCCGGCCGGCGCCGCGGCTTGGAGGAGGTCATCCATACAGCTCTTGCGACTGCTGGGGCGCCGCATGCACCACATGTCGCTTTCTACGGGCCTGACGATGACGGTGCTGCCGAGAACACGCTGGACATCAAGTCAAAGGCCATGCAGGCGCTAGTGACACGCTTCGCGACGCCGCAGCTGCAGGAATTGCATGTATGGGAGGACAGGGCTGCTCATGCGGCGCAGCTGCGCAGCATTTGCGACCGGTTGTGCCCAGGTACAGTTGCATGGGAGGTACACATCGTTGGCCCAGAAAATGGAGATATCGCGTCGCCTGGTCCGTCACCGTTGCAAGCAGCACGCCCACCGCTGTCGACTGCTGTTCCTCCGCCGCCGACCGCGCCGCAGCTGTGCTGCAGTGGCGGCTACGTCCGGGTCAAAGTGCCGCCGCCGATCGACCTCGGGGCCGTGCCGCCGCTGTGGCGTGTGGCCAAAGAAGCCCGCGATGGCCCTTCAGATTATCACATCACGTTACTGAATCGCGCAGAGACGGTGCAGTATGCAGAGCGCTTGGACATAGCGTATGATGCTGACAGCCCTGGCGGCGATTCAGCGTTGGAGGTGCGCATCCAGTCTGCGCTCAATGCACACAGCGACAGTGAGTCGTCCTGGGCGCACATGACTTTTGGCGGTGTGGGCGTCGTCGCGGATGTGGCTCAAGGCTCATGCGCGGCGTTCATGACTGTGCGTGACTGGCCAGCAGGTCGGTCCTTCAGGGCATCGTTGGACTTGCCTGCGCGGGACTTCCATGTAACGCTGGGCTTCATTGGCGCTGATGTGCACGGCGTGCCCAAGAACAAAAAGGCGGAAGTTTGCGGAGTGGATGGCTCAGGAACTGCTGCGCTTCGGCGAGCGATCGCGGAGCGGGCCGATGTGTTGCTCGCGGGTGGAGTAAGCGAAGACTTCTATGCGTCCGATACGCGTAGCGATGAATGAATGATTACAGAAGTTGTCTAAGTGTCCAGGCCCCCCATCACCCTTGCACGGCAGCAACCACGAGGCGGGTGAGAGACCACAAGCTTGGGTTTGCGAAGTATGCCAGAATTGCGCGTGACATTTGCCGCATGTTGCCGTGCCGGATGCTCCAGAACGGAGTCACGGGTGGCGACCATGGGCCGCGCAGGACGGACTTCTCCACCTTGTCAATACAGAATGTGTTGTGCACCTGGCCCACACCCGACTGGATGTCGTCCTGTGTGTGCCCAGGGTAGCCGCCCCAGCTGAGGCTGGGCACGAAGAAGCAGAAGAGACTGGGCGTGTTCACGCCGATGGCGCCGTAGCGTACATCCGTAAGGTACTGCTGGAATGCAGCCTTGTTCTGTGCCTCTGTGGCCGGATGGATGAACACACTGCATGAGAGCGTGCCCCAGCACGAGGTATTCACCGCCTCCTTGGCGGCATTCAGGAACGCGGAGGTGTCACCCGCAGGGGTGTCCAGCTCCCGGATGGCAAGCACAGGTGACCATGCCTCGTCGACGCAGCCCTTGTCAGTTGAGGACACTGCTTGAGGCGGCAGCACCAGGTACGGCAGTGGCCGGAATGAGTCAGCGCCCTGCGATGTCGCTGGCTGGCCCAATGCCTCTGCGTCAGGGAAGGCTGCGACGAATGCATCGTACTTGTTCGCGCTGCCAGGGTAATAGCACCGCCGCTGCTGCGCTGAGTTGAATTGCTGTCGCAGAGCCTTCAGGAAAGCGTCCTTGCGGTCCCAGTTGCGACCCAGGATGAGCACTTTGGCAGCGAGGCAGTTGCACGACGCGTTGTGCGCCACTGTGGCCACCACCTCCGCTGCTTTGGCGTCGATTTCCGCATCGCTCCAGGGGCCAGGGACCATGACGTAGGGCGTCACGCAGCCCAGCTCCGCGCTCACCGGCTTGGTGTACGGCGGTGGCGCGTCTGCGCGCTTGGGCTGGCCTTGCCACACGATGGCATCGTATGTTTTATCTGACCCCGTGATGTGCACGCAGCCCACCTTCGGGTGCGCTGTCAGCGCCTTGCCTGTGGCGATGCCGCCGTACACGATACGGAGGGCGCCAGCCTTGATGAGTGGCTCAAATGTGCGCTCCAGATGTGGACCCGCCCATTCGTTCACCGGATTCATGGCCAACACCGTGGCGCAGCCATGCACCAATACCTTGAGCGCCACATCAGCGACAGGCACCACCGCCTGGTTGCCTGCGCCCAGGACGACGCACACCTCTCCCGGGCCGCCAACCACCACTTCGCCACCCGCAGTTGGAGTAGGTCCGGATCCTGGGGTGAGCCACAGGTCGCCCTCGTAGCCCGAGAAGAGCAGGTGATCCAGAGCAGACGTCGGAAAGACACGCACAAGCGTGTGCGCGCCCTGCTTGTGTACCCCGGACGGAAGGCGCGCCTTGCCAGAGTGAAGAGCCTCCAGTGTGCGGGCAGTGTCGTTCAGCACGCTGGGCGTGAAGCTCCACGCGCTCATCTCCTCGCCGTCGCCGACGTAGTCATAGCAGCCTTTGTAGGCGATGGCGTCGGCGGTGATAGCTTCAGCCACCTTGACGGCGTTCTGCGCGCACTGTCGGGCCAGACGAGCGCGGTCCTGCAAGCTGGTTGCCGCCCACTGTGCAGCCCCGCTGTGCAGCTGCTCAACAATCTTGTCCAACTCATCAACAGGCGTGTTGTACGCCGTATCGCCGACTTTCCTACGTGGTTGGAGTGCGCAGTGGCGCGGTGGGTCAACAACTACTTCCAGCCTTGTCAGCGAAACAACTCCCTGGCGCCACCGACTGGCGCGGCCAGCAAACTGGCGCCACGCACCGTGTAGGCGGCACACACACCGACTGCTTTGACTTGCGTGCACAGAGGAAAGCCAAGAGACGCACAACAGGCACCACCACTGTAGCGACCACAGCTAGCACTGCTTGAGCAGCTGCGTGCGGGGCGTTCACGCGGACAGCTAGCGGCTGGGGTGTTGGAAACACCTTTGCTGACTGATGCGCCATGTGCGCGAGTGCTCCACGTGCAGTGCAGAGCGTGCGGTTGCGGTGGACACGGCAAGGTGACGAGCGCAGGTGCTGTCGTACTTGTGTCCCCCTAACGCGCGACAGGGGAAACGACGCCACACAGGTGAGCGCCGTGAGAACTGCGCCGCCGGAAGGCAACAAGGCGTGCGACTATCGGGAATGCGACTGGCGAGACTCCTTTCGAGTGGTACCAGCAGACCAAGATTTGACGCGGCGTCCTGTAATTGCAACATCACAACACGGCGGAGTCGGTGATGTTTGTTTGCGGCACCGCACGGCGGAAGATTTTCTTGCGCGCGAGCTGCTGCTGCAACTCATTCACCCTGTCCTGCTTTTCCGCGTCCTTGACCTCTTTCTTGGTTGCCTGGAAAAAGCACAACACGTGAAAGTAAGTTGTGTCACACGGGCGCCCGACGCTGGCCCATCATGACCTCCTGGATAGTTGCCTTCCCTCATTGCAGCAGTCACACGCAATCGCAGTAACGCAATCGCATGGCTCGCGCAGGTCAATAACAATTGCAGCAGCGCGCCCGTGCACGCATTCCAGGGACGCACCTCAATCAGCGCGCTGTGCAACCCGATTTGACGTGCCCGCTTGCAGAGGCGGTCATCGCCATAGGGCACATGCTCCGTGCTGCGTGTGCTGGGTTTGCAGTACCGTCCGTCGGGGAGCATCTCCCATGCGAGGGCACCGTCCATGAGGCAGGCGTCGAGCACAGACTGAAGCTGCGCTTTCAGCAACTCGTTGGTGATGGGAGTGCACACTTCCACACGGCGCGTAAGGTTGCGCGACATCCAGTCCGCGCTGCCGATAAAGAAGCGCGGATCGCCGCCGTTGCTGAACCGCACAATGCGGTGATGCTCCAGGAAGCGGCCGACGATGGAAATGACGCGAACGTTGTCACTCACCCCGGGCACGCCAGGGCGGATACGGCAGATGCCACGCACGATGAGCTCCACGCGCACACCGGCCTGGCTGGCCTGGTACAGCTTCTGCACGAGCAAGTTGTCGTCAAGGCCATTCATCTTGGCAGTCACGGATGCTGGGCGACCAGCTTTAGCATGCGCGATCTCGTTGTCGATCAGCTCTGCGAACTGGCGTCGCATCGCGTGCGGAGCAACAAGCAGCTTGCGGTACGCCAGTTGCCGGTGGTAGCCCGTCAAATGCTTGAACAGGTCACTGACATCATGCGCCAGCTCCTCGTCGCAAGTCAACAAGCCGACATCGGTGTAGAGACTGGCTGTGCGCGGGTTGTAGTTGCCAGTGCCCAGGTGCACGTACGTGCGCAGACCATCCTCCTCTTGGCGCACCACTAGCATGGCTTTGCAGTGCGTCTTGAGGCCAACGAGGCCGTATGCGACGTTGCAGCCAGACTCCTCAAGCTTGGTCGCGAAGCCTACGTTACGGGCCTCATCGAAGCGTGCTTTGAGTTCCACCAGAACTGCAACCTGCTTGCCCGCCTCGGCTGCCATAGCCAAGGCGCTAATGATAGGCGAGTCGCTGCTCGTGCGGTACAACGTCGCCTTGATGGCCACCACTGCTGGGTCTCTTGCCGCGGATTCCACGAACAGCTGCGTGGATGTCGCGAACGAGTGGTACGGGTGGTGCACCAGGATGTCCCCTCGTCGAATGGCGCTGAAAATGCTCTCGCTGCGGGAGCCAGCCGCGCCACCAGAGATGTGGCCGCCAACTGAGGTGTTGATGGGCTTCTTGGAGACGTTCATCAGCCGCGGGTGCGTCGCCGGCGCCCAGTGGCTGTACAGCAGACTGGGGTCCATTCCGAACTGCACAGGCAGCGCATCTAGTTCTCCCACACCCACAGGACCGGCTGAGACTGTGAACACGTCTTGCGAGGTGAGCGCCATCTCATCCGCGATGCGCAGCATCAAGTCACCTGGCATGGAGGCTTCGACCTCCAGGCGCACAAATGGCGCGAATCGCCGCTCTCGCACTTCGTCAGACATCATCTCCAGCAAATCCTCAGCCTCATCTTCGTTGCGGACGACATCCGCATTTCGAGTCGGCCGGAACATGTTCGCAGACAGAACGAGCATGCCGCCAAACAGGCGGTCCAGGTTGTGGATGATGATCTGCTCCACGGGCACGAACGCGTTGGGTCCCCGTGCGGACAGACGTTTCCACCGAGCAAGGCCGGTGGGCACCGTCACAATGGCGAAGTGGGTGTGTTTCTCTACCCCACCAGAGGCGCCAGATGCCAAGCTATCGTCGTCGTCCGCGTCCATCAGCTCCACTGCGATGCTGAGCGTCAAGCTTGCGATGAATGGGAACGGATGGCCTGGATCCACCGCCAGCGGAGTCAAAAGCGGCTCCACCTTGTCCAGGAACCACTCCCGCAGCTCCAGCCGCTCCTGCTTCGTCAGCTCGTCGTAATCCAGCAAGTACACGCCCGCCTGGCGGAGCTTAGGCAGCACATCTGCAAGCAACGTCTGCGCAATGGCCTCATCCTGCTCCTGCACAGCTTGCGCAATGAGACGCAGCTGCTCCTCTGGCGTCCACACCGTCTTGTCGCGCTTCTTCACCAAGTTTTGCACACCAGCCGCCTCCTGACGTTTCAGTGCGCCCACACGCTTGGCGAAGAATTCGTCCAAGTTGCGAGCAGCGATGGACACAAAACGGAGGCGCTCGAACAGCGGTGTGGCTGGGTCTTGCGCCATGGCCAGTACGCGCCAGTTGAAACTGAGCCAGGAAAGTTCGTGGTTGTACACTGCGTCGGAGGTGCACAGCTCCTGTTGGGGTGGCACCGCGTAAGGCAGAGGATCAGAGTCAGTACCAAACCCCTTGTGGCCATTGACGAGGTTCACACGCGGGTGTACACACCTCCAGCGTCATGCCGGTGCAGTCGAACTGCAGTCCCTCCGGGCAGGTGGGCGGCATCACGACACGGTACTGTGTCGAGCAACTGCGCGTACCAACAAGGGCGGCGTGTCAGCACTGCCAACGCAGGTGCCAGCTCCTTACCACGGCGAGTGGACACGCAGCAGACGGTTGGACGCTGCGGCGAGCAGGGCTGCTACGCGAGGCGACGCACCTGCTGGGATTTTGCACGACGGTGGCGTCGCCATTGCGGTGATGAACCTCTTGAGATGCATCCAACAGTGGGACTCTAGTCTTTGCACGCGCCGGCGCAGTCGCAGTCGCAGGCTCTGCATTTGTAACTGGTGTGGCGCGTGGCCGTCGTCGCCGCGTTCCCCCAACTGCTGTCGGTTCCGCGCAGCACGCAGGCGGTACTGTCGCCCGTCTGAGAGCACGAGCGCACTGCGCAGAGCTGCGCCGTGCGCCGCTGAGCGACAGCACATCGCTAAGGTGTATCTTGAACACCATGTGCGAGCCCTATGCGGATGACGAGTGGGTTGACTGTCGCCACGTTAGAGTCTAGTCACTTTTCATTTGCTTCAGCCTGCGGGTCTGTGGTACTACTGCTGTATTGCGGAGCTCTCGCTCGCATGTAAGATATCTGACCCGCCATGACGGCGGTGCTGTCGCTGACTGCCAGACACGCCAGCTGGTGGCGCACATACCTCGCCAGCGCCGCCGCCTCTGCGCCGCCAGCATGTGTCATCAACACGTTGCGGCGCAGTGCACCCGCCAGTTCGCCTTCAGGTGCACCAGGTGCGAGTGCAGCATCGTAGGCGGTGCACGACCCATAAAAGGTACTCTCCAGCTCCTTCATCCATTTGGAGAGGCGCACAACCACGCCTTCTGCCCGCACTCGGTTCTCCATCTCTGCCCAGAAGTGGTCATACAGCTCCTGGCCCAGCAGCTTGCCATCATCTCCCTCAGCGCGCAGGCGGACGAGCGTCAGCCATAAGTGAAGCGAAGCGAGCGCAAAGCGGGACGGGAAATCACTCGGCGGCAGCTGCAAACCTGTGGTCACCACCACGTTGTCAGCAACTACAGTCAAGCCAGCGAAGCGTGTGCACGTGCCTTGCACCAGGCGGTTGTCATCCGCCTGCTCTAATATAGCCCTTTGCAGACGCAACGCGGCACGCATGCGTGTGCTCTCTGGACTGTAGAACCCTGCACGTGGAGGACAAAAAGCACACACAGAGGTGGGTCCGCGTCAGGCCGTGGAACTGTGGTGACTGTCCTCACTCTAGCGTGCAGCCAAAGTCGAAGAACGCACCGCCTAGACGCAGAAAGAAGCGTCGGAAGAAGCTCACTTGGCCTGCTTCTAGTGACGCCGTTGTGGGGTCACTCGCGTCACCGTCGTGCAGCGACTGCGGGCGGGAGGACAGCAGCGACTAGTGTGGGCCACAGGCAGTGTCAACAGCCTGCGCAGGTTGTGTGCGCAGTAGCAGGTGCGGGAAAGCACACGCACGTGTATTCCTGACGCTGGAGCGGCTGTGGACCTGTCGCGGAGGCTGCTTCCAGACGCAGGGCCGCCACGGAGAGGCTGGAACTCTGCAGCTGCGACGCCAGAAGGTGTACCCAGCGCCGTGGACAGCTTCCCGCGCGCTTGGCGGCGCAGGGTCAGCAACGCTTGGCGCGACATGGCCACACAAGTGAAAGCGCTGAGCACAATGGAGTGATGAGCGAGGAAGGAAATGGGCTCAGCGAGAAGCGACCTCGCTTTGTGGCGTGTACACGCGTCATAAATTTAGCGGCCAGTCTCATCAGTCCGCTCAACCTTGGTGCTGACCGACCCGACGCGCGTGAAGGCCGCATGCGGCGCTGGTGCGCCGGTGCGAACCGATGCAACGATGTGCCCGGGCCGGGGAGTCGTCACGACGGTAACGGCTGTCGCGGGCGGAGTACTGGCGCCACTGGCGCCGGTGGCCGCACATGCACGCTGATGCGGCGATCCGCCCTCAGCAGGCGAGTTGCCATCGGCCATCCCTGCAGGAGGGCCAACTGCAGCGACGCAAGCAGCTGAGCCGAACGCGGCATCGACAGCCATAGCAGAGTCGTGCTGCGCCGCGGCTGCTGTGTGTAGCGCAACCGATGCGCACGTGGTTGTCCGCTTCAATCGTGCTGCACTTGATTTTAAGAGGGAGAGAGTGGAGGTATCGGAATCGTACACGCTGTACCATCCGGCCGCCTCATGAGGAGGGTCATGCAGCAGCGAAGTCTGGCCAGTCATGGTTGCATTAGGCCACGCCGCTGGACTCTGAACTGTCCATATCCAGTACGGGCATGTGAGCGGCCTAGAATCCGCATCGAAGAAGCATGCCGCCCAATCAACAGCGCCGCCATCGAGAGCCCGGTCTGTGATATTTGTAGCGCCACACAAGTCGCGTGTGGTGATTGGCACACTGTTGTAGCGCGCATCAGGGCGGTCACGGCCAGCGTAGCCCCAGAAGGCAGCGCCTGCAAGGACGCCCTGCGATTCAGCAGAGGCGATGACCAAGCTAAAGATGAGCTCATAGAATTTGTCACGCCACGTCGTCGGTGCTGATGGAGAAAGACTCCCCCAATCGCGGGGCCAGCCGAATTCCTCAACAATGAGCGGCCTCTGCAGGGCGGCAGCTGTCGCGATATGTGCTGTTATATACGTTCGCGCAGCTTTCAATGCGTACACGGCCGTCTCCTCGTCTGATGGATCCAGCCAATTGAAGTTCTGAGGCCAGGCGTGCGCAGTGAGAACGTCGATATTCGTAATGTTCTGCGAAAGCAGCATACTCTGAGCAACACTCATGGCTGCGGTGTCGCCCTCCATCCCAGAGCTAATGAGCTGCCGCGGTGCAAGTTTCTTGATGAACGCCGAAGCAGAGGTGAGAAATGCCAGGAATGGTTGCATGTCCACAGACCAGGCGCTTGATCCGCCCTTCACGCGCGGCTCGTTGGCGATTTGAAGAATCGCCACTGTGGGGTCGTCGGTCAGCGCCAGACCCGTGTACCGATTGCGCCGTGTGACGATGAATCGAACAGCGTCGCGCCACAGTGCCTGCGCTCCAGGACTTCCATAGAAGAGACCGGCAGTCTGCTGCCAGTCAGACCATGAATTCCGCCCGGGGCCTGGGTAGCGGAGATGCTGGAAGCCATGACTCCGCCAATCGGCATCGGACATGTTCGGCTTCTGAGCGTCCTCAGCGCTGCATCCGCCGGCATCCATCGTTGCATTGCGCTGAGCCCAGCGAACGTACTGCGCGAACCCCCCGCTCCATGGCCACTCATTTCCTAGAACAAGGGTGGCACGCATGCGGCGCTTGCCAAGTTGGTAGATTGCGTAGTCCAAGCCATCGAGAACCCCGGCATCAAACAGGCCTGGACATGGCTGCAGAGCGGGCACGACACGCCACGGCTCGTTGTTAGGTCCTTCGCTTAGGCCGAGTATACGCACAAACGTGACACCTGCATCCGCAAGAGCATCAAAATCTGCCTCGAGACGGGCTTTATCAAAGGCTCCGACGTGCGACGCCTGCCAATAGTTCGCTCCGATGTGATAGACGGCACTGCCGCTGGGCGTCACAATCTGCGTGCCGCGCACAGCGAGGAACGGGAAGCTTGCGTCATTGGCCCAAGGCACAGGCAGGTCAAATCCGTCTGCTGTGTAGCTGTCTGGCAGCGATGACAGATTGCCCACAACACGCGGGGCAGCAGACGCAATGCCTAAAGTCGCGAGCGCCAGGACCGCCGCAAAGAGCGGCATTCGTGGGGGACTGCGGGACTGCGCACGGCCTGACATGACTCACACCAACACTTCATCGCTGACATCGCGTCAAGTTCGAGGCATACACGCGGCAGATTAACTTCTCGCGCGGTCCAGAGGCAGCACAGGAAGGGGCCTTGCCGTGGATGACGTAGGTAATAGTGCACCCCATCGCCAATAGCATCGCAATGCGTTGCGTGCCTGAATTCGTGCGCTCGCTCCGGGGCGACACATCGCAGCAGGGCGACAGCTCGCTAAGCTATCGAGAAGTGTTCGTGAATGCAGGGCCGCAGCGACAAGCGTTCGTCGGGAATGGCATCCGCTCGGCAAAGTACTCGCTATTGTCGTTTGTGCCACGCTTCTTGCTCGAGGTTTTCAGCCGCGTCGCATACCTTTATTTTGCAATTCAGGCGGCGCTTTGCTATTGGCCTGCTGTCAGCCCCTTCGATCCTTGGGGCAGCACGGCTGCTCTGGCTTTTGTGGTCGGCGTGTCCGCAATCAGCGAGCTGTGGCAGGATGGCAGGCGGCATCGCGCAGATTACCTCATCAACAACCGCATGACGAGAGTTATGCATGCGAATGGAAGCTTCCGAACGGTGGCCTGGCGAGATGTAGGAATAGGCGACGTCGTGATGGTCCTCGACGGCGAGGAATGTCCTGCTGACCTCGTCTGCCTATTCGCAGCGCTACCGGAGCGCGTATGCTACATCCAGACCACAAATCTGGGTGCGCACATGTGTGTAGAAAGGGTTCTACAGACCACGCACACCGCCGAATGACGTATGATATGTCGTCAGCATCTAACGCGTTTCGGATGGCCCATAGACGGAGAAACAAACTTGAAGAGCAGACACCCCGTGCTCCACCAGGATAGCGCTGCCGACTGGGTGCCTCAGAATGTGAGCGATGCGGCACAATTGCGCGGCCGCCTCCAGGTCGAGCATCCTACTGCTTCTCTGCACTCTTTCA
>Ga0164297_10002303_pt1 | contig 19100 bp, 31 predicted proteins | sample GEODES058metaG_FD_113539 | JGI IMG/M metagenome (GOLD analysis project Ga0164297, IMG submission 113539) | Dystrophic lake water microbial communities from Trout Bog Lake, Wisconsin, USA - GEODES058 metaG | ecosystem: Environmental > Aquatic > Freshwater > Lake | place: USA: Trout Bog Lake...
ATTTGTATCAATATAATCTTGTGTTTGAATTCCATATAACACAAGGTCATACGATAAATTTGATGGATATAGTGAACCGCTATATGCTACTACATTTTTTATAGTACATTGAAGAACCAATGGGGCCTTCGAAACAGAAGACATTTGTTATTTATATGTAATAATAAAGCCGTATTTTTACACATGGAGAATTAACAGTATCTCCTGCGACTAATGGAAGTGAGAACTGGTCTAGTGGTCCACAATATAAAGTACCCGATGAATCTGTATTCCATCCCAATGTTGTACGATATGGCGGATAGACGAGCGATTCAACCGGATTTGATGTAAATAAATTTGAGGATTTCACGACAGACACTGAGAAAAATGTTGGAAGAGAATTTAGTTTACCACTTAAATAACTTGCTATATTTGTTACAGTAAAATAGTTTGTATTTGCGCTCGGATTTATGTTGAGTGTTCCGTAAGAACTTGGTGTGATTGTTCCGGATACCATATTCACAGAACTATTGTACGATAAATCAATTTCAACAATTGTTGGTTTTCCACTTGGTCCAGTACTTCCAGTAATTCCAGTAGATCCCGTATACCCCGTAGGTCCTGTATTTCCCGTAGGACCAGTAGGTCCAGTAGGTCCCGTATAGCCAGTTGGACCTGTTGTTCCACTTGGACCTGTTATTCCAGTGTATCCGGTATAGCCCGTCGAACCCGTTGGACCAGTAGCACCTGTATTTGTGGCAGTTCCTGGAACACCAGCTTGTCCAGTAGGGCCAGTATATCCAGTAGGGCCGGTAAACCCCGTTGCGCCCGTATTTGCGGCAGTTCCGGGTATTCCAATAGGTCCAGTTGGTCCAGTAGCACCATCAGCGCCTGATGGACCAATATTTTTAAATTGAACTCCTAAATTACAGATCCCTTGTCCAGGTATATATCTCTGAATCATACCAGACATTCTTATCTTTTACAATTTAAGCAATTTTATACCAAGCATCTGTGGAATTTACGGGAGCTCCAATCTTGGGGCCAAACGCAGAAGATGGTATTTGTAACGGCTGACTATCTGCTCCACCACGACGCGTCTTACGATAACGGCGAATAGTACGACGACGGCTACGGAGAGATTGTTTTCGTGTCTTTCGTGCCATTTCTTTACTTGAAACAAAGAGAAGAATGGATCCTATTCTAATAGGACTTATTTTGCTATGTATCGCTGTTGTGTTCTATTATGGAACCCAAGAACACATGACAAATGCTGATTTGCTTAGCACATTAAAGACATTCGGAGAAGAAACGCCGTCCAAGAAGAAAACAACACCAACGCAGTTACCAATTGAAGGACCCGAAGCAAAAGCTCCCGAGCATCCTACACCCGCACCATCGTCTGGAAAAGGGGGTGGCGATTCCTCCTTATATCCGCAAATTTATGGTCCGGATGTAGTTGCTCCTCCCGGTAAACCTGCGAAAAACGGAAAAAATAGTTCAGACAATACGGACGATTCAAACTATGACTTCAATCCCAACTTTCAGCGTGCCTTCCCAACAGAAGGACCGCCTCAACCATTCCTCGGAGATTTCTCGAAATTCCAGCGATAAGACAATGTTTGGACTTCGTAACTTCCGTGGAAGTTGTTGGGTCAACTCAGCATTACAGTCAATTTTCCGGATTCCGGAGGTTCAGAAACGATACAACTCAAAAGAGTTTGACAAGGACAACGTCATTGATAAGTCTCTTTGTCAAATTTGGAACTCAAAGGGAGAAGAAGGATTGCGTGAATTCTTTCAGGCAGTGAAGAGTCAGGTCATGCCAGCCGGTGAAGATATTGGCGATGCGCATGAATTAATGATGTATCTCTGCGATAAACTGCCATTTCTCGATGAAATTTGCCGATTCAAAGTCGCAGACAGTATCACATGTAAACACTGTCAAAAGAAGGAAATTAAAGAAGATTCTATTTGCGAGTTTACACTTGTTTGTGATGGAACGCATATGCCAATTTCAGAATGTATCTCGAAAATGGTTCAGCCCGAAACAATTGAGGAACGAATTTGCGAATCGTGTAAAGAGAAGGGATGTGAAAAACAAACTCTCATTGGAAGTTTTCCAAAGACAATGATATTTCACATGGTATCTGGAAATGATTCTTCGATTGACTATTCCAGTATTCTAGTTCTAAACAAAAAACAGTATGCTCTACTGGCAGTAACCTGTTTTGATGGAGCACATTGGTGGGCATATGGACGTGATATGCCTCCCGGAACATCTTGGTATTCACTCAATGATACACATGTACGAGATCACGGTCCCAAACAGTTTCCCGTGTCTCCGAAAATGCGATTACTAATTTATTATCGTCTTGATGAGTAACAAAGGAAATGGTTTCTCCATCTATGATTCTTGTAGGGGCTGTGGGACTTGTTCTACTTTCCGTAGTTGTATTAATTTCTACGGGAAGCTTTTTATCTGTCCTAGTCCTGCTTTCTCTAGCAGGAATTATGGGGTATGTTCTGAATCTTTTGGGTGTTCTTAAAATTGGAACATCTTCAACTGGTGGAATTGATATTTCATTTTTTGAAAAGGCTCCCGTTCCATCTGGAAAATCTTCCACACATCTTCCGATTGAAAAGAAAGAAGTGTTCTATGTGAGTGGAAACAATTACACATATGATGAATCCGCAGCAGTTTGTGCCGCATATGGTTCTGATTTAGCCACACAGGACCAAGTTCAGGAAGCATATTCTAGCGGTGCGGAGTGGTGTGGATATGGATGGACGCAGGGCGGTATGGCTCTGTTCCCGACACAACAGTCTACATGGGAAACATTACAGCAGGAAGGACCGGATAAGAATCGTACCGCGTGTGGACGTCCGGGTGTGAATGGTGGATACTTTGACCCTGCTACAAAGTTTGGAGTGAACTGTTATGGTGTCAAGCCGAAGGGTGGACCCATGAAGTTCCCGATGCCGATTCCGGGAACAGATGCGGGTGATTTCCAAAAGATGGTTGATAAGTTCAAGTCTATGCTGAAACAAATGACAGTAAGTCCATTCAATCGTGTTGGATGGTCTGAATGGAATCTCCAGTCTCATACAAATGAACTACGCACTTGAAACTCCCATTCGTCGTCAAGTTCATGTTCCGAAAGATGAGTCGTTGAAAATTCAACAACCAAAGCATACTACGGAAACCGACCAAACACATCGCTCTATGAGTTGGTTATTCCATCGTCCGGCCGACCATTCTGTTTTTCCGGAACCACAATCGGCACGCATGGAGAAGAAAAAGTAATCAAGAAATACAAAGATGATTGAAGTAGCTTTACTACTTGGTCTTGGAGCAGTTGGATATCTACTGGCGAATCAAAGTTCTGTCCAAACGGAAGGATTTAGTTCTGTCGTGACTGCTCGCCCGTCCGAAGAAATTAAAGATGAAGTTGTTCATTCTCAAAATACGCAGGGCCACAATAATGAAGTTCCGTTCTTTGGTGCTCGTGTAACGCAGAGTATGTATTCTGGCGCAACAGACCATGTATTAGACAACCATACCGGCGCTGGAAAGGAATACTTCCAGAAGCGCGAGGTAAAGTCCTTTTATGATGCCAAGCCCGGAACTGGTCAGCCGTTTGGAAATCCCGTAGAATCCGACTTTATGCAGTCTCGTATGGTATCAGGCCAGAACATGAACAATGTGTTTCCGATTGACCAAGTTCATGTTGGTCCGGGCGCGAATGATGGATACACAAATGTTCCGAAGGGAGGATTTCAGCAGGACCAGATGCGCGAATATGCTCTTCCGAAGACAACAGATGAACTGCGTGTGATTGGTAAGGAGAAGCTCAGTTACGAACCACCTGTCATTCCGGGACAGAATACGGTCACAGTTCCGGGTATTCAGGCAGAGGTAAAGAAGAATAAACCGGATAAGTTCGCTGTACTTGGAATGGACCGCGTGAATACAGAAGTCGGTGCGCAAACTGCGGCGCGTGTATATCCTGAACAGCCCATGAAGTCACAGGCCCGCGCTACGACTGGCGTTGAGTATCAGGGAGGCGCGCGTGGTAATGCGATTTTTACATCCTATATTCGTGCGTTTACGGAACCCTTCGAGGAGTTCATGCGACTTACGGCTGAGGGACGCCCTGGACCGGCCGGAGCGCAGGCTGGAACTGGCGCTGGAATTGGCGCGGATATGTATTCTGCCCAAACAAAGAAGGATGAAGATGTTCTCTCTGCTGCTACACGATTCAATGTACCGCAGAATATTGTGACGCCGGATTTGGTACATCTGGGTTCTTACCGCTACAATGAACCATTACAGCAGGATGTACAGATTCAGCGTAACGAACCTGCGATTTTATCTGCGCACCGTCAGAATCCTTACACGCAAACTCTAAGCGCATATTAATATGGATTGGAGTTTTATAGACAAAGTTGTATATATAAATTTAGATCGCTGTCCAGAACGAAATAAAAAAATGAAAGAAATTTTGAAACCATTTGGAGATAAAGTCTTGCGATTTAATGCTATCAATATTCCAGGAAAAGGATGGTTGGGATGTTCAAAAAGTCATGTTGGAGTTCTTGAAATGGCGATTGAAAATAAATGGAAAAATGTACTGGTATTAGAAGATGATATAGAATGGAATCGCAATGAAATATCCTATAAAAATTTACAAAATATTTTGAATACCAACTGGGATGTTATTTTATTTGGAGGTTCTTGGTCTAGATTTGATACAAATTCATATAAACTAATATCATCGCATGCCACAAGTTCCTATTTGGTAAATTCAAATTATTTTGAAACACTTTTACATAATTTCAAAGAAGGATGTGCTTTATTAGAAAATGAGTATGGTTATAAATTTACAATTGATAGACATTGGCAACCATTGATTGAGAAAGATAATTGGTTTCTGATTGTTCCAAATATTTTTTATCAAGGTCAAGGATTCAGTTGTATAGATAACAAAAATGTAGACTATACAGATTGTTTTATTACAAAACAAAATATCATAGAATCTCCCATTCATGTATCGTGGAAGAATTTAAATCTTACAAATGAGTTTTGTTCACTTGAAAAAAATAGATGGTATACATTTGAACATACATTATTTAAGAAGGAGCCGCTTTCTAACAAAATAACATTTTTGCTGTATACTACATCAAAGGGAAAACGAAGTATATTACGAGAAGGTAGCTATTTCTTAATAAAAGATGGAAACTCTTCATGAGAAAATCGCATACAAGAATGTTCCTATTACCATATGTATGAAAGATTTCAATCATATGGAACAGTATGAAATTGTTCGTCTTATACTTGGATATAATCGCAAGGATGTGTCTATTTGTACACACGAGTCTACAAATCCATATGTAGAAGATATGCTCAAAAAACTACCTGTGAAATTTATTCAGTGTTTCTCAGAAGTTTCAATGCTTCAGATGTTTGATCTCCCAACGAATCCGGAGTCTCCGTCTGAATAAAATCACGCATTCGTGAAAATTTCACAGCAACCATATTACAGACTTTGAGAAGTTTTGGAGTACACTTATTCTTATCGGGATGTGCCATACTGTCATTGTATTTCTTAACTAAGTCTCGGAATGTAGGGGCAATCGTTTTCCATTCCATGACTGGCGTTTCAATAAAATCAAATATAGCGTGTGCCACGGTAGAGTTCTGCGTTTCTCGTTCAAGAAGTGTTTTTAAATCCTCTTCCTGCTTTACTTCCTTCTCTTCCTTGGAAACAACTGGTTCTTCCTTGGGGGAAACAACTGGTTCTCCTTCACTCCATTGATAGAATGAATGGCCTGCGAATGCGGACCCGATTCCTGACAAACTCGCAAGCACAAGTGATACAATATACACTGTGGTTAAAGATGCCATTGAATCTTCTTGTGTTCTTGTAGAGATGTTTCATTTGGTAAAAGATACGATTGGAAACATTGAAAACAATCTATTGTTTGTCAAATCCATTCGTGATTCTATTTTTTCATGGTGGTTCAATATTCTGCTTTTAATTGGTGTTGTTGGTTCCTTTGCCTTTTTTATGTATATGAGCTATGGAACTGCGACACCCGTAGAATTACAAAAAGTTCCATTTGAACCCCGATTATGGAATAACGCAGTAAGAAATGTTCCCATAACAAATTATGGACAGTCTCCTCAAATTGAAACTGGAGATTCTATACAAGGATTTACCAATAGAACAAGCGCGACAGCGTTTTGAGAAACTGAAAGAAACGCCGGAACCTCCCAAAGATGTTCCACTTTTAAAAGAACGCCAAAAGATAAGATTCAAATGAGTGCGCAAGCCTATACTGTAAAAGTGCGCGCCCTCACAGAAGCTCGTAATAATAAGGTTCAACAAGTTGGAAATATCGCAAGTAGAAATGTTCTGGAACCAGCTGCCTGTGTAGTTCCAGACTATTCAATTATACATTATGGATTTGTATACTGTGGTGCAAGATTTAAACCACGCTGTTTAAAACAATAGAATGCTATCATTCTTTTGGGCATTTGTAGGAGCTCTTACAGGTCTTCTTGTAACCGCCGTATTTAATCCTCCTCTGCGTTCATCCCCCGATGTACCACATCCGTATTGTAAAGACACATTTCAGACATCTACTGGGTGTGTAAAGTTTCGTACAGAAGAAGTTCCTTGTTCTGAGGATGCTACATCTTTGAATTTCATCGCATCACAACACAAATGATAGCAGAGATACTTCGTAAAAAAGAATCATCTATATTTTTATCATTTCTGATAGGATTTGGACTCGCGGTCTTGATGTTTCATCGTCCCTTCTTCTCCAAGCGAACCCTGTCGCTGTCACTGGATAAGATTCATGGACAACCCATCAAGCAGGGAAATAAATGCTATAAGTATTTTGCGGAAGATACGCAATGTGAAATCCTTCCTTCTAAATAAAATGGAAGGAGCCACAGATTTAAGCGACCTTCTCGGTTCGGCTCCGGTTCAGACAGGACCTCTGCCACAGTCAACGACCTTTGCTCCGATTGTGACGGGCGGTGGTGATCCGTTTATTAGTCCCGTGAGTACTTCGGGTGCGCCCAAGACAAACACACTTAGCCAAGTTCAATCCTTCCATACAATTCGTTACGCAGTCAAAAATCTCATGATTTATTTCGGGTTCTTTCTTGCCGCAATTATTATTTCATTATCAACTCCTCGTTCTCTGATTCTTCAATACATTCCCAATACCTACACTGCTGGCGGAGTTCCGTCGTATATGGGCGCAGCCATTCTCGGAGGAGTTGCAGTTGCTATTGCCTATGTGTTTAGCACACTCACAAATGCGTTAATTTAATTTAAACGGTTAACACTTAATTGGGTAAAAAATGACGACGCAATCAGTGGAGCATATGCCAGAACTTACCGATCGTCTTGTGATGTATAACGAAATGGTGGAGTATGTTAAATCTAAAATTGATGAAATCACCAAGAATACAACTTGGAGATCTGGAACTCTTCAGGGTTCTACAGTTTCGCCTCCATCGTCAACACTAGATTTTAATCCTGGAAAGTGTAGTTGCTGTTCGTAGTCAAACCGAATATACGACTTTCGCGAGGCCGTACTTCTTCATACACTTGTCCAGAAACACTTCACAGTCGTGGCACGGTTGTGAGTTCATAATTTGACTTTGTTTGTTTAGACGGACAACTTCTAGAGTACATCCGCGCAGTTGTGAAACGTCTCCGAGAGATTTCACAACTGCCCGTTCAGCGTGTAAACTTTGGTCGTCCCATCCACATCCCTTTGAACGCGAACCAATGCGGTTCCTTGATGTAGCGATGACATGACCACGCCTCAAAATCCTAGCAACATGGTAGGAAGTGTTATGAACGTTCTTAAACTCCATTCTTGTTTGATAAAAACCATATTTGAATAAAAACTATTCGTTTTCAAAGTAAAGATGCGGTTAGTATTAATGGACCGCTACATTGGAATTCGAAGACACGCAAAGGGTTGGAACCTAGAACCCCCTGCGCGACTTCATCCCAAAATTATTTTTGGTTCGGGAAAGGACCTTACTCCCGCAAATGTACAAAAATACAATATCACACATGTTATCAATTGCGCATTTGACAACGATAGTCCAGCATGGTTTCGTGAGCAATTTCCAACGAAGTATGTATCGTTAAATGCTCAAGATTCTATAAATGTAGATATACGTCAATGGTATAATCAATTTGAACAAGTTATGGATAAATTTCGCACGGACCCAACTTCTGGCACAATTTATGTTCATTGTCAATGTGGAATCAACCGAAGTGGTTTTCTGACATTGATGTATATCTGTAAGAAATTTCACTATCCCTTCGATAATGCTGTAAACTCTATTCTTCGTCAACGCCCATGTGCTCTTACAAATCCTGCTTTTATGAAACAGGCGCAGGAATTCTTGAAGTAATACAATGGCAAACCTTAGTAATAATACACTTTGGTCTGATTTATCAAATGGTTCTCCAAATGTAGAAACAGATTTATTAGGCCCAAAATATAGTTATGCGAATGCTGTTCCTGGTCCTTCTTCTCTTGGTGTTGGAAGCGATGGAACATTCAGTCAATTAGGAAGTAACGCAGGCGCAGTAGCAACCTATGTAAAAACATTAATAACCGGTGATCCACCTCTTGGAGACCAATATTTTGTCAATACCGGCGGTGTGTGTACCGCTCCCGACAAGTCCCTTCAACCTCGCTCCAATTACATCAATAATAAACCGCAAACACAGGATGATTTACCTGCCGGTATGAAAGATTTGGGGTCTGATTTCAATGGATTAATTCCTGGAACAGTTGGTGATATTGCCTCTATGAATCCTATGTATCTGTTTCGCTCATTAAGAGCAGATGCGGAACCGCCTTGTAAATGTTACAAATGCAATGTAACTTCCGGGGCATCCACGGGATTTTTAACTACGGAATTAAGTCCTGATTTTGATACAGTGAATTGTCAAGAAATAGATCCGTCGCAGTGTGTTCAGACCAAAGAAAGCTTTTCAAATTACGATGATATCAATATTTCTGCTATTCCAACAATTTTGGCAGTTTGTCTTTTAGGGTATTTCATATTTTCACGAAATTAATTGAATCAATAAAATGGAGAATGTTTTCCGAATTCGGAAAAGCAGAGAAACTCCTTCTAAGAAGAATCAAGAGGTTATTTCCGGAACTCTTGATTCCGTTCATCAGGGAGTTGTAAGCACTATACGAACATCTACACTTACTGCTTCTGAGATTGAATCAAAACTCGAAGAGTATCAGAATGAAATAGACAATCTAGAAAAGTCAAGTTCTTTATCTGATATTTTAAAGGCGTCTAAGCTACGAGAAATAGTTCGCAACTTACAGAAGTCATTAGACCAAAATGACCCATTACAAGAGTATTATTTGAAAAACGCAGACATTATGCTCAAATACTACGGAAATGGAGAAAAGTCACAAACGGTCCAAATGAATCCTTCGGACCAAAATACATTTATGAAGTATCTAACTCCTGCGGTTACTGAAACTGCGCAGGTATCGAAGAAACAATTATTTGAGGAGTATGCGAGTCGTATGAAATTGAATACAGGAACCGAAGCAGAAGAGAAGAAGGTAACCGTAGAACACTGTGATAGATGTAATATTTCTCGCGAAGAGCTTTTAGAGGAAGGTATTCTTGTATGTCCTTCATGCGGTTCGGAAGAATATATGATGGTTGTTTCTGACTATCCCAGTTTTCGTGACCCACCGAAGGAACGAAATAATTACGCATACAAGAAGATTAACCATTTGAATGAGATTTTAAACCAGTTTCAAGCAAAAGAGTCTACGATTATTCCAGATGAAATCATGGGAGAGGTTGTGCTTGAAATTAAGAAGCAGCGAATACAAAATGTTGCGGAGTTGACCGAAAAGGAAATTCGAGAAATTTTGAAAAAGTTGAATCGTTCAAAGTATTACGAGCATGCGACACATATTTTGTCACGATTGAATGGAAATCCTCCACCGACCATTACACCAGAAATTGAAGAGAAAATACGAGCTATGTTCCAAGAAATTCAAGCACCATTTCTGCTGTATTGTCCGAATGATAGAACAAACTTTTTGTCGTATTCGTATATTTTATACAAGTTCTTTGAACTTTTAGAACTAGATGAATACAAAGTCTATTTTCCTCTGCTAAAATCACGCGATAGACTTATTCAACATGACCAAATTTGGAAAAAAATTTGTGATTATTTGAAGTGGGAGTATATTCAGAGTGTGTAATGGAAAAAGGATTTTCACCTTTCGCCCTATTTTTAGCATTTTGATTAGTAATCATAGTCGTGCTCATACTCCCACTTGTCCATCAGTTCTTCAAACTCCAGTTCATCCTCGTAGTTGGCGGCCTCCCAAATCATTTCTGCTTCTAGTTCTTCGCAGGTAATCAGGAGGTCACGACTTACAGGCTCGCCTGCCTTGACATTTGTAGGGCAGCCGAGAATGTGGCAAATCTGTGAAAACTTCATTTTGCTAGTCTCAAATAGTAGTCATTGGTATTGAATAAATCCGTTTTTCACGAATCATTCGCCAACTTCTTTTTAATCATTACATCGATTTTCATCATCAATGTGCTATCATCCTTCTCTTGCTGTATAAGAGCCCGCATCCTTTCTGCGGATGCGTTGATATCGGCAATATTCACTAGATCGCGCTCCTCAAAGAAATTGTGCGGCTTATGACATATTTCATTAATATAGTCTAGCAGCGTGTTGTAAAATTCATGCTGAGCACGTGCTCGCTCAACAATTTGTTGAACGGTAATCTGATTTGTCGACGCCATTTTGATAGTCTTACATACTATTCACTTCATCTAAAAAATTCCGTTTTAACGAAGTCGTTTTGAAGAAATTTTCTTTTTATAGGGCATGAGCACGCCCTTTCACGGTTTGGTACGACAAGCAATCTCGCACGCACACGAAATTATTCCACTTTTAGACAGGTCTCATTCAGGATTCATGGCAGACCGTTCCATGAATCATGTTATACGAGAATGTCATCAAATTATTCAAATTTTAGAAGAAGCTAAGAAATCTTACGTACCATCATCATCTTTCTGTTCTGTCTCGGTATCATCTTCCCATACAAGCTCACCGCCATCCATGATAACATCGCCGTCCTCTTCGAAGTGAAAGATATGAATATAACCCATTTTAGATTAGCATATCAATCCGTTCTATATTTCAAATTCGTTTTACTGGCAGAACGAATGCACTTCTGAGGCCAATCGGCAATCACCCGAAGGGCACTTTTCAAATCCAGGAGGGCACGGATTTTCTGCGCGTGTATCGGGATTTTCCATTCCTTCACGCATAAAACTCTTTACGGCGTGACCTAAAAAGTGATGAACGACCGCAAACACTACTGCGTGAACAAGTGCCTGTTGAACCGTAGAGCCATGAGCCGGTAAACGCAATACCACTCCTGGAACTAAAACAAAGAACAGAACAGCATTAAAAAGCATCCACTTCCACATTTATTTATTTAGTCAGTTTTTGATTTGAGACCCGTGCTAATTCCATAGGTCTTTGCGCCAGCCGGAATACAGTCGATTTCTCCCTTCTGATTGGGTCCCTCGACATACCCATTCGGGCACGAATCGCCGTAGTTGCTCATACCCTCAACATAACTACGATAATACGACATGACGACACCGGTCACAACCGCAAATAACACGGCATGAACAGCTAAAACAGTATAACGACTGCTACGGCTTGGAATTACAGCGACTACTCCTGGAACAAACGCAGCGAAGAGAAGTGCCGAAATGACAACCTTGCCTAAATCCATTTATATTTATGTAAGAATTTACAGACCCTTGAGAGTGGTCCACGCCCAGCGCATCACGACATGGTGGAGCACGGCGAACAGGGCAGCGTGGACAGCCAGCACCGTCGTGCGAGAACCACCCGGGGGCAGGGTGACGAGGACACCCGGAACGAACGCAGCGAAAACTAATGCTGACAGAAGAAGCTTGACCCACATCTTTTATTTTAGGCAATAGAAAGATTCTCACATAAATGTTCGTCGGACCCAGTTTCTATCTGCCTTGTATGTCTTAGACTTTCCTGTTGATGTGCGCTTTGTATAGGTGGATACCGCCTGTAACTTGCGGAATGTGGACAGCGGGCCATACGAACGAACCGCCTTGCGAAGAGCACGATGACGAGCCGTCTTACCCTTCTCGGCCGAATATCCTACACGCATCAGCTTTCCCTCCTTTAACGGACCAATGCCAGGACCATGAAGCGATGCCCACTTTCCGGGAGCTCCACGGTCAGTAATGCGACGAGCCGTGACGCGCGATCCTCTTACATGAACGCCAGTCTTTCGGGTAAAGGCACGACGACGGTATGCTTTACGAGTAATCTTACCACCACCGCACTGCATTTATTTATTGTAAAGGAGAGTTTTGGGAACTGTGCTTAGGACAAGAGCCGCAACTAGATGACGCAACAGTTTTCACCGATTGAGAAATGCTCAGTCCATACAGAACAATTGCTACTATGAACAAAACGGATGCCCAGATCCACATTTAATTTTTAGTAAGAGTTTTCAGAAACAAAACATACCATAACCATGGGTATTCCGTTCTATTTTATGAGCCTGATTCGCTCGCATAAGGGCATTGTGACGACTGTAAAAAAGAAGAATCCAATTCAAGTCGATGTATTAGCAGTCGACTTTAACTGTTTAATTCATCGGTATCTTCAAGAACATAGACCGGTAGAATCTATTGTAGAAGCATTCAGTGATATACTTGAAAACACATGTGTACCAAAGAAATTAATCATCACATTGGATGGATTAGTTCCCTATGCCAAAATCGTTCAACAACGATATCGGCGTATGGCAATTAAGACGGAGACTTCTATCTTTGACCGAAATCAAATTTCACCAGATACTCCCTATATGCGTGAACTTGAAGCTGCTCTTGTTTCAAAGTTTCCATATGCTATCTTTTCAGGGACACGAGAAGCAGGAGAAGGCGAACATAAACTTATTCAAAAGATTCAATCAATTCCCCAAGAACATCGTCGTAGTATTTGTATTTATGGTCTGGATGCTGATTTGATTCTGATTTGCCTTCAAAATCACAAACTTAGCCTTCCACACAGTATGTATCTACTTCGTGAATCCGCTGAATTTAATGACCCAAATCTAAATACCGCAGAATTCAGTATTCTATCGGTATGGAAACTTCTTCACGAACTTCCACTTCCACTGGACCAATATATTCCGCTGAGTGTTCTCTGTTTTGGAAATGATTTTATGCCAAATTTGGGGATGTTTTCTCTGCGTGAAGATGGTTATAACCGTGCGCTCCATCTCTATTCTGAATGTGAAAATCCAGACTTGAGAACGAGTACTGGACGACGAACATTTCTAGAATATGCTGGTTCAAAAGAATTGGAAGTTCTCGCAGAACGAATTAATCTCAGAAAGAGACCCGAAGAAAAAACAGTTCTTGGACGCGATACATCGATGCTTTCCCGAAGATATGGACTTCATGTTCTCGACGGTGTTAATGATATGAAACCAGTTGTAGAGGCATTTTGGAAAACATTTCATTGGACATATTCGTATTTTGTCAACAACAAAACGCAGAATTGGGGGTGGGTATATCCATACATGGATGCTCCGCTCATTCAAGATATTTTGAAATACAAAGAAAGCTCTCCACTTCCAAATTCTCCGCTAAATTTTACAATCTCAAATCAACTTTCCTTTATTCTACCACACTCGTCTCTGCGAAGAGCAAAACGCAGAGTCCAGTATGAAGATGAAATGTATACGGAAACTAGAAATCCTTGGCTGAAACGACACGATTGGGAAATGAAGCCATATGTATCACTTCCATGGAATCCTACTTACTCCCTAACTTCAGTCGCCCCCCTACAACCCGAAAGCCAACATTCTTAGGTTGGACCGTAAAATTTGGAACACCTTTTGATACCTGATATAGTTTTGGATTTAAAGGCACTAATTCGGTCACATCCGCGTCGTGTGTGAACTTTACATCAGAATATGAAGTCTGACGAGGATTCCAATAGTCATTGTTTATTTTTATTAACTGACGAACATGGCCTAAGGCAATTAATCCATCGCCAGTTTGCTGTGGAGACCAATTTACCATTAAATAATTTAAGTAAGAAGTTCTGAATTGTGTCGGACTTGTATTTTTTGTCGCATTCTCTAACGCGGTAATACAATCTTGTAAGCTTTGTTGAATTGGTTTATCAAGTCGTTTATTGACTGTATTATGCATTCTACAAACCGCTACAAACAGGTTAAACTTCGAACTTGACCATTCCGGATGAATGCTTTTATAGGTAGCAAACATTGATGTGAAATGACTTTTACACGATGGACATGTGATTGTTTCACGAAACGAATCTAAAAACATATTTAGAATTGTAACATCACTTTGTGATGGAGTATCTGGGTAATTCGCAGCAATAGAGTGTAGGGTCATCCAACCCAATGGCCCCCAACGAGCTGTCATTATTTACTCAGAGGAAATGAATCCTGCTATCATTCCGCTTGATAACATTTCACGCATAATTGGAGTTGGCGTGTCCGGATTTTTCAGAAGTCCAGCTTTTTGGACCAATCGTTTCACTTTCTCATCACTCATTTTCGCAATTTGCTTTTTAATCGTTTTGCGATGATGACGAACACCTTTATCTGTCAATAAACGAATCGTATGTTTCTTCATAAACTTCTTTAACGGAGGAGATTTTGCGGGGTCAGAAACAGGTTTCAAAGACAACTTATTTTTCGCTGTCTTTAAAATTCCACGCGGGAATGTCTTTTGTGTCTTCTTCTTACCTGCTGTTGATACACTCGGAGGAGCTGGCTTTGGTTCTTCATCCACTTTTGTGATGACAACTTTTGTACTCATCTCTATTAAAAACGAATCAAGAATAGATTTACGGACAATCCTTCCAATAACAACACCATGGAGTGGGACGCAATTCAATCATATTTTAATCTTGATGGAGTTTCGAAGCTGGTGGAGCACCAGATTGAATCGTTTGAGGATTTTGTACAGAACAAGATTCCTCTGATTGTTTCTTCTACTGCTCCGATTGTGGTATGGCATGAGCAAGATGAACTTACAAAAAAGTATAAATATGAGTTTCGTCTGTCGTTTGAAAACATTACCTATATGAAGCCTCGCATTCAGGAAGCAACGGGTCGTATCAAGCCTATGTTTCCTCTCGAAGCACGCCTTCGTAACTTCACATATGCTGCCCAAATGTTCTGTAATGTTCGTTTCGTAACGCGTACACACGGAGCATCTGGCGTAGACGAGCAAGTAAAGGTATTTGAAGGCGTTTCTCTTGGAAAGATTCCGGTCATGCTTGGGTCATCTCTCTGTCTCATGAAGGATTACCCAATGACGAAGGAAGAAATGGGCGAGTGTTCGCATGACCCATTTGGATACTTTCTGATTCACGGTTCTGAGCGTACAATCCTCTGCCAAGAGAAGGTAGCCGATAACCGAATCATGGTATTCTACAACAAGAAAACAGCCGCAAAATATGAGTATTCTGTGGAAATGAAGTCACTTCACGAATCATTTACAACTCCACCAAAGAAGCTTGAAATCCGTTTGAGTACAAAGTTCAATGGACTTGGATATCCTCTGATTCTATGTGTTCCGCGTTTCCGTGAAGACATTCCGCTGATGGTAATGTTCCGAGCCTTTGGAATGGAATCTGACCAAGATATTGCCGAATTCATTGGTGTGGATTATGAAGAACTTGCCGCGTCGTTTAAGGAGTGTACGGACCACAAAGTCTATACTCGGGATGACGCAGTAGAGTATCTTTCGCATCATCTTCAATACGGAACAACGCAGGAGGATAAGAAGGCATATGTACGCTCTCTGCTTGAAACAGAGTACCTTCCACATGTAAAGTTTGGTGGAGATACAAGCCCGATTGAGACACTCGAAGCACGAAAGCTTCTTCTCACATCTTGGATGATTCGTAAGCTTATTGAGACTGCGAATGGACGCGCAGCAGTCGATGACCGAGATGCGTATCTAAACAAGCGAATCGTAACGACGGGTTCTCTTCTGACACATCTCTTCCGCCAGCTGTTTCAGAAGGTCTGTAAGGATATTCGCAGTAAGTTCGTTCACGAAGTCAACAATGATGTGTGGAAGAAGGGCGAACCGCGACCTCTGGAAGTTCTGAATGTGAACAATCTATACAAGATTCTGAAAGTCTCTACGATTGAAGGAAAGCTCAAACAAGCGCTTGCGACGGGTAATTTCACGGTTCAAGGACTTGGAACGACATCTACGGGTTCCAATGCTACAAAGGTTGGCGTTTCGCAGGTACTGAATCGACTTTCGTATTCTGCTACAATCAGCCATTTGCGTCGTATTCAGACTCCTGTGGAAAAGTCTGGAAAGCTACTGGCACCTCGCAAACTTCACGGTTCTTCATGGGGATATGTGTGCCCAGTTGAGACTCCGGAAGGTCATTCTGTTGGAATTGTGAAGGCAATTTCTATGATGACATCCATTACACAGCACACGCCTGCGTCTGTGTCTCTGAATGTTCTGAAAACTCTTTCAAACATTCGTTGGGTTGAGAATTTGAAGTCAGATTTCTCTGGAACGATGATTCTTGTGAATGGAGTCATCATTGGTTTCACGAACGAGCCAGCCGCAATTCACAATGCTCTAAAAGACGCAAAGTACAAGTTCAAGCTTCATCCACATACATCGGTAGCGTGGAACATTACGCAGAACTGTATTAGTGTAGAATCGGACAGTGGTCGATTTGTACGCCCACTTCTACGGGTTATGGATGGAACCCTACCTTCAAATGTAAAAACTACAACATGGAATGATATGGTTACAAGCTGTATCGAGTATATCGACCCATCGGAAACGGAGGTAATTCGTATTGCGATGACGCCTGAGGAAATCACAAAACAGCATACGCATTGTGAAATTCATCCATCTCTGATTCTGGGTCACATGGCTTCTACGATTCCATTCTCGGACCACAATCAGTCACCTCGTAATTGTTATCAGTCTGCTATGGGGAAGCAGGCGATGGGTATCTTTGCTCGCAACTATACCAAGCGTCTGGACAAGAATGGGTACATTCTCTGTACTCCGATGCGTCCATTCGTAGAGACTCGTATGATGAATATTTTGAAGACGAATGAGATGCCATCGGGTGATATGATTATGGTGGCAATTGGAATGTACGGTGGATACAATCAGGAGGATTCTGTGATTCTGAATAAGTCTGCCGTGAATCGTGGACTGTTTCGTACGATGTACTATACCATCTACAAGGATGAAGAACATCGAAATGTGACATCTGGAAAGGAAGAGAAGTTTATGAAGCCCCGTCGTGAAAATACACGAGGATTTAAGACATCTTCGTATGCTGCTGTGAATGACCAGGGAGTTCCAGTTCTTCATGCGGAGCTTGGAGAGAATGATGTTGTGATTGGAAAGGTTACCAGTTTGAAGGGCGATACAAACGGATACCAGTATCGGGATTCTTCTACGACGCATAAGAATTCTGAGAAGTGTCGTGTAGATGGAGTGTGGCAGGATAAGAACTCGGATGGATACCCATTTGTGAAGGTTCGTGTCGCATCGGAACGAGTTCCTGAAATTGGTGATAAGTTCAGTTCTCGTCACGGACAGAAGGGAACTTGTGGAATTCTACTGAACGAAGAAGATATGCCGTACACGGCAAGTGGAATTCGTCCAGACCTGATTATGAATCCACACGCCGTACCATCCCGCATGACGATTGCGCAGTTGATGGAAACGATGTATGGAAAGGTCTGTACGGAACGAGGAACACTTGGAGATGGAACGCCATACTCTCACTTGAAGACAGCTACACTTCGTGAGCATCTTCTGAATTTGGGAATGCATCCGTATGGAAATGAGATTCTGTACAATGGTCAGACGGGTGAGATGATGGAGTCTGAAATCTTTATGGGGCCTACATTCTATCAGAGATTGAAGCACATGGTGATTGACAAGAAGCATAGTCGTGCGCGGGGTCCTATTGTAAGTCTAACCCGTCAGCCGTGCGAGGGAAGAAGCAGAGATGGTGGTCTGCGTGTTGGTGAGATGGAGCGAGATTGTATGATTTCGCATGGAGCTTCCATGTTCACAAAGGAACGACTCATGGATGTATCAGACCCATTCCGAACTGGATTCTGTAAGAGTTGTGGAACGTTGGCTGTGGTCAATGAAGGAGAGAACATCTATCAGTGTGGTACATGTGGTGTTCAGACGCAGATTGAGATGAAGACAATTCCATATGCCATGAAACTGTGGAGTCAGGAACTTGAAGCGATGCATATTGTCCCAAGATTAGTGTTTGATTAAGATAATGTGGTTTCAGTATTTTATTGAGGCGTGGGGTATAATCATAATTTTATATGCTAAATTATTGACTGACGCAGACCCGTATGTTTTGGGGTTCACATACTTCGCCTGCTTGATGTTGGCGAAAGGAATTACAACTGGATATTTTTCACCGGCTTCAACGGTCGCATCGTACTTTTTAGGTCATATAAAAATGGATGATTTCATCTATAACTTAATAGCCCACTTAATTGGAACGTGTATAGTTATAATAACTTTTATACCAGTTCACAAATATGTCACTTGAAGTTGTGATTGGTCCCATGTTTTCTGGGAAGTCAAGTTATGCTCTTTCCTATGTTCGTAGACAACGATCGATAGGAAAGCGAGTTTTGATTGTAAAACCAGATATTGATATGCGATATTCCCAAGAATCCGTTCTCGTAACGCATGATAATGATACCATTCCTTGTATGTTGTGGAATACAGCACAATCACTATTTCCTGCGACTCCACACTTTCTTGATACAGATTGCGTAGTCATTGAAGAAGCGCAGTTCTTTAAAGGACTTTTACATCTAGTGAAATGGCTTTTAATTCAAAATTCAAAAGATGTTCTAATTGTTGGTTTGGATGGTTGCGCAAAGCAGGAAGTATTTGGAGAAGTACTTTCGTGTATTCC
>Ga0164297_10002304_pt1 | contig 19097 bp, 18 predicted proteins | sample GEODES058metaG_FD_113539 | JGI IMG/M metagenome (GOLD analysis project Ga0164297, IMG submission 113539) | Dystrophic lake water microbial communities from Trout Bog Lake, Wisconsin, USA - GEODES058 metaG | ecosystem: Environmental > Aquatic > Freshwater > Lake | place: USA: Trout Bog Lake...
ATTCTCATTTGGATTGCGGTGCTCCTGGGCACCTCGCTCATCGCTAAATCGGCTGGGTCCAACTTCCAAAGTTCTTTTGCGCTTCCGAATACTCCATCGACTCAGGCCCTTAATCTGCTCCAAACAGCGGCTCCCCAAGCCTCGGGGGACACCGAGCGCGTTGTCTTTGAAGTTCCTGTCGGTCAAAGTGTTCTCGCTCCAGGGACGGAACAACGTATTAACGAAACCTTGACCAAGATCGCGTCGTTCCCAACCGTTCAAAAAATCACGTCGCCCTACGACGCAGGCGGGAGTTCGCAGATTTCAGCCAATCAGCGCATTGCCTACGCCACGGTCAACTTGTCGAAAGGTTCATTTGTTTACACTCAGACCCAGGCCCAAGCGTTTGTCACCTTGGCGCAGACCGCTGACAGTCCAACGATTCACGTTGCGGTTTCTGGTCAAGTCGCTGGCGAAGCAGCAAAGCCTTCCTTAGGGGGCGCGCTCCCGGGTGTCATTTTGGCAGCAATCGTTTTGCTCTTAGTGTTTGGGTCTCTCTACGCCATGGCGTTACCTATTGTTTCCGCATTGGCATCCCTCGGTACAGCGATTGGGCTGATTGAGCTCCTGAGCCACATTATGGATATGCCGGCTTTCTCGACGCAGCTGGTGATGTTGATCGGACTGGGCGTTGGCGTGGACTATGCACTCTTTATTGTGACGCGCCATCGGCAAGGTCTCATTGCTGGCATGGAGACCAACGATTCGATCGTGAAGGCCGTCAATACGTCTGGTCGAGCCGTACTCTTCGCCGGGATCATTGTGTGCATTGCCCTCCTCGGGATGTTTGCACTAGGTGTGGCCTTCCTCTACGGCTTGGCGGTCTCCGCTTCCATCGGCGTTTTACTCACGATGGTGGCTGCGCTCACCCTGTTGCCAGCACTTTTGAGTTTTATTGGGCCACGAGTTCTTTCTCCTCGGCAAAAACGTAGTTTGGCCAAGAATGGTCCGAAAATCGTGGGGCAAGGGACCAAGGGCTTTTGGGCAAAGTGGGCTGATTTCATGCGACGACAGCCGCTGCTGCCAGCTCTCGTCGCCCTCGGGCTCATTATCGTCCTTGCGCTTCCCTTCTTCGGAATGCGCTTAGGCCATGGGGATCAAGGAAACGATCCGATCTCGTCGACCACACGTCAGGCCTACGACATGCTGGCGACGGGCTTTGGGCCAGGATTTAATGCACCGCTCCAGTTGGTGGCGGAAACCCACACGCCTGCCCAGCTCGCAGCAGTCACCCGGGCAGTCACTGCGGTCTCCCATGCTCCTGGGGTGCAGGAAGTTTCTCCTCTGATCTCGATTCCGACATCAAGTGGTGCCACGATTTCGTTGGCGAATGTCATTCCAACCTCCTCACCACAATCGGCCCAAACGGCAAATCTCATCGGAACCTTGAGAACGATCACGATTCCTGGAGCAGTCCAGGGGAGTGGGGTGACGATCTATGTGGGTGGCGTGACGGCGATCTTCGTCGACTTCGCTAATGTGCTCGGCAAAAAACTTCCCTTGTTCATTGGGCTGGTTGTCTTTCTGTCCTTCCTTCTCTTAGCCTTGGCCTTCCGAAGTCTTGTTGTTCCACTGACAGCGGCCGTGATGAACCTGCTGTCGATTGCCGCTGGTTTTGGGATTCTGACCGCAGTCTTCCAACACGGTTGGTTCGGTGGCTTCTTTGGCGTGAATCAACCAGGGCCTATTGAAACCTTTATCCCGGTGATGATGTTTGCGATTTTGTTTGGGCTTTCGATGGACTACGAGGTCTTTTTGGTCTCGCGTATCCATGAAGAGTGGATGCACTGTGGTGACAACACCTTGGCGGTGCGCAATGGCATCGCCGCAACAGGAAAAACTATTACCGCAGCAGCCCTGATCATGATTTTGGTCTTTGGTTCGTTCATCTTCGGGGGAATGTTGGTGATCAATGAGTTTGGCTTGGGCCTTGCGGCAGGAATTTTTGTTGATGCCATCATTATTCGGATGGCCATCGTTCCTTCGGTAATGCAACTGTTGGGACGATCAAACTGGTGGTTCCCCTCGTGGCTCGATCGCTGGCTTCCGCACCTCTCCGTAGAGGCCGAGAGCGAAGAAGACGCCGTACCTGAGCGCCAAATGGAAACGCTTTAACGAGAAACGCTGTCTTGCGCTTCGTACTCGCCGAGGAGTTTGAGCTCTTCGTTTTTCTTTGGGAACATGAACCACACCAAGATCGCACCACAAATGATGAGGATTGATCCAGCGCTGTAGGCCCAGTTGGCGCCCTGCAGGAATGATGTTTTCGCTCCAGCAATAATCGCCGCGCTGTTCTGCGGGTCGCCTTGGGCAAAGGTTGCGGCACTGGCATAGGACTTTTCGAGAATGGTCGTGACGTTTGAGGGAACCGTTTGACCCGAGTTCTTGATTTGCGTTGCCACCGCAGCACTGTAACCAGCAGCCAAGATCGCTCCAAGGATTGACTGCATGATTGATCCGCCAAGGTCCCGTTGAAGATCGGCTGTTCCCGATGCCATGCCTGCCCGGCGCACGGGGACCGAACCGGTCAGCGAGTGCGAAGCAGGGGTTCCGGCCAATCCAACCCCCGCTCCGATGAGGACGAAGGCCAAACCCACCTGCCAGTAGTGGCTGTTCTGGTTCCAAAGGAGCAACATTGAAAGAAATGCAAAAAACAAGAACACATAGCCAATGAGGAGCGTCACTCGGGAGCCAAAGTGCTCAATCAACTTTGCCGAATACGGAGCAATGAAGATCATGGCGACGGCTGCCGGAATTACTGCAAGACCTGCCTTGAGCGTGCTGTAGTTGAGCACTTGCTGGAGAAACTGTGCTCCCACAAAAACTCCACCCATGAGCGTGCCAAAGATGATCATTCCCGCTATGGCTGCCACCCAGAATATTCTGCGGCTGGCGATGTGCAGGTCAAAGAGGGGATCGCGATAACGGCGCTGGCGGGCGAAAAAGGCAGCCAACATAACGACCGCAACAACCGCAGAAATGATGGTGATTCGACCTTTTCCAGATTCAGCTGCAAAGTTGATGGCAAGGACAAGGGCCAGAATTCCGATTATTGAGAGGACGCCACCAAGGTGGTCAACAGGTTCAGTCGTTTCGTTGATGTGCGCGGGCACGAAGATCACTGCCAACACAAGCGCGACGAGCGCCATTGGGGCGGTGATCGCAAAACACGACCCCCACCAGGCCACCGTCAAGAGATAGCCGGCCACCAACATGGCAATGGCGATCATTGCGCCGCCGATTGCTGACCACAGGGCAATCGCTTTCGTTCGTTTGGCTCCATCCCAGAGTGCGGTGATGAGAGCCAGCGTGGTTGGGAAGGCCATCCCAGCAGCCACACCGCCGATGAGGCGAGCAGCAAACAAGATCTCAATCGAGGGGCTCCAGGCGGCGAGGAGCGCGGCGGGGATGGTCAAGATCATACCGAGGACGAGCATGAGTTTTCGTCCGTAACGGTCGCCGAAGGCTCCCAAATATAAAACGGTGCTGGCGAGCCCCAAGGAAAACCCGACACTCACCAGATTGAGTTGCGTCTGGGATGCTGCAAAGTGAAGTCCGATTTCGGGAATCGCAACATTGGCTACCGCCAGGTTGAAGTTCGCCACCGATGCCACCGCAATCAGCGCAAGAAGTGTTCCGGTTGTCCCGAGGACTTTCGATGGGGTCACTGTCGCCATTTCTGTCGATCCTTTCGTGGTGTGTTCGATCTCAATGGTAGTTGAAGGCGCCATCTGAGCTTGATGATGAATACCTCGTTTTAGGAGGATGCGGATCGACCTCGCCGAGCTCCAAGTTGTTCCGGATTTTCGGAGAGCCACCGGCGTAGTTCAGCCTTTGAGACTTTTCCTGAGTGAAGAGTCGGGAGAGCATCGAGCACGACAAGATGGCGCGGCAATTTGAATCCGGCCAACGCATCACGGCTTCGCTCGGCGATGTCGTCCAAATTCAATTTTTGACCTTCACGAAAGACAACGCACGCGCAGACGTTTTCTCCCCACGTGGGGTCAGGGACGCCAACAACGGCAATGTCGAGAATTTCTGGACACGAAGAGCGGAGCAACTGTTCAACCTCAAGTGAAGCAACATTCTCACCGCCCGAGACGATCACGTCTTTCAGCCGATCGATGACTTCGAAGATCCCATCGGGACGCTGGCGACCCAGATCGCCTGTGTGGAGCCAGCCATCGACGACGGCCTTGGTGGTGGCGTCTGGATCATCGAGGTAACCCACCATGACCTGCGCTCCCCGGATGGCGATTTCCCCGGAGGTCCCTCTCGCTGCCGGATTACCTTCAGCATCGAGGATCATGGCTTCGACACCTGGTCCCGGTTCACCTGCTGCCGACAAGAGCGAAGGGTCGCTCGTAAAGCCACGCTCGTGGGCTGCTGCATCGAGAAAAAGGGCATTTCCTGCCATCTCGCTCATGCCGAATCCTTGAGAAAACGTCAAACCAAGCACCTCCCGAGCTTCTTCGAGCAGCACCGTTGGCATGGGTGCTGCGCCATAACTCAAGGAATGGAGAGTGGCGAGTCGGGCGACGTCATCAGGATGCGCTTCGAGGTGTTGCATCAAGCTCGCCAGCATGGTCGCAGCGACGGTTGCCGAGTTCACGTGATGGCGCTCGACGTTCTCGATAAAGACTGGAGCGGTGAACTGAGGAAATAAGACAACAGGACGCCCGGCAACGTGGAGGCGTGGAACGTTATAGCCAGCAACATGACAAAGAGGGAAGGGATAGGCGTAGATATCGGCAGACCCAACAAGGCGGGCGTGTTGTGCACTGCGAAGGGATGCATAGATATTTGCGTGCGAAAGGAGGACGCCTTTTGGTTTTCCTGTTGTCCCAGAGGTGAACATGAGCCAGGTCGGGTCTTGAGGAGATTGATTCTTGTCGCAGATCTCCTCGAGCGCCGTTGGCGGAAGGGCTTGGCCGAAGAGACAAAGATCTACTTGGCGTTCGAGAGCATCGAAGAAGGGTTCGATGCGAGCGAGTTCGTCTGCGCCCACGATCAAAAGACCTATCTGGGCGCGATTTATTTGCTCGATTAATTCAAGGGGAGAGAGTCGATGATTCAAAAAACAAAGCTGGCGACCAGAAGCACTGATTCCGTAATAAGCGGCAACCCAGTCAGGGTGGTTGGCTCCCAGCGCTCCAATACGCAACGTTGGATCTGTCGTCGATGCGGCGTAAGCGCCCAGCGAACCGGCTCGCTGAGAGAGGTCACCAAAGGTCCAGGTCTCCTCGCCATAGTGAACAGCAGAATGGTTGCCTCGATCTTGATCAAGATTGGTGAGAACAATGTCAGAAAGAAGCGAGTGAGAATGATTCAGCATGGTTGAGCAAGCCTGCAGAGCGAAGTCGGCACCAGTGGAGAACTTAGCGTTAATCACTGACCCGGCCATCGTATACTTGGGAATTGTTTTAATTGTCCTCAAGAGGGGAAGACAGCATGAGTGATGCAAGAGCGAGAGAGCGGCGATGGATCACTTTGCCGATTCTGTGCCTCTCGGTGTTCTTGGTTGTGGTCGACAACACTATTGTCAATGTCGCCCTTCCCTCCTTGAGCCGAGACCTTGGGGCTTCAACATCTGCGCTGCAGTGGATTGTTGATGCGTACAGCCTTGCGTTCGCAGGTCTCCTTCTCGCCGGTGGCGGAATCGGTGACCGCTTTGGTCGCAAAGGGGTCATGCAGATCGGCTTGGTGTTCTTTGGCATCTTCTCCATTGCGGCCTCTCTGTCACACACCACAGGAACCCTGATTGCCACCCGTGCTCTGATGGGAGTGGCCGCAGCTTTCATCTTCCCGGCGACGTTGGCGATCCTGACCTCGATTTTCACTGAACCAAAGGAACGCCAAAAAGCCTTGGGTATTTGGGGAGCAACGTCAGGTATTGCCGTGGCGTTTGGTCCAATTACCGGCGGAGCGCTCCTCGAACACTTTTGGTACGGCTCAATCTTTATGATCAATATCCCGATCGTGCTGGTAACGCTGATTGGTGGTCAAATTTTAATCCCACGTCTTGCCCCTCAAGCCAAGGTCCGCTTTGATGGGAAAGGCTTGGTCATCTCAACCATGGGGGTCACGCTGTTGGTCTTCGCCATCATCGAAGGGCCAGCGTGGGGGTGGGCGTCTTCGGGAACCTTGCTGTGCTTCCTTGGAGCGGCGGTGCTTCTTGGTCTCTTCACCTGGTTGGAACTGCGTACCGAACATCCGCTGCTCGATGTGCGTGTGTTTGCGGTGGCTCGTTTCAGTGCGGGAGCTGGAGCGATCGCCGTGGCATTCTTCTGCCTTTTCGGATTTATTTTCCTGATTACGCAATACTTCCAATTCGTGAAGGGGTACTCAACGCTCTCAGCGGGAGTCCACACCCTGCCATTTGCGATCGTTGCGGCGGTCTTTACGCCAATTGGAGCAGTGCTGGCGCTGAAAATAGGCTCGCGAAGCGTCGTAGGGGCGGGACTCTTGTTGATGGGAGCGGGCCTCGTGACCGCAGGTCTCTCTTCGACGCCGAGTGCGGCCTACTTCGGACCGATTCTTCTTTCGATGATCTTGCTGGCTCTTGGTCTTTCCTTCGTTACCGCTCCAGCAACCGAAGCGGTAATGGGATCATTGGCTGCCCATCAGTTTGGCGCAGGCGCCGCAGTGAACAACACCACACGCGAGTTGGGAGGAACTCTTGGCGTGGCGCTCGTCGGATCCGTTTTCGCCAGCGTCTATGGCCCAAAGGTCGCAACGGCTCTCGCCCCCTATCCTGTGCCGGCAGGAGCCAGGTCTGCGGCTGAACAATCCATGGCGGCAGCGCTGAATGTGGTGAGCCACGCCCCATCGGCTGTTCAATCACGTTTGATCGACAGCGTTGATCTGGCATTTTCTGCGGGATTAAAAGTGGCATGTTTAGTCGCCGCTGGCGTGGCGGTCGTCGGGGCGATTGCGGCTTTCTCTTTTCTCCCGGGTCGATCTGAGATGAAGGGGACGCTCGGCGAGATGCTCTCAGCCGAAGACTAACGCTGTGTTGCAGGCGCAAGAGTAAGAATCTCGCCAGGACACTCAAGAAAATCTCCTTAGACCTTTTCCTGCATGACACCGGACCAGCACTGGCGAAATCGAAGGTGGGCTCATGACCGTCCGTTCACTGTTTCCGGTGTGGCGTTCTAGGCTGAGAGCGATGACGCAGACCCAAGAGAGCCTTTGGCCGCTTGACCCAAGCAACGTTGGGACCGGACTTCCTCTTGAAGGAGTCCGCATCCTTGACCTTTCACGGGTCCTTGCTGGCCCACTCTCGACGCTCGTAGCAAGTGATCTTGGTGCCGATGTCGTCAAGGTGGAACCCCCGACTGGTGACCCTGTACGTTCCTTGGCTCCACCACGCGTGGATGGTGAGGCCACCTACTATCTCTCCGTTAACCGAAATCGCCGCAGCGTCGTGATTGATCTTCGAAGCGACGACGATCGATTGTTTCTTCGATCACTCGTCGGTGCCGCAGATGCCGTCGTTGAAAACTATCTGCCGTCCCAAGCGAGGGAATTGGGAATCGAACAGATGAAAGCCGACTTTCCTGACGTCGTCTGGGTGACGGTGGCTCCAGCAGCGCTCGGTGGTCCGCTTGGGGACGAGCCGAGTTTTGATCTCCTGGCTCAGGCGCGCAGCGGAATCATGGGAGTCACGGGTTCGCCTGAGAGCGGACCGTTAAAGGTGGGTTCACCAATCGCTGACGTCGTGACGGGTCTTTATGCGTGCATTGGTCTTTTGACCGGGCTCTTTGCACGAGCCAGCGATCGTTCAACACCAGGACTTCGTATCGAAGCGCCGCTGTTGGAGTCAACGATTGCCTCATTGATTAATCAAGCGGGGGGATACCTGGGGACGCAGAAGGCCCCACGGCTTTTAGGTAATGAACACCCGAATATCGTCCCCTACGCTCCGTATGCAACTGCTGACCGTGAACTGCTCATTGCGGTAGCCACCGAAGCACAGTTCAAGAGTCTCTGTCGGGCTCTTGGCACTGAGGCCGTGGGGGCCGATCCCCGCTTTGAAACGAACGACGATCGGGTGGAGAACCGTGAAGCACTTCGCACGCTGATGGAAGTGATCTTAACGACCCAATCGAGTACACACTGGATTGGTATTTTTTCTGAACATGGCGTGCCCTGCGCCCCGGTTAACGACGTCCCTGCAGCACTGGCACAAGAACAGATCACCTCGGGGGACTTGGTGCAAGAAGTGACTTTGGCAACAGGGTCAACGATGCCGATTATTGGATCGCCCCTCCGCCTCGATGGCGTCCGTCCCAAAATTAGAAAAGCACCGCCGCTGCTCGGCGAAGATACTCAAGCATTTCACGATCGATACTCCTCATCATGATGGCCAAGGCAGAAAAGACTGTTCTTGATTTCGCGTTGAGTGAAATAAGCCTCCTCGAACAAGCGGTCATTTCGATCAGCTCAGGCACTGGTTGGATCAACGTCTCGCCGGGCGTCCCGACTGAAGTGGGTGAAGAAGGTGGCTCGCTCTTTTCATGGCTCTCTGGAGCCCGTCCACAGATTGCCCCACTGGCCACGTGGATGCCTGCACTCGATGGCTCAGGGAAACCTGGGTCGATGGGTGTTCTGCACGGAAGAGGCCGTCTGCATCGCGATGGAATCGCCAAACTTCACCTCCCCGAAGGGTGGATCGTCAAACAAGATCACGCTCGACGTGGACTCCTGATCAACGTTGGCTTGTCGTCGCCTGAACGTGTCGCGAGGACCATGATCGATCTTGTCGATGCACTCGCCATGGTCGAGACCACAGGCCGCTACTTTGCCGAAGTGTTTCGACGGTCTTCTTGAGCGAAATGCTCGCCATCGAAGGTATCGATGGTGGTGAAGTCTTCGACGGTGTCTCGACGAAGTTTGGTGATGATTGTTTCTGGTTCGCCAAGGGCGACCAAACTCGCCACCACGACATGATCGGGGATGGTCAAGAGTTCTCGCAAGGCTGGCTCTTCGAGCACCGCGACCGTTGTCATGACACCACCAAGCCCTCGGTCGTGAGCGGCCAGCAGGATATTCCAGATAAAGGGGTAGATCGATGCACCACCAACCATGCTGTAGCGATCCAAGTCGCGATCAATCGTCGCCAGAGCCGAGAGATCGGCAAGGACTAAGAGGAGGGCGGGGACCTTGTCGATGTTTTCGGCAAACCCGCCGGGCCCATTTGCAGCGTCTTGCGCAAAACGTGCCGCTTGGGCCCTTACTTCGGCCTCCTCGATTCGGTCATTCACCACGCTGAACGGCGTGAGGCCTGCGGCGACTTGTGGCAAGTATTGATACCAGCCTTCCAGGTAGAGCTCCTTAACGGCAGTGCGCAGGAGGGGATCTTTGAGGACGATCACTCGCCATCCTTGTCGATTTCCTCCACTGGGGGCAAAGCGGGCATCATCGAGAATTCCATAGAGCGTCTCGTCAGAAATGGCGGTCTCCGTGAAGGCTCGAGTAGCGGGAGTAGTTCGTATACCTTGGCGTAGCTCCATGTTGTTGACCCTAGCGGGCCAGAGGGTGTGCGATGCTTTGGAGGAAACGAAAGGGGGAGTAGTGGAGAAACTTCAGTACTGGGTTTGGTTGGACGAGGGAACGAAGCGAGAAGAAGTCGGGCCACTCATGCTCGAAGGGATTGCACCGCAACTTTTGGAGAGCGGTCTTCATGGCTTGATCATGGACCTTGATGACGAATTCGCAACCATCCCGTCACCAGTGCCGGCTCCCGAAGGTGAACACACACCCCAAGCGCTGGTCTCACTTTGGGTCGACTGCTATGACCGTCGTGGGCCCGTCGAAGAGATTTTGAATCAATGCGCAGTTCGCCTTGAGGGGTATCAAGTGATTGAGTCGCTCTACAGCGACTACGGCATGGCGAAGTGGTCTGCGCCGAGAAACTGGCCCGACGGGCAGCGCTCGCCAGGCATCTTGACCGTCGCCACCTTCGACCAACTCGAAGGGACTGATTTCGAATCGTGGCTGAGGTTTTGGCACGATCATCAGTCACCAATGTCCGAAGCCATCCAGCCTCGCTGTCGCTACGTGCGCAATTGGGCAGTTCGGCCCCTCAATCCTTCGAATCGTGCACTTAAGGCCATCGTTGAAGAAGCGTGGCCGAGTCCAGAGCACGTGACTGATCCCCACAAATTCTTTCTCTCTGACGGGGATAATGACGTGCTCTCGGCCAATGTGACGACCATGCTTGAGCACGCCGAAAAGCTGTTCGACATGAACACCATGCGCTCGTTGACAATGAGTGAGTGGATGCTCAAAACAATGAGGGGCTCATGATGGGGAAGTACTCGCGCGAAGAACTTCAAGCCGCTCACGATAATTTCGTCGAAGTCGCCGGGCAGTGTGCTCGTAGTAGAGAGTGGCGACCTTGGGCGGATCTCTTTACCGACGACGCCGATTACTTCGAACATACCTTTGGAAAGTTTCATGGTCCTGACGAAATCTATGCGTGGATCCAAAACCTGATGAACCAGTGGCCCAACTCAGAGATGGATGACTTCCCCCACGATTGGTGTGTCTGTGACGAAGAGCGGGGATGGTGGATCTGCCAGATTGAGAACAGATTCCGCGAAATCGGCGATGGCAAGATTTACCAAGCTCATAACTTGACGGTCTTGCACTACGCAGGAAATAACAAATTTAGTTATGAAGAAGACGCCTATAACCCAACGAATTTTGTCCCGATGGTCAACGAGTGGATGGCCGCCGCAGCGAGGTCAGACGACGCCTAAGCGTCTCGTCGCTGGAGAAACCACAAACCAGCAAGCAGAAACACGGCGGCATAAAGAGCGAGCACCAGCACCGCCACCCATGGGGTGAACAGGACGCCGGCCCAGTCAGTGGTTCGCGTGGTGGTAACTACCATTGCAATGCCGAGGTTCGAAGGCATGTATGGCTCAACACTATTTTTAAATCCCGAAGGAAAGAAATTAAGAATGATCGGGAGGACGAGCAAGATCCCCACGAAGATTGAAATTGCTCCAGCAGTACTTCGAATAATGAAGCCAAGTCCAAGAGCGAGAATCGACAAGAGGGCGAGGTACACCCCCGAGAGGAACACTGCTTGGAGAACGCCAGGGGACATGATGGTGACCACAGGGATTGACGCTGATTTCACTTGCGTCACAATTGAAGCACCAGCAGGCAATTGCGTCCCTCCGTGGGCCGTCAGAATAATTTGGGCTGCGAAGAACGAAGCAAAGGCGGTGACTTCACCGATAACCAAGATGACAACGGCAATGACAATTTTCTTAGCCGCCAGCACGGTGTATCTCTTTGGCACCGTGGCCAAGGTCGTTCGAATGAGACCTGTTGAATACTCAGAGGTAACAATCATGGCCCCAAGGATTCCAACAACGAGTTGAGAGATGAAATGTCCTGACTGAGAGAATGCCACTGGATCAAACGTGGCTCGTTCTTGGAGGGAACTCTGCGACCAGCGAGCAGCTTGGATGAAGGTCAACAGGACCGAGAGTCCGATTCCTGCGAGCACAATGATGAAGAGACATATCCAGGTTGAGCGAACCGAACGAAACTTTGTCCACTCTGAGCGCGTGACTCCAGCGAGCCCTGCGTGTCCATGGTCGGTGGAAGGCATCTGAGTATTGGTGACCGTCATGAGGTCACCTTTGCGTTCGTAGTGCCATGAAAGTCAACGGAGTCCGCGGTTAACTCCATGAACACCTCTTCGAGGCTGGCTTGCTGAGGACTGAGTTCGTGGATCGCAATGCCAGATGAGAGTGCCGCATTACCAATTTGGGTGCCATCGATTTTTGTGACGAGGAGGCTGCCATCGTCTTGGGCAGTGATTGAACCGCCAAGTCCAGCGAGGATCTGATTGAGTCGTGAGGAATCGGAGGAGCGCACAAGCACAGTAGCGACGGTATTTGAATCGATGAAGTTATCCACCGTGGTGTCAGCAATTAACTCACCGCGTCCGATCACGACGAGATCAGTTGCGGTCAAGGCCATTTCTGACATCAAGTGGCTAGACACAAAGATGGTGCGTCCGTCGCGAGCGAGTGATTGCAGTAATTCACGAACCCAGCGAATCCCTTCAGGGTCGAGGCCATTGATGGGCTCGTCGAATAAGAGGACTGCAGGATCTCCAAGCAGGGCAGAGGCGATACCGAGGCGTTGGTTCATGCCGAGCGAGAATTTCCCCGCTTTCCTGTTTGCCACCTGAGACAGTCCGACAAGATCAAGGACTTCGTCAACTCGGGCCTTCGGGATGGCGTTGGTCTGGGCCAAGGAGGTCAAATGGCTCCGCGCAGAGCGACCTGGGTGGATGGCCTTTGCCTCGAGCAGCGCTCCCACTTCTCGCAAGGGCCACTTGATCTCGTGGAAAGGCTTGCCGTTGATGGTGGCGGTACCGCGGTTTGGGCGATCGAGGCCCATGATCATCCGCATCGTCGTCGATTTTCCTGAGCCGTTTGGACCAAGAAATCCGGTGATGACTCCTGTTTCCACCGTGAAACTCAGATCGCGAACAGCCTGAGTCTTTCCGTAGGACTTTGAGAGATTCTTGACATCGATCATGAAATCGGGGGACTCCTTTTCTCTTCCCGACTTTATCGGGGTTTGCTCGCCGTATCGAACAAAGCAGGATAAAAAAATTCTTATGAGCGAACCCGTAGACGAGTGGCCGCGCCCACGTCACCTCGAATTCTCCTATTCGCAAGGTGCTATTCCCCTTAATGAATCCAGGAGGTGGCAGTAGCGTCGGCTGGAGAGTACGAGGGAGGTGGGAGATCATGACAGTGAGCTTTTTGGCTGCCTTGATCAATTTGGATAAACCCGGAGTCTTTCTTCACTGGGGGGTCATTCAGATCTCCCTCGCCAACGTCATCGTGATCGGGCTGATGGTTGCCGTCTTTCTCTTGGCAATTTTTATCCCCTTCGATCGAAAGTCGAGGCGCCGATGAGCACGACGAAGGATCAAACGATGCTGGGCCAAGAAGAAGCAGAGCTTGCCCGCCAGTGGACCGGGAGAATCCGCCGACGCTTGGTTGACGCGTTACCCCCAGACAAACTCCTTCCCGATCGTCAACCTTCGTACCTCTCGTCATGGATCTACATCTTTGGGGCACTCACAATCGGAGGTCTGGCCCTTGTGATCTTGACCGGCACCGTCCTCGCTCTTGAAGGGCCGCAGTGGTGGCATGTTTCATCAATAGGACTCTTCGTCAACTCGATGCACCTTTGGAGTGTCGAATTCTTTTTCTTCTTTATGGTGATTCACCTGTGGGGAAAATTCTTTATGGCAGCGTGGCGAGGAAATCGACAGCTGACGTGGATGACTGGCGTCGTCACATTTTTCTTTTCGATCGGAGCTGGATTTACGGGCTACGTCTCGCAGACCAACTTTGATTCACAGTGGATCGCCACGCAGGCAAAAGATGGAATTAATGCCACCGGCGCGGGCGCATTTGTCAACGCCTTGAACTTTGGCCAGATGCTGATGTGGCACATCGTCTTGCTTCCCGCAGCAGTTGTTGCCCTGACGGGCTTACACATTTTGATGGTGCGCCATAAGGGAATCGTCACGCCCATTGAAGTGAATGGCACAAAGGTTCCTCATCAAGGAGCTCAGAGCGAATCGGACCGTTCGTGAGCGAAACAACGATCCTCCAGCGAAAATTCAACCCCGATCGTGATGCCCGACCTTGGCAAGGTGGGAGCCGACCCTATGACCTCATCAAAGAAGTCACCATCTGTTTTCTCGTGGTAACCGTCCTCGTTGTTGGTCTTGCATTTCTTTTTGGGTCACCCGACGACAAGGCGATCTCAATTCAGACCTGGGCCACCGCTGATCAAATTGATTTCGCACAAACCTCAATCTCTGAACTCAACGGAACGAGCGGAACGGCGACCTATGGTCCGCCGTATAACAATTTCGTGGGCAGCAGCCAAAGCCTTGGCCCGATTTCTCTGGAGTCATGGATCGGTGTGCACATCCCGGTCAATCCTGCTCAAGACTTCGTTCTTGGCCCACTCTCAACTGTGGCGAATGCTCCGAATGTGACCCGAGCTCTCGACGTCTTCAACGCAGCAACGCCCTCACAGCAACTCGCCTGGGAGACGAAGTATGCAACGGCAGTGAGTCATGCGTCGTCAGTCAATGGTCATCTCGTGGTGCCAAGAGGGGCCTATGGCCCAATTGGCGTGATGATCGGGCAGCTCACGGCAATGGCAAAGTCGGGAGCACTTGACTCGGCAATGGTTGACCAGAGCGGCTTTTACGGCACGAACTACACGAAGTCACTGCTGTATATCGCTGACAGCACTTATTTTGCTGCGCAAGGAACGGCTCATCATCTCAGTGGCGATCAGTGGGGAATGATGAATGAGACCGGGAACTTCCCCGGCCAGGCATGGCTGTGGCTCTATACCTTTTGGTACCAAGTACCACCGTTCTCCTCCAGTGCGAATGCAGATATTCAGGTATCTGCGCTGATGGGACTCCTTTCCCTCCTTCTCCTTTTGGTTCCCTTTATCCCGGGTCTGCGCTCTATTCCGCGCTGGACTCGTGTCTATCGATTTATTTGGAAGGACTATTACCGCTCACAAGGCTGAGAATTTGAGAAGAAGAATTCTGACGTCGAGCGGTGAGATGTCAACACTGCCCTCTCTGATGACCCACAATGAAGAAGTGAGCATCGACGACCAGGGGCTTCCTGAACCAAGTCCTTATCGACTTTTACGCGAACCACGACGCCCACATCGGATTCGAACATCAACTGCCGCTCCATGGCTCGCTGTCACCGCCGTTTGTTTTGGCGCCATGATGAGCCAACTGGATTCCTCTATTGTCACCTTGGCGTATCCAACCCTCCAGCACCATTTCAACGTATCGATTGGTGCGGTGAGTTGGGTCGGCCTGGCGTATATTCTGACGTCGGTCTCAACGCTGGTGCTCTTTGGCCGGATCTCCGACATGATTGGGCGCAAACTCATCTACACCTACGGTTTCGTGCTTTTCCTCGTGGGTTCGGTGGCCTGCGGATTGTCACCCTCGCTCACCGCGTTGGTCGTCAGTCGCATCATCCAAGCCATCGGCGGAGCCATGCTCCAAGCAAACTCTGTGGCCATTGTGGTGCTCGCCGTTGCCAAACAGAATCGAACCAAGGCATTGGGGTTTCAAGCAACGGCGCAGGCCGCCGGCTTAGCGCTTGGCCCGACAATTGGTGGACTCATTCTCGGCGTGGTTTCTTGGCGTTGGCTCTTCTTGGTCAATATCCCTCTCGGTTTGATTGGCATGCCCCTGGCGTTCTTGTTCATCCCTCGAAGTCGACACTTAGCCGAGAGAGAACGACTTGATGTCTCGGGGGCGATGTATCTTTTGGTGGCCGTGGCAGCGCTCTTGGCTTCGCTCTCTTTCGCCAGCGATCTTGGTTGGGGCTCGCCGGTGATCTTGGTGGGTTTCGCTGTTTTTGTTTTTGCGGTGCTGTTGTTCTTTCGCCAAGAGCGCACGACATCGAGTCCGTTGATTTCGCCCTTATTGCTCTCGCTCAAAGGATTTCGATGGGGTCTTGGCGGGTCACTCCTGAGCTATCTCTCGATGTTCTCGCTATTGTTCCTGGTTCCCTTCGAATTGGAGCGAGGACTAGGGAAGAGTACATCTGTCGCTGGTCTGAGCCTCTTTGCGCTTCCTCTTGCCATTGTGTTCGCGGCACCCTTCGCCGGTCGCTTTTCTCGCAAGATTGGGGACAGAAGTGCATTAGTGACGTCGAGTGCAATCGCCGCTCTCGGCGTCGTTATTGTTGCGTGCGGACAGTCGTCCTCTGCTGTCGTGATCGCAGGCCTCGCGCTAGCTGGTGTTGGTTTTGGGCTCTATAACACCACCAACAATTCCAATGTCATGGGAAAGGTTGCGGTGAACGAGACAGGCGTGGGTTCCGGCATGCTCAATATGAGCAGGGGTATCGGGACCGCTCTTGGTGTTGCAACAGCGGGAGCGCTCTTTGTGGCTCTCGGGGGCGACTCACTCACCTCGACAACGGTGCGCGCGTCATTTTCGACCACCGCCTGGGTTGTTGCCGCTGTCTGTTGTTTCGCTGGACTCTTTGGAGCGTGGGGCGTTTCGTCGAGCGAATCGCCTTAGGAGCGCTGGGCCGTCAGGCAGCGGCTGCAGGATCCGAGGACTGCAAAGTGGTGAGGGTCAACGACAAACCCATAGCGCTTGTTCGCTTCGGCGGCCAGCTCGACAAAAAGATCCGGATCCGCTTCAATCATCTCGCCGCATTCGTGGCAGACCAAGTGACCGTGGGCAGCATGGCGAAGATGGTAAGTAGCAGGCCCTTTGCCGGCATGGCTGTGCTCGACGATGCCGATGCGTTCGAGTTCTTCAACGATCCGATAGACCGTTGAACTGGCAATTTCAGGGTTCGTGGTTTGAACCCATTCGGTCAGTTCTTCAACCGTCAAGTGGCCCGGATTCTGGGCAAAAAGTTCAAGGAGCAACCTCTTCGCGGGAGTGACTCGACCTCCCCCCGAGCGAATTGCGTCGATACCCTCGTCGATTGTTGCTTTGACCGCATCAGTTGCCACGTCCTCAGGCTAGGTCGCAAAAGCACGCCGAGCGAATAGCGCAATTAGGCTGGCGGAGAGGCAAAAAGGAGGAAGTATGCGTTTTTTTAAGAGTCCTGAAATGGTGACCCCCGAAAAAGCCCTCCCCGGCAGAGGAAACGAGATGCCAGTCCCAGCACTTCACGAGACGCTGGGCACGCCATTGAACGGACCTACGCCCGAGGGATTCGCTACCGCGTACTTCGGCCTCGGTTGTTTCTGGGGTGCGGAGCGTCTCTTCTTCGAGACCCCTGGCGTCTTTACCTCGGCAGTGGGCTATCAAGGTGGCTTTACGGAAAACCCGACCTACCAAGAAGTCTGTAGCGGGATGACCGGTCACGCTGAAGTCGTCAAGGTGGTCTTTGACCCCTCGAAGGTGTCGTTCGCCCAACTTCTCTCGGTGTTCTTCGAGGGTCACGACCCCACACAAGGTTATGGACAAGGAAACGACGTCGGCACGCAATACCGTTCAGCGATTTACACCACGTCGCCAGAGCAAGAACGGATGGCTCACGAAGCCAAGAACGCCTACGACGAGCAACTCAAGCTCCGAGGACTTGGACCGATTACGACTGAAATTGCTCCTGCTGGGCCGTTCTATTACGCAGAGGACTATCACCAGCAGTATCTCGTCAAGGTGCCAAATGGTTACTGCGGCCTCGGCGGTACGGGCGTGAGTTGTCCCGTGGGCTTATTCAACCAAGCCTGAGCCGTCGGTTAAAAACTCGGCGGCCAGCACGAGCCGGCGGCCCATCCCCACGCACTGACAACGTTGGCGGGGGGAACGGTCTTCGGGCACGTTGACGAGGGGCCAACCTGCCCATCGGCATAGGCGGTCCACGTGCCGCCCGACGGCATCTTGAAGAGGTAGTAGGAACCTTGGTCCTGTGACGCGATTTGCGCTTGAGTATCAGCAGCCGTCATTCCAGGAACCAACCGAGCGGCGGCCCAGTAGGTATTCGTCGATTTGTCGACGGCGTAGTAGGTCAAACCAGGCGCCAAGCCCGTGTACTGCGATGGCGGAATGTTGTTCACGGCAGCGCCCGCATTGATCAACTCTTGACGAACCGCATCGGTCACTGGAAGGTTGACCGCCGATGCGGATGATCCTTGGGTCGTCGATGTTGACGCTGTCGTCGTGGTTGATGGTGGAGAAGGAGAACTTGTCGTCGACGTTGTCGACGATGATGTCGGAGAGGAACAGGCGGCGAAAAGTAAAGCACTCGAGATCCCAAGACAACATGCGACGGTCTTGGCTGCTCTCATCATTACTCCATTCGCTGAGGTGCCTTCATCCTAGTGGGACCTGTCCGAGAGACTATGGATCACTGCCGTCTGCGTCGTCACGGCGGCGGCAAGGTCAAATATCGAGAAGCGAAGCTCCATGCGCTAACTCGTGCTCCGCTTGTTCGATGAACTGGCTGACCAGGTCGCCTGCTGGAACAAGAGTGTTAATTGCTCCGACGACTTGACCTGCGGGGTAGCCCTCGGTCGCGGGATCGACGCCTTTCGAGTTCGAGTCCCCACCGAGGTGAAAGGTGTGATTCGAGTAGGACTTCCCCAATTGGGCAGGGAAAGGCTGCAACTCCTCGGGGTGCTCTTCGTAAAATGTCGTCGTGTCGTTTCGCAAAACTCTCATTGGCTTCCCGGAAAACGCTCTGCTGACAATGGTCCCGTCTTCTTTTGATTCAAGAATTCTCTCTTTAAAACCAACGACTGATCGAGCTTCGGGGGTGGCGATGAAGCGCGTTCCCACCCAGACGCCATCAGCACCGAGCATGAGGGCGGCCGCCAGTCCACGTCCATCAAAAATCCCACCAGCGGCAACGACAGGAACGTGGCTTCCCACCGCATCGACAATTTGGGGAACGAGTGGCATGGTGGCGATTTGACCGGTGTGACCGCCGGCCTCGGTGCCTTGGGCGATGACAAAGTCAACGCCAGCGTCGACGCCACGACGAGCGTGCTCGACCTTGCCACACATGTTGGCCACGAGCACTCCAGACTCGTGACACATCGCAATGACATTGGCCGGAACGCCGAGACCTGCGACAAAGACACTTGCCCCGCCTTCAATCAACAATTCAACGGAGCGCTCCATACCTTCAGGAAGTGCCGTCAAGAGATCGACGCCAAACGGCTTCGTTGTCGTCTCCCGCACGGCCGAAATCTCTTCGACCATTTGGTCTTGATTCATTGTCGAGGCACCGAGACAGCCGAAACCGCCTGCTTGCGATACTGCACTCGTTAGCGCCGAATAAGAGACCCCGCCCATGCCGGCAAGCATCACGGGGTGTTCGATCTTCAGAAGTTCAGTCAGGCGAGTTTTCATTGTTTCCTTTTCTTTGGAGTGCTCTTCAACTTATCGTGTCAGCGTCTGACTGCTTCGACGGCGCCGGCGAGGATCGGGCCAGAATCAAAAGACCGAGGATGCCGCAGAGCAGCGAGGCCACTAA
>Ga0164297_10002307_pt1 | contig 19095 bp, 14 predicted proteins | sample GEODES058metaG_FD_113539 | JGI IMG/M metagenome (GOLD analysis project Ga0164297, IMG submission 113539) | Dystrophic lake water microbial communities from Trout Bog Lake, Wisconsin, USA - GEODES058 metaG | ecosystem: Environmental > Aquatic > Freshwater > Lake | place: USA: Trout Bog Lake...
GCTTGATCTGGCGTACTACGCAGAGCCGGACCCGCGGGTGGTGAGCAGTCGGCCGGTGAGTCGCCGTGGAGGCAGCGTGCAACAACCACCCGTGCAAAGCAACGCCGTCGCTGGACGGGACGTGCTTTCCACCACACCTGCTGCCAGTGAGACGGACGCAGTCACGGAAACGCTCGCCTCGCGAGCTCGCATCCCTGAGCTAGCCATGGCTGCTGATGTAGCAGCCCGGCGTGCCGTTGCTGCGTCGCAGCTTCCAGACGGCGATGGCGCCACGGATGCTGAATATGCAGCCACTAAAGCGGAGGAGGCGGCATATGCATTGGCGCAGGAGGCGGAACGCATCGCAGCGGCAGTGGGTGCTGCTGTTTCTGCACGCCAACAAACGCCAGCGCCAACACCGGCTCCAGCACCGACGCCGACGCCGACACCACCTCCGCCTCCGCCAGCACCGGTGGCAGCACTGGTGGCGGAAGAGGTGACTTATTACAGGGAGCAGCAGCAGCCGCAAGTGGCTGCGAAAACCACTGCCATTCAGCAGCAACAACAACAAGCGGTGATGCCTGTTGCAAAGCCTGCAGCAGCTCCGGTGGCAGTGGCAAAACCAGCACCAGCTGCAGTCGTGAAGACAGAGCCACCGCGAGTGCCGGCAGCTCCGCCTCGTTCCGCATCCCCGCCTGCGGTTGCCAGCAAGCCACGCCCTGTTGCCGTGGCGCCTTCACCTCCTCCCCCTGCTGCCGCTCCTGACAATGGTGGGCGCATGTCACCTCTGGGGCGGTTCATGCAGAAGCGGCGTGCTGCGAAAGAGGAAGAGGCTGAGAAAAAGACAGTCGCTGCGGACCAGGACGCGGGCAAAGACAAAGGTGGACGCAAGTCGCCCATTGGCCGCTTCCGCAGTCCGTTCGGACGGAGAAATGTTGGGAGCCCGGAGCCGGAGCGGAAACAGGAGGCGCCTGACAAGGTGCCCAAGGCTGGCGGTCGCTTCTGGTCACCACAAAGGAAACGCGAGGAGCCGCAGCAGCCTGCTAAAGTGCCGGCAGCGCCACAGCTACCGCCTGTCCGTGTGCCTCCTGCGGCGCCAGTTGCACAGCAGGCCAAGCAGGCGCCTGTTCCTGCGCCTGCTCCAGTGAAAATCGCATCGCCGCCGCCTAAGCAGGCTCAACAGCAGCAACCGCCGCCGCCGCAGCAGCGTCAGCCGCCGGCGATGCAGCAGCAGCAGCTGCGCGCTGTGCAGGCGCAGCAGAGGGCTCCACCAGGGAGAGAGGACTCGTTCTCAGCGTCGGATTTTACGGACGAGGAGGACTACGAGAGCGAAACGGCGTCGGATGACTCGCCGCCGATACGAAGGCGCTGACATGCGTTGTGGAATGACGATTACGTGTTGCGCCGCTTCAAAAGCTCTGTCTCCCTCGCCAAGCCAGTCTTCGCGGGCAGTGGGGAGACGCCCGTGCGCCCTGTGCGCAACTCCTGCTCGACCCACTGTCCTGAGACTCCCACATGCCGCCAAAGCAGCAAGGCAAGAAGAAAGGCGGAGGCGGAAAGGACGACGACGACGAGGCCCCCTCTGGCACCTGCAACTCCATCAAGGTCCGCCACATCTTGTGCGAGAAGCAGGGCAAGTGTCTGGAGGCGCTGAGGGAGGTGCGTTGGGCGGGTGCTCCTGAAAGTATGCGCAGGCATGCCGCGCAGGAGCCCCTACAGCGAGCTGACCCTCCGCCTGCAGATCACTGGCTATACGAAGGAGGACGGCACAGTCGTAGAACCGCGGCCGTTCAACCAGGTGGCTATGCAATATAGTGAGGACAAGGCAAAGGAGGGTGGCAACTTGGGCTGGAGGACAAGACAGGACCTCAACGGCGTGTTTGCTGAGGCGGCATTCAAGCTTGCCAAGGGAAAGATGACGCCGCAGCCAATAAAAACGTCGCACGGTTACCACCTCATACTGGTTGAAGACCGGAAAGCATAGACCAACGGCGCTGAGCTAGCACATACCTGTAAGCTACTTTACGGCCCCTCGCGGGCCTCATGCCGACTGCAGGGTGCAGTTACCGCATAACACTATGCACGTCCAGCGTGCTTCCGCCCGGCAGCCGCGTGCTTGTCGCAGCACGAGGGCCGGACGGATACACGCTGCCTGTCTGTCCGCTGCGCGTGCCGTCCGCAGGGCTGCCAGCTGACGTGGTGCACACCAGCGTCGCACATACTGCCGCGGACCCTGGGTCGCTATTGACACACTTGGAGCTGACAAGCGAGCCCAGCAGTGAGGGAGAGCAGCATCAGCAGTCTCGCTCGCTCCTCCCTAAACGCGGGCGCCCCGGCGCTGCAGACGATGCTGCGTCCTCGTGGCGAGTGCGCTGGGTGGCGGTGGAGGAGCTCGCGCCGGGGAGTGGCGCGGCTGCCAACAAGTCGAAAAGGAAGCCTCGCCCCGCGAGTGATGAGGAGGAGGACAGTGGCGATAGCGGCGGTGAAGAGGAGGCTACAACTGGCGCGGCGATGCGTGTCTTTTTCTTCCCTGTTGACAAGGTGCGTGTCCTCGTGCGGGGCTGCGCTTGCACTCCTTCCTTTGTGATGGAGAGCTGTTGCCGCGCAAACGCGGAGGTCGCATATTGCGGCCGTCTCACGCGCACCGGACACCGTGTCTTCGTCTCAACAGCCTGTGCCTCGTGCGCCAGCGAGTGCGAAGCAGAAGATAAGCGTGCCGGAGATAAGTCAAGGTGCGCTCATGTGAACTTGGAGACAGAGCAAAGCTCGGGGAACGACAGAAGAGCTCAAACACGACTCGCCTCGTTTCCGCCGTGCGCAACAGGCAAGCTTCGGGAAAGCAGTGACCCGGTATCGGTGCGTATGTCACGTCATACTCGCACTTCACTGCCTCCTGCACGAGCACTGACCACTGTGTCTGTCTCTCTTTCGTGTCTTCTCCAGCTGCTGTACCCGCTGATTTCTAGCTTGCTGAACGCCGCGAACTCCGCGATAGATGAAATAGCGGAAGCAAGGGAAGCAGCGTACGAGGCGGAGCAGCAAGTCGTCGCTGAACGCGCAAAAGCAAGGGCGGCGTTGCAGCAGCCGCCGCCACCGCCGCCGCCGCAGCCGCAAGCGCCGAAACAGCGCGCACCGCTGGAGCCGTTACCACAGGCGCCAGTTGCACCAGCAGCATCTTCGAAGCCAGCGCCGCTGCCCATGAATCCCTCCGTGGCTGTTCGAGCTGAGTTTGAGGCCAAATGGCAGGAAGCGGCGCTCGCGCGGTCCGAAAGCTGGCGCGCCAGGCTGCAGAGACGGCATTTAGCAGCGTGTTTCAGAGCATGGCGCGATGTGGCGTCCACATCGCGGGCGTTGCATGTCGCATGGTTGCGCGTGGCTCAGCGCCGGGTGACTCGTCTTGGTCGCGCGACGCTCGCCGCCTGGCGAGATGTCGCGAAGGCGCAGACAGTAGCTTCAAATGCACATGATGCGCGGGCACAGCTGTTGGTGGCTCTGCGGCAGGACGACGATGACGATGACGGCGTGGCTGCGCTGATGACGCCCGCGCAAGCGCATCGCGCACTGCTCGCACGCCGACGAGCGCAGCAGCTGCAGATGAAGCGCACACGCATGTGTGTGTCCGCCTGGAGGGATTGGGCGGCCCTGAAGCGGAAACGAGAGGCTATGTGCGACGCCCAACGAGCGCGGTGGCAGACTCGCCGCACGCGCGCTGTCCTGCATGAGCTGCGCGCATACGCAGCGCGAAAGCGCCGCAATGCAGCTTTAGTCGATGCGAGCATTCATCGCGCGAAGCGGCGCACCACACTGAGGTTGCTGCGTGCATGGAGTGACACAGCCGCTGAAGAGGTGCACACTCGGCGCATGTCTCAGTACATCCACGTCACTGATGCTGCGGCGTTGTTAGCTGCAGCTCAACGGCAGCAGCATGAGCACCATGATGATGCGTCCAGTGAACTCGGCGTGCTTAGGACGGCCTTGGCGGCCTGGACAGCCGCTGTCCGGTGGCGTCGCCGCGCTACTTTCCTCGTTGATCGGTGCACTCGTCGCCGACAAGTGGACACGCAGCGCAGTGTCTTCCATGCGTGGGCAGCGCAAGCGGCGTTCGGTGCAGCCACCCAGAAAGAGTGGGCGCACCGTAATAGCGAGCAATCGCGTGTCCAGCTCCAGCAAGCCATCACCGCCTGGCGCGCTCTGTCCGCAGCTGCGGCGCACCATAACAAGGTGCTTCTGCGTGCTAGCTGGGCGGCTTGGACAGATGCCATCCAGGAGGGTCGCGCTACTGCCGTCGCTGAAGTTGTGGCCAGTCGGGCGGGACAGAGTGCTGTCGCGTCTGCCTTCCGCGCTTGGCGTGTTGCCGCCAGCGGTGAGATCCGGGACACGCTGCTGCGCGCCGCCAGCTCCGCTGTCACACGGCGCCGCCTGCGGGCTGCTTTTGCAGAGTGGCGGGCGCAGGTGGATGACAATGCAGCGGCGCAGAATGTAGACGATGTCGCTCAACGCGTGCGGGATGCTCTCGTGCGGCTAGGTGCAACGTCTCCAATTGCTGTTGGCGGGGACCAGACACCTGGAGGAGTGTCTGTGGACAGCATTGTGGCCAGCCCCGCGGACCTGCGCGCTGCCGTGGCGACTGCGCTGCGTGACACGGTGTACAGGCGGCTGGGCAACTTCCCGCCGGCGGCTGGGGAGGTGGAATGATGGGCAATCATTGATCGACAGGTGTCTTGGCTGTGATCAGAGGCCCCCGACCGTAGGAATAGCAGCAAACAGAGTCTGCCAGCCTCCTTCAACGACGCCGTTGACGCCCACGCCATACTTCTCGATGAGCGCAGTAAGCATATGGGGGCACTCAGCTTTGCAGGCGTAATACGCGTCTCCGATGCAGTTGGACGGGCGGAACACCAATCCAGTGGCTGTATACGGGTCAGCGCCAGCCGCAACAGCAGGCTCTGCGCGTTGCATCGCAGCCATTATGGCGACAAGTTGCGCCGTGCTGATCTCAGCGCACTCTCGAGTGCGCCACCGAAAAGCAAGAGACTTCCGGAAAGACAGCGACCCAGCGAAGGGAAGTCAAGTCACCCTTGGGAGCGACACGTCACAGGCAGGTTGAGATGCATGTCGGCAGTAGCACTAGTCACTCACATTCAAATAACCACATCCTGTGGCTTGGTGCTTGCGCAAGCTCTGCTTTCCATCAAAGATGACAGAAAGTGTATAACTCAAATCTGGCTGCCGTATCCATCCGCTTCATAGGCATCTCGGCGCAGTACGACCCCACGTGCGGGTGGAAGAATCGCCGTGACTTCTAATGACTGCTGAGGCTGCACCCTGGGCGTGTACTCCGCAACAGCAGGCGCATTTGTACTGCGCCCCAGCTGCGGAGCGCCGCCACGCGGCAGCAGCTGCCGTGTGAGATCCGCCATGAAGCGTGGATGACTGGCGATGGCATGGTCCCACTCCTGACTGGACGTCACCTCGTCAACATGCGCCTTCATTACCCCCGTCGCTGCTTTCCGCAGTGCGGGGCTCTTGTGCGTCTCGCCCAGCAACGCCAGCCGCAGCGCATTGTGTGGGCCAAGCATATCAACGAGGCGGTGGGCTGCCAAGCCGACAAGTCTGTGCGCCTCGAACCGGCTCGCAAGAACAAGCAGCGTGCTGAGCGAGTGCTCATCATACCGCGTCTCCACATCGTCGGTGTAGATGAAGTGCAGGAGCGCCCCAAATGCCTCTGGCTCGCAATCTCCTATTTCATAGGTGCTTTGCTGAAGGCCACCACCGCCAACGCCGATGGCGGCAGCGACGCCGCCAAGCAGTGTGCGCATGCCCGTGCATCGGGCGCAGAGCACCAGTCTGTGCGCTGCGAATGTGACTGGAGGCGCGGGCACAGCGGGTGTGGCGTGAATGCTAGCGCTGCCAGATGCAGACGCTGCGGTTCTTGGACGCAACACGAATCGCACATCCACGCCCTCGCCACTCGCGAACATAGCTCCCCAATCAGCTGCGAGGCGGCGTGGCGGAACAGGCACAGGGTGGTTGTGTGCGTGATGATGGGTGTGGTGCCCGCCTGCAGCAAGTCCGGTCTGATTCCGATGCTCGTGGCTTTCCGTAGCACGATGCTGCGGCCCCGATGATGCGAGTGTCACACGGGCGGAAACAACTAGGCCGCCAGCGCGCATCAGCTCCTCCCTGAAGTTAGCCACCCGCGCATGTGACACAAACGTCGGCCAGCGTGCAGTGTCAGGAGATGGTGGCAAGTGCGCAGTTGCTGCTGCGCCACCGCCGCCATGCTCCGATGGAAGCGGGCCAGGAGTAGTAGCACAGGGGCCTGTTGCAACCATCTCCTCGCTGTCGCACCGCAGCTCTGCTAATGCGCCCCACTGGTTTGCAACACGCGCAAGTGAGACACCAGTGGATTGGTTGACCACCGCAAGGTCGTATTCCACCCGCGCGATGGAGGCCGGTGAGATGAGCCTCAAACCCAGAGATACGTGACCTTCGCTGCCTTTACTGCCATCGCCACCAGGCCACAGACGAAGTATGAAATGAAGTGCACCCACTGCAAACGGAGGGGATTCCAAAGCCTTGCCAGGCGGAAACGTGCGCAGTTTGTCAACGCTGGGCAACCCATCCACACGCCATGTGGTGCCTCCAGTCGCAATGTGGGGCACACCAACAGGCATAGTCGCCACTTGAGCGCTGCTCCCTTCAGCGGCACCGGCAGCGCCAGCCACAGGCAGGGAGGAGGCACCGCCGAGGGCGGCAGTGAGGGAAGCCAGGGCGTTGCTGGAGCTGCTGGGCGCAGTGAGCGACGAGGTCAAGCCTCTGAAAAACTCGCCCAGTTCCGGGCGGGAGCTGGAGCTGGACACGGCAGGCGTGGGCGGCTGCTGCGCGGGCATAGCGGGTGGGTGGCTTGGATGTCCTGCAGCACCGCGCGCCCCGTCACCCGCTTCCCTTGCCCGTCGCTCCACGTCCAGAGCCGCGGTTAACGCGGCGTCTGCTGTGGAAGACACCTCCGCACGAGCAGCTGCAGCTGCCGCATCCACCTGCTTCACAGCGGCGCCGGTAGCAGCCCCAACGCGGCGGAGGGCGTCTTCTGCAGCACGTGAGACCGCCTCCCGTGCCGCATTCTGGGCGCTCACTGCATCCCCGCGAGCCGCGTCTGCAGCAGACAGCGCCTGGCTCAACAACGAAGGCTGAGCTGCAGAGGCTGAGAACAGCTCTGCACGCACAAGGCGCCACACGTCTGCCGGCGCAGCGCCAGCCATGTGATGTGGAATGGCAAAAGCTGTGGGCCGCGTGCTAAGCAGGCGACCGTTTGGGCGATGGAGCCTCAGTGTGCAGTTTTTGGAGGCGGATGTGTCGGAACCCGCAACGCAAGAAGCGGGCCCCTTCGTCGGTGCACTTCTATCACACATGCGAGCGAGTGCGCTGCTGCCTGCCGCGCCTGCGGTGAACAGGTGTATGGCTGCCAGGGGAAGGCAGATCAGCAAGTTGACCGCCAGAGTTGTGCTGAAACCAACAGACGAGCCGACACAAGGCGGCTCAAAAGACAGTGCCGGCGCGCTGGATGGGTTGTTTGCTGCGCCGCCGTCCTGGCAGGCTCTGAGCAGCCTGCACGTCACCGCCCTGGTAGCTGGACTCAGGGCCACAGACACCCCAGCATGGGCCTTGACTCGCGCCCGCTGTGACGCAGCGTCGCAACTGAGTGGCGAGACTGCCATGGAAGTGCTGGACGAGTCGCCAGACGTGCTGGACATCTGCAGCGGTGCCTTCGAGGGGCAGATCGCAGTCTGCGTCGCGCTCGTGGACTGCCACCTGCGCTTCTTGTCGCACTGCTTGCTCACGGGTGGCAACACAGACAGCGTCCGCGACGGCTACGCAGCGCTGGGGCGCTTGCCTCCGATGACCCGCAAGCAGCACTCAGCTGGCGCTTCTGCTGTGGGCGCGGCTGCGCTGCTTGCGCTGCGCGAAGACGCGGAGCTATGGCGCACCATGCTTGCGCTTGCAGAGGAAGGGGAGCAGTCGGCGGGGATGGGGGATGAAGAAGGGAGGGCCAAAGCAGCGTCTGCCAGCGCATTGTGCGCCGCTGTCGACGCAGTCATTGCCGCGATGCCGCAGCCGGAGGAAGAGGAGGACTGAAGACAGCTCATCGGTTCCAAAAACACTATTGGATGTAAAGGGGTTCGAACCCTTGACCTACTGCATGCAAAGCAGACGCGCTTCCACTGCGCCATACACCCCTCAACTTGGTAAAAGCCATCAGCGATTGGAGCGCAGTGGAACACAAATTGTTTCCAGCTCTTTGGAACAGTGTTCGAATTGCGCTCAATCGGGACCGCCGGCGGTCCGCAGCTTGCCCAGTGCATCGGATGCGTCAAATGTCACAAAAATCATCGCTACATACGACGAATTCGCTCAGGAAAGTGAGGCACAAAATCACGTGGATATGTATCCAGGCGCTCTGCAGCTGGCGCACAAGCACGTGCCGTCGATTTGCAGAGCTGCTGCATCCAGGCAGCGGACATGATACCAGACACCGCAGGGACCCGTGCAGTGTGCCATCTTAAGGTCTGGGTTGTATGGCGACTCGCAGCGACAGAACACCGGCACCGTTCTCGGCTGGAAGGTCTGCTTGCCGGCGCTGTACGTGAACCGGGTGAAGAACACCTGGCCTGGAAGCTGCGGGCCCTGGTCAAGCGAAAGAAAGGCTTGGAGGGGCAGCACGCTGCACGGCCCGACGATGCTCTCTGTGTCCACCGTGTCTGAGTGGTCGCTCAACATGACCTCTCTGGCGCCGTGGAACGCCTTCCTGCCAGGCGCGGTGTCCTCAGGTCTATAAATCCAGTTGACTGTCACCTGCTGCCTCTCTGGAAACACTGCAAGCAGCCGCGCGATGTACGGCGGCGAGTTGAGGTCAAGCTTGCGCAGCAGCACCGTGTCGCCGACGTTGTACACTCGCGCCATGAGAAGCAGATGAAGGCAGCAGCGGCGCGCCGGTCAGCCTCTCGGACCCGGCTGGCGTCCGATCCCGCACACAGCGCGAGCACCTCACATCACTGCGTTCACATATGTTCGTTTGTCTCGCGAAGGCGCGCGATCGATTCCACCGTGGCACTGCCAACCGAACCTGCACGTCCTATTTCGCCGCCTAGTGCACTTCGTGCAACAAGTCAGGCGTCCGCCTTTGCTCGCGTGCCTGCCCTAGGGCAGCACCAGCCGCGCGCGGGATGCCGCCCCAGCCAGCGGGCCAAGGCGTGGGCTTCATCGACGGCAAGCTGCAGGAGTCGTGCCCGTTCAGCCAAGAGGAAGCAGCCGTGTATGCCGCTCTCCCACGCCTCATGCCTGCTGGCGCATTCCACAGAGCGGACTTCGTGCTGCGCCTGTCCGCGTTGCGGGGATACCACAAGGAGAAGCCTCGCACGGAGACGACAGCCAGTGAGCTTGCCCGCATCCTGGAGTGGCGCGACAAGAACGGCATGGACGAGGTGCGGTTGTGGAGGAGCTTCTCTAGGAGTGCTTACCAGCGAGTGGGGGTCTACGTGCGGCACACCAAACTGTTGTCAGGGGCTCACGCAGCGGTGCTTTTGGTGGGGCAAGTCACGCGACCCTGCGGCGTGCCTGGTGCGCTGCGTGCGGCGCTCACGAGTCGCATGTCTGGTCGCGCGTGCGAGTGCACTCGCGGCGGGGACGGGTGCTCTCTGTCCGCCGCAGTGTCTGGCGTCCCAGCGCATAACCAGAACCTGAGAACTCCTCGCCTCCTCGCTCCGCCACTCGCAGTTCCTGCTCCGCACACTCGCCCAGGAGGACGAGTTCCACCGCTTCTGGCCCACGCAAGTCCACGGCGAGGACGCCTACGGACACTTCGTGGTCCTGGAGCGCATAGAGGTGCGCCTGCACACACTGTTATGCCTTCACTCAAGGCGCGTCGACGCTCACACACACACACACACACACACACGGTGGTTGCGACGGTGGTGCAGGATATTGCGGCCGATGAGTTGTCCAAGCGACTGCCGCGCGAGCTCATGTTGGAGCACCGGGCGCAGTTGTTTGAGGCGATCAACCTTGAGAAGATGCTGGTCAGTCGCCGCCGGGGAGCACTTATATACAAGCACATCAGCATCATCGACTTGAAGGCACGCTGGGGAAGAAGAGGGGGTGTGCACTCGCTCGACCTGACACTGCCCTTCTCCATGCGCAGCACATCACCATGGGGCATTTCAGCAACAACGTGCGCGGCGTCATCACCAAAATCATAGCACTGGGCTCGGTGCGTGCTCACATCGCTGTGCCTGCTGGCGTCTTAATCACCTCTACGAACCCGGCACTGGCTCTGACTCGTGTGTGCGGTGGTGTGGACAGAACTATTACCCGGAGTCCCTGTGGCGCCTGTATTTGATCAACGCGCCGACCGTGTTCCGCGCCATCTGGGCGTGCGTGAAGCCGACCATCCACCCGGAGACGCTGGCCAAGACGTTCATTCTGGGCGGCAAGAACGATTACCTGCCCATCTTCCAGCGGGAGGGCCTCACCCTGGCGAACACACCGCAGGCGCTGGGCGGCACCAGCGCCGGGCTCACATCTCGCCAGTTTGTGTCCAACGCGCGCGCCATGGCTGTGGCTGCGCGAAAGGTGTACCCTTCTGTGGCAGCCAAAGACCTCCTCCGCATTGCGGCTGTCAACCTGCCCAGCGGCGTGACGGACTCCGTTGGCGCAGCCGCAGAGCTGGAGCGCCGCTTCCAAGAGCAGGGCCCCGCAGCGGAGGGGTCGTTCGTGATGCCTCATGAGCCGGACATGACGCCCGTGAGCAGCGGCGGCGTGGATTCAGGGCCGCCATCTGCTCGGCGGGGGAGCAGTGATGTGCCACAGCGCATGGCGGAGCTGCGTGGCAACATCATGGCCACTCTGAATCGGCATCGCAGCGCCGATGGGGAGGATAACACAAGTGGGAGGTCCAGCCCGACGCGGGCGTCTCGGGACCACAAAGGGGGGTTCGGCCTCATCGGGTCGTCACCAAAGGAGTCCAATCGTACAGATGCAGACGGCTCTCCACGGGCCGCCGCTGATACTGCCGCGCACGGGGGTTCATCACTGCCAGTGTCCAACGGAGCGCCCGGGAATGCCGCCGTCGCCGCGAATGGGTTCCATTCTGATACGCCGCAAGTCGATGTTGCCGCTGCCGCATCTGCAGCTGCTCGCGCGAGAGAGCACTCTGCGCGGCTGGCAAGACACGAGAACCGAAGCGGCCCCGCGAAATTATTCTTCTGCTGCTGTCCTATGGCGGGCTGTGGCGGTCTCAACGACGTCGACGCTGGCGATGAAACGCCTGCTGGTGCGGTGCATCGGCGCATGCTCACACGCGTGCCTGAAGAAAGCAGCAGCCAGGTGGGCAAGGGAAATGGTGGCCTGCCTGCATCCAGCGCTGCCGCTGTAGACGATGAGGACGACAGCAATCTTGTGTTCTACGACGTGCGGGAGAACTTCAGTGTCTACCCGCTGCCGGACGACATCGCACGGCTCAACGAGATGGATGGCAATGTGTCGGAGTAATGCTATGTCAAAGACGCGCGCTACGCCCCTCTGCTTCGCGTCACACTTGGCTCATGATCACGTTGCTCAGTGTGCATGACAGGTCGCCGCCCGCAGTCTGCAGGTTGAAGCTTGCAAGCTTGTTGTCAACGACTACAGCGCTATACCGCCCGCTGCGCGTAATGCACCCACTCTGATTCGCAACGCCCAGCGCCGTTGCCAGCTTCGCGTCCTTGTCTGAGAGCATGCGGATCTTGTCGCCCACCTTCTGGTCCACGCCCCAAGCATACATGACGTACGCGTCGTTCGTTGCTGTGCACACGATGACTTCTACGCCCTTGGAGCGCAGCAGGTCGTAGTCTTGCACGTACGACGGCAAATGGCTCTTGCTGCAGCCGGGCGTGAAGGCGCCGGGCACTGCAAAGAGGATGCCCTTCTTTCCCGCGAAGAGTTCACGCAGCCTGACCTCTTTCGGCGCTCCATAGTTGGGCTGGCCTTCATAGAGAGTCACGTCTGGAAGCTGGTCGCCAACTTTCGCCACACCCGCCATCGCTGACACCGGGGAGCTGTGCAACAACCGAGTCGGTTGCGTCTGTGGCGCAGTCAGATGCGCTGCGATGCTGCCGAGGCGCCTGCGCAACTGACTCGATGCTTGCATGCACGACAACGGGAAAGACGAGAGGTTGCTGTTGTGGCTCTGCGCTTACATCATGTACCTTTCGGTCGCTTCACCTCCGAGTGGAGTCCTTCTTTGTCGCTGAATGCACGGCCATACCGATGCCACTTATGGTAAGACCAAGGGGCGCATTCGCCAGGTTCAACCTGGGCGGATTGGCAATCGACCTCTTCTCCACACGTCGCTGCTTTTGCGGTGCAGGTCCCGGAAGCGGCGGCAGCAGCTGCTGCTGCAAGCCCAGCTGCTGTACTGATGCCACTCGTGTTGCAAGTGTCGGCACTTTCGATGGAACATGCAGTTGCAATAGGGCTTCGTCCAGCGCCTCCGCAGACACGTCCGCCGTCACATCCATCAGTGACGGTGTTGAACTCACTGCAGGCGCCAACGAATACTTAGTATCACCACCAAGTGGAGCACGCAGGAGTGGCGGCGCCGATGGCGCAGCTTGGTGCGAGTTGTCTTTGCTGATTGATGCTTTGACTGCCGCCACTGCTGCTTTCTTTCCCGTGCCTGCGCTCAGCATGGCAGCCGCCGCGTCGATTTCGGCGTCGCTGATCTGCACGCCATCTAAGCGCTGCAGCTCGCCGCCACAGGCAACAGTGATGGAAATGCGGTATTGCGGCGCTCGCGCAACAGCATTACCACTCAACACGAGCTCTTGCAGGCCATCTAGCCGGGGCAGCAGTGCCAGTGTCTCGTCCAAGTCAGACAGCCGGTTGCCGCCCACATGCAGATGCGTCAACAGGCTGTGATGAGTTGTCCACGGAGCAAGTGACCTAAGCCGGTTATTGCTGAGTCGCAGCGTCCGTAACGACGGCAAGCCGGCCAAGAAGCTACGTGGTAAACCACCGATGGCGCAGCATTGGAGGCTCAGCTCTATCAATTGCGGCAACGCAATCGGGGCCCCAATCACTGCCGGCACTGACGCTGATTTGCGACGCCGACTATGCTGCTGCTGCTGTTGCTGCTGCTGCTCCAGCGTAGCGCCAAGGCCGACATTTCTGTCCAGATGCAGAACTCGCAGAGCCGGCATGGGCTGGAGCTGCAAACCCGCCAGATGGCGCAACGCATTGTTCGACACATCCAGTCGCGTCAGTGCCGGGAAGAATGGCGATGTGGTGTCAGCTGAAGGTGGAGCAGTGCTAATGCCAAGCGAGCAACCAGCTGCGCTGACGCTGTTCAGTCGCTGAAGAACTTGCAACGGTTGAAGACTCCGGAGCGCTGGGTTACCATCCAGAGTAATGGAGCGCAAATCGTGGCCGACAGCAAGCAGCGGGCTGTTGCAGTCGCCCAGATGCCGCAACTGCTTGCCCGCAAGATTGCACGCCATCAAGGCACCGGTGTCGGTGGCGACCAATGACGCATTCAGTACGGCGTGCGTCAGGCCTGCCGAAAATGCAGAGGCAGCGGCGGCAGCTTCGCGCGGTGAAATGGGCACTCCGTCGAGCGCGGAAATGTGAGGCAAGGCATGCACTACAAACAAGCGGTAGCTGCTGCTGCTGCCATTGCTATTCTCTTCATCGCCATGAGCAGTACGATGGCAAGAGCTTACGCACATGGGATTGCCAGCTAGCTGGAGGGAGGCGAGCTTGCGTAGACCAGCTAAGTGGGCAACTTCCGTCAGACCAGCCACAAGATTGTTGCCCAAATACAGCTCTCGCAGCGCACTGAGCGGCTGGATTGCTGTTTCACGTTCTTGCGATGAAGGCCCGAACGCCATAAGGCTAGTCAAGCCGCAGCGCTCGAGTGATAGGACAGTGAGCGTCCTCCATGGCAGCCACTCCATAGGCGATGTGAGCGATGCGCCCAGCTGGACATTGCCATCGGCGTGAAGACATGTAAGCGAAGGACACGATGCCACCAGCGGCGTGAGACTCGCCAACGCAGCGTATGAAAGATCCAGCTGAGCAAGCCCGGAGCACGGGCCCAGCGCGCGCGCTACTTCATCCTCGGACACGGCATTGCCCGCTAGCTGTGCGGACTCCAAATTGTCTAGGCGCGGCATGCCGTCTAGACGGCGCAAGCCGCTGAACGGGATGTCGATGCGCGCAACAGTGAACCAGACTTCAGAATCAGGGGCGACACGCATGCCAGCAGCTGTGCAAGCGCCAGCAGCAAGGAGTGTTGGCGTCAACGCTGATGATTGCGCTGAAGCGGCAGCGACTTGCTCCGGAGTGACATTGCCGCCGTCAAGGCATCGCAACTGAGGTGCCCTGCGCAGCACAAGGCCCCTGTACAGGCCTTCATCGCGGGTAAGTTCCGCGCCGCTGAGGCACAATTCGGTCAGTGCTGGCAAGCTGCACAAGCAGACGAGATCTTCCACCGCGGGCAGCGGGTTGCGTGCCAAATCCAGGCTTGAGAGCGTCTGACCCAATGCGCTGAGCACGTCGCTTTCGAGGTGGCTGAGCGCATTATCGCACGCCACAAGCTGCGTTAACCGACTTAATGTGTGGCATCCAGCCAAGCTGGTCAGCGCGTTGCAGCTCAGCACGAGACGCTCCAACATTGGCGTCGCTGTGCCGAGCTGAAGCCCAGCTAGATCATCGCCACGCAAGCCAACAGCATGGAGGGACAGCACGCGCAATGTCTGGCTCCGTATAATGCTGCTCGCATGTAAAGGTCGCGGCACTGAAGGCTGTGATGCCTGGGCGTTCATGTGCAACGTTGCGGCCTCGATTGTTAACGCTTCTGAGCGTCGCCGAGCACGAACAAGCAACGCCGACAGTGGACGAAGCAGCGGCTGTGCGCTGGGCGGCACAGCGACGCACTGCTGCCACACTGCGTCGACAGCGTCGCCATCGACGCTCTCTGTCTCGAGGTGCAGGATGTATTCCGGCAGTGCCAGCGCAGGCGTGAAGCACGAGTACGTGTACGACGTGTGGACAGAATCATCATCGTCGTCGCTGCGTGGGCCAACTGCACGAAGGACTGCGTCGCAAGTGCCCAGCTGCGGGGGCATCTTTTCATCAGGTGCTGGAGCCACCACAACGCCCGGACAGACTCGCAGAACGAGAACCTCCGCGGCGCCATCACTGCCTTGCACTGGCGGCCACATGCCTGCATGGCGGAGGGCAGCTTCAGGGCTGGAGTGCAGGATAATGTGCCCACTTGCAGCTTGAAATCTCGAGAAGCCCTCCTCTGCAACGCGATGCACTGCCAGCGTATCATCGTCACCGACAACTGCACTTGGCGCACGGGCATAGAACAGCCACACGTGCTCGGAGGAAGAGCCGGTACCGCGAGAAAGCAGCATGCGGGTGATGGTGGGCGTCTGGTCATGTTGGGGTCCATCGTCAAGAGAGAGCAGCCCGGATGTGTCATCATCATCACTATCCTGCGCCACATCGTCACTACCGTCGTCGAGGAAGTCAGAGCTGGAATCGCTCGAGCTGTTCGCGTCACTAATCTCCTCATAGCGCTGCCCGTCTTCGTCCTCCTGGACGCTGCCGCCAAGCTCTGTCGTCAAATCGACATGAGCGCCAGCCGCAGCATCGTAGCCATCTTCATCTGCCGCGCCATCGTCATCAATGCCAGCGAGCTGACCCGCCCACACAGGGGCAGTGACAGCCGCAGCCGCAGACTCTGCCATGGCGACCGCAACACGGTGAGACGCCTGCTTGAATGTCGCCCCAAGGTGCCGGTTACGAATGCGAGCAGCGTGCACAAGCCGAAGGAGCTGCGTCTGCTCGGTGCCGCCTTCACAGCAGCGTCCAGCCAACAAGGCGCAGAAGTCACGCCACGATGGCGCATCGCAATGGCCGCCACTGGCAGCATCGTCCTCATGCTCGAAGAACACGTTACCTGCGCAGATGACGGAGTGGCTGGTCACTGCATCCGCATGCCGTTGCATGGCAATCCAAGCCTGCCGCCACGCAGCCACGTGCTCCACATCAAGCTGTGACGCACAGCGCATGGCAGCGTTCCTGAAAGACTCAAGTTGTCCCATGCGGGCAGCAGCTGCTTGGCCGCCGCCACCGCCATCTGCACATCTCCACTCCAAGGCCTCAATGTCCGCATGCGCTCTGTGCGCATCCCCCGCGAGATGCAACGCGTGCGCGCGAGCTGCATGTACAGCAGCAGCCACATAGGCGCGCACGTCATCAGCAGTGCGTTGCAGCGCTTTGATGCCTGTTCTACATGCCGTTAGCCAGGATACATGTCGCATCGCGTCCTCACCCGCGCTGTCATGCTCCCTCACGTCCATACCATCTAATGACGTCAGCTTAGGCAGCGATGAGAGCACCGCTGTCCGGTAATGACGCAGCGCAACGATTGGACATGAACCGTGAACGTCCTCGAAGTGCAGGCTGCGCAATGCAGGCAGAACAGCGAATGCGCTTGCATCACGAAGTGAGCCAGCTGGGTTACCAGCGCAGTTCAAGCTCGTCAGATTGAGTAGCGCGGTGGTGGTGTTGCACAGCGCGGTGCGACAGTCTCGGCCAGGGAAATCCAGGCGGTTGTGCGCTACAGACAAGTGTTTCAGCTGCGGTACGCGAGCGAGCGCGTCTGCGTCCAGCGTGTTCATCGCATTTCGCGCCAGGTCGAGGTTTGTCAGCGAAGGCAGAGCCGGCAGTGACCGAAGACTTGTTAACTTGTTGCCAGGCAGCGCTAGGTCACGCAGGCGTAGCAAGCCAGCAACTCCTGCGAGATCTGATATTTCGCAGTCGGTGATCCACAGCGCCTGGAATTGCAATACGCCCCGGGCCGGGTCAAGAGCCTCGTCTTTGGGTGCGGTCAACGCCAAAGAAAGCACGCACCTCCAGCGACGCACACGCGTCTAGTCCTCTCACGACACTCAGCCGCAGTTGCCCTATGTGTAGAGTCTGCAACGCCGTGAACGGCGCAAGAGAGCACAACTGGGTTGCGTCCACGGAAAAGCACTCAGTTCACAGCGTCAGAGGCAACTGTCTGTGTGCAGCACCCCTGGGGGTGACGGACCTTGGGGAGGTTGACGCCATACAACTGCAGCAAGCTGACGTTGCTAAGCTGCGACCCCGCGTCCAGTCCGTTCGCCTGCAGCACCTCCGCAAAGAGGTCTTCCTCTTCACTCGACCCGGGCGCCGCCATGACGGCCGCAGGTGTGGAGACACGCAGCGCTGCGCGGGGGACCTGTCAATCACGGCGTACTTGAATGAGCATGAGATGAGACGCCATGCTCCTCGCGGCGCGCTTTACAAATGCCCCCCCGGTGCCGGACAGTTTCACTGCACCGCACTGAGTGCGCATTTCTCTGTACATCAGACACTACTAACGCATGAATGTGGTCTCTCTCTGTCTCTCTCCCTGCCTGGCCCTGCTTCGCATCTACCAGCCGCTCTTGCGGCCCATCGCCTTGTCACGCTCACGCGCCTCCGCTGCGATGCGCTTCGCCTCAGCCACGGACGGGCGCTTCCGTGCCGGCGGCTCCGGCAGCTTGAGCCCCGTCACAGCTGTGGCGTCCAGCACCGCAGCCATGAGTTGTCCGCGATCAGCGCCGACGTATCGCCCCACTTCCTTGCCATTGTGCATCATGATGAACGTCGGCACGCTGGTCACATTCAGCTTCTTCATCAGCGCCGCCGCGTCGGGGCTCGCGTCGCCCAGGAGGCGGCCCCACCGGATTGCGCCGGCGGTGTTCTTGGCCAGCGCGAGGACCGCAGGGAAGACATGTACACACCCTGGTGAGTTGGCGGCCAGGGACACGTCCAGCACCGCCAGCTGCTGCTCGCATGGCGCCTCCAGAGTGATGCCACGCACAGCCGTCTGAGGCGCGGCGCAGGACTGCAAGAAGGCATCGAAGGTGGAGTCGTTGGTCACCTCGGCCACGTAGTCCGTGGCACGTCCATCGGCCCAGAACAGCACGCCCTCACCCAGCTGCGCGTTGGCGGCGCTCGCGCCCGCGTACTGCCACAGGAGACGGCCGTTCTTCCAGAACTGGACGGTGGGGAAGGTCTTCGCGCCGAGCTCCTGAGCCAACAAGCGGGCTTCCTGAGTCACGTCGCCTTCCAGTGTGACGAACTCGACGTTGCTGCACTCTCTGCTGATGCGCTGCAAGCTGTCCTTGAGTGTGAGGCACTCCGCCATGCGTGTGGCTTTGTCCTCCGGCGTAGCCCAGGTGGGGGCCTTGCTGCCGCCCGGCGAGCTGCCCAGGTCGCACTCGGAGTCGGACTCGATGGACAGGATCGTCAGCGCGTCGTCAGGCAGCAGCGCGAACGCAGCGTCCAGCTCTGCGCGGGAGGTGACGTACTGGAGTGCGCGTTGAGACGTGCGTCAGCTTCCAACTACCATATCCAGCCCCAAGAAAAAGTGGCACCGCCCACAACATGCGCTGCCCTTGGCTGGGGCAGACAGCCAAGGTGGTCACACGTGCAACACGCACACACAAGCACACATACCTTCGTCCGCTCCTCCACGCGCGCGCTCTCCTTCGCGCGACGAGCAGCTGCTTGGTCCGCTGTCTCTCCAGGGCGCAGGGGTGAGGAGTACGTCGTGCCGTTACCAGACGCCGACACGCGCACGGTGACCGCACGGTGGCTCGCAGCGGTGGCGGGGTGCGCGCGGGAGAGAGCAGGCGCGCGCCAGTGGGCGGCAGCGGCAGCGGAGGAGGAGGAGCACTTGGAAGGAGCCGAGAGCGAGGCGAAGGCGGACGCCATGATGACGCCTCGCTGTGTGTGTTGCCACGCACGCGCTGAAAGCTGGCGGGCGAGATGGGTTCTGCGAGGGGGGGCAGGTGGCTTTTCACGGACATTTTCGTCACTGCAGCACTGTTGACACATCTCAAGTATTAGCAGCGGCAGCGCTATCCATCTCGACTTCACATCAAACTGGCACTAAAAAGACATGGTCGCGTTGAGGATCGAACTCAAGACCTCTCGCGTGTGAAGCGAGCGTTATAACCTGCTAGCTGTTTCGAAACCAGTAACTAAACTACGCGA
>Ga0164297_10002309_pt1 | contig 19056 bp, 18 predicted proteins | sample GEODES058metaG_FD_113539 | JGI IMG/M metagenome (GOLD analysis project Ga0164297, IMG submission 113539) | Dystrophic lake water microbial communities from Trout Bog Lake, Wisconsin, USA - GEODES058 metaG | ecosystem: Environmental > Aquatic > Freshwater > Lake | place: USA: Trout Bog Lake...
ATAGAATAAAACGAAATATTTATATTATATAATCTTATTATTTATATAATATATAAATGAGTTCAGGACAAAATAGCCCAGCAGCAATACAACAGGAATTAGACACTATCCAAAAAGATATACAAAATCTTCAAACAATCAAAAATGATTTGTATACAAACTTGTATAGCAATACTTCTTTGTCACCATCACAAAAACAGCAAATACAAGGTCAAATTCAACAAATTGAAGACACTTATGTTGGACTACAAAATACTTCTATGAGATTGAGTGGTATTCTTAACAATCTTCTTGAAAGTGCAAAATCCGCAATTTCAACACAAGAGACGGCAACATCTATTATTAATACAGAGCTTAATAACAACCAAAGAAAACTAGCAGACCTTCAAAATGATAACCAACAAAAAATTAGACAAATTGAAATCAATGATTATTTCGCACAAAAGTACCAAGAACATACGAGTATCATGGTAGTTATCATATTTGTCCTTGTTATTTTTATTATTTTAACAATCATTCAACAATATGGTTTATTCTTCGGTAATGACTCTGTATATTACTTTTTAGTATTTGTTATAGGTGTGTATGCCTTGTATACAATTCTTAAAAAGATGTACTATTTATACATTCTCAATAATATGGTATATGGACAATATGATTTCCAATATCCAGGTGTTTCCATTGGTGTAGATGCTACTGGAACTTTACCAAATATTTGGAGCAGTACTGACATGCCTGTTCTTGGTTGTGTTGGACAAGAATGTTGTACTGGAACAGATGTATATGATTATGACCCAAATGCTGGGTTCAATCGTTGTTTACCAGCAGCAACAAATGCTACACCATCTCCACTAACATATTATACTCTTACACCAGCAGATATAGGAACACAAGTGAACAGTTCTATTGGTTCTGGACAAAGTAATCAAGCAATCATTATAGCAGACCCATTGAATCCAAACAATGCTATTATTAATTTAATGCTTGGTTCCGGTGTAGCATTACCATTTTCTTTACAACAAGGAACAACCGGTATTTATGTATATTCTGGTAAAAACTCAAACCAAGCCGGTATCAATAATAATATAGCTGTTTATAAGCCTCCAAGTGGTGGTAAAATCACTATGTATATTGTTGGTCCAAACAATAGTGTCATAGATAGACTGACATAAGTTTTTCAAGGTACATTTTAAATGTAAAAGTTTTATAAAAATATAAATATAACAAAATCAACTCTAATATAATCTAATGAATATATAGTATACATTAGTTTATATGTCAGAAAATATTACAACACCAAACATAACAACTAGTCCAAATATAACAACTAATCCAAATTCAAATATAATTAATAAACTAATTGAAAAAAAAGGTCTAACACAATGTGACCAACAGAATTTTACTCAATTATTTAATGTTCTCACGCAAATGAAAGAAATAAAGGCAAATAAAAGAACAACACCGCCTGTAGCAATAGATTCAAGTTTGTCAGTTACTCCATCTCCACCACCAAGTGAAGATGTTGACTATATAAATAAGTTCAACTCAATTATGAGCAAAATATATACTTCTATGGATACATACAATAGTATATATGAAAACTATAAATACTTGGTAGATTTGGATAACATATATGTAAACAAGGCAAAAGAGTTTGACGGATATGCAAAAAAAGCATATGTGATGGGTCTTACAGATAATCGAAAAACCTATTATAGCAATGAAGGTATAGAAAGGATTCGATTTTATTATCGCATTTTGTATTTTGTTTATATTATTCTTATGATATCATTTCTATTGAAGTTGCTATGGCGTTTGAATCCTGAAATGCCATTTTTGAACAAGGTGTTCTTTTTTGTCTTATTTATTATTTTACCATTTATTGCGAACACTGTTTATTATATGATAGTGGTACTTATAAAATACATTCAGTCGTTTTTTCCAACTGCGCAAAATCCTGTAAAGTAAAAATATATTATACAAATGTGTATGCTGATTTTATATTGATATATATTAATATACATATCATATGAAACAAAACAAGACAATAAAAAGAACAACAAAAAGGTATTCCAAGACAATAAAAAGAACAGGAGGAGCAAGAGGAATGGTTGAACCTAGTAGAAAGTTTACACAAAAACTTCGCAAGTATTCTAACCCAGAACAAGCACAAAGGATGGCATATAAGTATCTTGGAAAAACAGCGAAGATATACCCTTCGTCCAAACCGGATAAAAAATATCAAATATGGGACCCTAAGAATGAAAGATGGGTATTCTTTGGACAAATCGGCTATCAAGACTACACTGTGCACCATAACAAAGATAGAAGACATAACTATTTAACAAGAACAGCAGGAATGCTTGGAGATTGGAAATCGAATAAATACTCTGCAAATAATTTGAGTAGACACATCCTCTGGTAGAAGGTAAAAAAAAGTATTATATATTATTCAAACAACACAAGGACATTAATTTAACACAAGGACATTATTTTCTTTTTGTTATTTACCTCTCTTTTATTTACTCACATTCTTCCAAATCATCATCATCATCAGGATTATATATTTTTACGAAACTCCAACAACTATTTTTCTGAGGGCCAAACTTTTTATCAATATAGTCATACAACTCCTGAGACTTTGGAGCCTTTCTACTTCCATTCTCTCTTTGAAACCACTGTTGAAAAGCCATGAGCAACTCTTTCTTTTTTATTTTATCTTGTTTATCTCCTGTTTTCCTGATATTCTCATTCACAAACGCAGATATACAGTCTTGTCCATGACGATATTTCTTTGACGCACTCAATACAATATCACAGTCTTTTACAACTCCTTTTGTTTCGACTGCCAATTTTACCAACATACTCATAAACACAGGCGCCATTTCAGGGAACTTATCCTTTAAATTATTATCTCTTTCAAACACAAAGTTCGGGTCAATCTCGTCTTTGTACTGAGTCTTATAATTTTCTGCGTTATCTACGAACTTTGACTTGAAATCACAAATACGGATACGACGCCATGTTCCATCATCATTACTATTGATTTCAAACAAAGTATTTGTACATACAACTAACTTGAACTGTGGCTTGAATGTTTCACTCTCACAGTAGAGAGCACGACCTTGTAATGGATCACCACCAGTCAACTCCTTCATGATACCTTCATTAATACGCATTCCTTTTTCTGGTTCTTGCATTACAGCATAACGAACACCCTTTAGCTGCATTAGTTCTGAAGACGTCCCTCCAATAGAGCTTCTTTTCTCCGTAATAAGAGTGATTGGAACTGTTCCTTTGTACTCTCCAAGACATACAGACATAAAATCTGTCAAAATCGATTTTCCATTACTTCCTCCACCTAAATAAATATTGAATGTTTGGTTTGGGTCAACACCAATCAAACAAGATGCTAGATGCTGCCACATATACGTGTTGAGAGACTGAATTGGAAATAGTTTGTCCATAAAATCCATCACTTCTTGTACCTTTTCTGGATTCTTTTGTTGTATTTTATCAAACGGAACATAGTCTATTCCTGTCGTTTTTGTAACATAATCCAACGGATTACCATCACGAAATACACCACTTCGAAAATCAAATACTCCATTATTGAAACAAACAAGATACTCATTCGTGTCTGTCTTTTTAATAAAGTCCTTATCAAAGAATATCTCACACGCTTCTCTCATAATATTGTTTTTATTACATGTGTTTTTCAGTTTAGTAAGTTGAGTTACAAATGTACCCATCTCTTTCGTCATTTTGTCTCTGTTTTCATCACTAATACTTGTGTCATTAATCACAGTATCACGTTTCTGGTCTATCTTTTTGTGATAAAGTGCATACATATCCTTGGATATTTTCATTCGCAAACTCATACCTTTATCTTCTTCCCAGCGATGGTTGTTGAAAATATACCATTTTTTATGCTCAACACTCGAACATACATACTTGTCTTTGAACATCAAATATAAAACCTGCGCAAAGTCAAAATCAGTAGGCTGTTTCAGCGTCATTTCCATAAAAGAGTCAATCGACCTTTCTTTTACCTTTTCATATTCATCAAACGCATACTGTTTTGCCCAGTAAATAATACTACGTTTTGTAACACCACCACGACTACTGTTTTTATTAAAGTCCCGCTGCCAACTTCTATACAATTCTGGAATTGTAGAATAGTCAAAGTCGCTTGCTTTACTTCTCAACATAACCCAACTTAAAAACAGCCTTTCGTCCGTATGTTTCAATGCAAATGCTACTTGTCGATTCAATAAATGAGACCCAGGCTCATAAAACATCTCTGGAAGAATTTGTGTATAATAATGTGTGTCCTTTACATCATGATTTGTATGTTCTATTGTTTTCAACATTTGTTCTACTGCTGCTTCAAGTGTCTCTTTGTTGATAATATCTTCTAGTTGAACCTCGTTTTCTTCGTCACTATTTCCATGAAAACGAATACGAAACTCGTTTCTTCTTTGCTGTCCATTCAATGTTCCAAAACCACTTCTTTTTGCTGTACTTCCTTCTTTAAAATGGTTGTATTCTTCCTCTTTTTTTGGATTCAACGGAAACTTTGGATGGTTTGTATATCTTGCTGTTAGTTTCACAAAATCCTTTTCCAAATTAAACTTCTTAATATCCTTTTCTTCGCGCATATACTCACCATCTGTTGTATCATATGTATACTCATAGTGGTACACCAACTTATATACATCAAATCCTGGCTTTCTTGACCCATACAGTTGCCAATTTGTTTTTCCAGTATTAATTCCACCGTCAATAACACTATCCCAGTCATTTGTAAGTACCTCCTTCAAATCTCCCCAAATATAACCAATACTTTCAATAACTTTATTTCTTATAATCTGCTGCACTACGTGGTCCACCTGTAATGCAATAATAATATGAATACCATCTTTTGTAATTTGGTCTTCTTCTATTCTGTTCACCTTGTCTTTTTCAAATACATATACATCAAACTTTGTGTTTTCATCGAATACATAGTACTTTTTCAACTCGTCTAGATAGGTACCATACAACATATCTAATATATGTTCTTTTGTATGTTGTCTTGTATCTATCTCATAGTTATAACGAAAGTCAAAGTCTATCAAATATGGACCACAACCTTCATTATTTTCTACTTTTCGCTGAGCCTCCGTCAAATACTCTGGATTCTTTTTCACAAAGACTTCGTTGTAATAAAGCTTATAAAATACTTCTAACTCACTATCAGGTATATGATAATTACCACCATATATTTTAGGTTCCGTGTTATCCTTGCTAGGTATTCTTGTATGCGTAGTAATTTTGTTTTTATATTCTTCCAATCCTCTTTCAACGTGGTGGTCCCACAAAAACTCGGATAACTTATAATAGTTTTTCATTGTAGATGTCATACTTTGTTTGTTTTACTGTTATTATAAACGAACATTATTTTATATCAATTTTTACGGTTATTTGTTTTCTCATTATAAAAAACCCCTTTTTTGGGGGATAAATGAAATGTGTCCCAAATACTTATTATTATAAAAATAATAACTATATAAACATAACTATATTTTCAATATAGAAGTAACTATATAACATATGGACGAAACAAAAAAATGCGAAGATACGCAGGAAAAGGAACCAGCTACATTGACGAATAATGTGGTAGTTTCCAATACTGTTTTTGTGAGTAATGAAACAGTAAAGAGGTTGCTAAAGGATATTAGAGAAATAAGAAAGTGTCCTTTAACAGACCACGGTATTCATTATATACATGACGACGAAGATATGATGAAAGGATATGCTCTTATTATAGGTCAAGAAGGGACGCCTTACTTTGGTGGATACTACTTTTTTGAAATCCATTTTCCACAAGACTATCCCTATAATCCACCAAAAGCAGTTTATCTTACAAATGCACATAATATTCGTTTCAACCCAAACTTATATGAGAATGGTAAGGTATGTATATCTATATTGAATACATGGCGTGGAGAAAAGTGGACGTCTTGCCAGACAATATCAAGTGTTCTTTTATCTATTAGCACAGTATTATGTAGCAACCCTTTATTAAACGAACCTGGTGTGGATATAAATAATCCAGAGGTAGAGACATATAACCATATAATAGAATATGCAAATATAAAAGTCGCGATTTATCAGATGTTAATGAAAGAGGAGGCTGTTTATACACCGAAAAAGGATGTTTTTGATAGGTTTATGCCTGTTATGAAGGAGCAATTTTTATTGAACCGTGAGAAGTTGTTGAAAATAGTTGCGGAAAAATGTTTAGAGTTTCCAAGAGTGAAAAAAATGGCTTTGAAAAGTTATTATAGAACACGTGTGGAAATAGGATATAAAAGTCTGAAAAAACAGTTGGAAGGAATAGACGACGACTATTTAAAGAAAATTGATGGTTAATAATTGATAAGTAATAATGAATATAACTTAGATATTCACGTTTATACATATCATATTAAAACTTAATACAAATCTAATAAAAAGAAAAAAAATGAGTATTGAAATCCCTGAAAAAACAGAGCCACTTTGTGAAGACCTTTTAGGGCTTTATTTTACAAGTCCAGATGAGGCGTGTGATAAATATGTCCATGCCTTTTCATTCAGCAAAGATGTTTTAGAAAAGATGATTGCGAATAATATTGGAGAGGAAGAAAAAAAATATTATTCCGTTGAACCCATAAAGTTATACTTATTTATTGAGTGGGATATAGATAATTATTCATTTCCAGAGTCTATGAGGAATAAAAGATACTCTTTTGCTAATCTAGACAAGATGCCATATAGTCATATTGGATATCCCATTTATGGTTATAACTTTATGTGTATGCGTAAATGCGATATAGTATGTGACCAAGTTTTGTTGACTACAAATAAAATAGTCGAACAGATAGAAAAAAATGGTATATCATCTAACCCTATTCAAATAGACACTTTTTATGAAGAAGGTATATTAAATGCATAATTGAATTCATAATTTATTTATAAAATTGAACTAAATTTATTTATTTATAAATTGTAACATACATTGTAATATAAATTGTAAGATAAATACAAATATAAATATAAATATATTATATACTATAATTAATAAAGACAAATACAAACTAATATGAACTTCTGTACAAAATGCAACAATATGTATTATATTCGTATCAATGGTGAAAAAAGCTCAACTACTTTGGCTTACTACTGTAGAAATTGTGGCAATCAAGAAACAATGATAACTGTGGATAATATTTGCGTATCCGATACTCAGTTAAAAAACACAACACAGTCATTTAGCCATATTATCAATGAGTACACTAAGTTAGACCCTACATTACCGCGTACAAACAAGGTTCTTTGTCCCAACCCTTCTTGCGACACGAACCAAGATAAAATGAATGTAGAAAGAGAGATTATTTACTTGAGATATGACAATACAAATATGAAATATGTATATTTATGTTCCACCTGTGATACTGCTTGGAAGACAAATGATAAATAAGGGAAACCAATAATAAAAAAACCAATAAAAAATAAATATACATTTGATACTTTTATTTTTTATTAAACAAAATACAAAACACACTATTAATCACTCTATAATATTTCCAAATCCTTTACATTCCAATACTCCGACGCACCATTTGGAAGAGGTCGACGAATAATAAACGGTATTTTTTTCTGTTTCAACTCCATCTCCGCAATGACATATCCATCTATAATCGTATCAGGAACAGTAACAAAAGGTTTTGCTCCGCATTCAATCTGTTTTGCTCGTTGTCCAAGTATACGTGTTCTTTCATACTTTGTAAGATAAGGAACTGTTTTATGTAACGGGTCAATAATATTATTATTTTCGTCTCTTACAATAACTGTCATTTTTTCTACTTCATCATAGTTATGTATTTCACATTCAGGATGGAACTTGGTCAAATAATTGTCTCTTATTTCTCTATCAAACTTTTGCATATAATTTACATCATCTTCTTCATCCTCGTCCTCTTCTCCATTTATAGTTTCATTTACACCTAATATAACAGGTTGTCCTCCAGGTTCATTGTCATCTAAAGCAGCCTTTTTCTTTTTTCCTCTTGCTCCGCCAGAAGCCCCTTTGGGTTGTTCTTTTATTTCTTGTTCCTCTTCCATTTCTTCATCTCCATCATCATATTCTGTATCACTAAATCCGTCAATTTCTACATCACTTTCATCTCCAAAGTTACTTAGATTTTCATTCTCTTCTTCATCACTCAAAGACCCGTCTGAATCATCGTCATTTCCAACGATAGTTAGAGATGTAGGTAGACCATTTTTCATAGTAAGTGTTTTTTTTGGTTTTGTTTCTTCTATTTCCTCATCATCAGAAACAACTGAATTATTATCATATTCGTTATCAGAACCTTCGTAGTCACTCATTCTATATGTATATGTTATCTAATAAGATAAAGAGATATTTAAATATATTCTCTTTACTAATATTTAATTATTTTAAATCAATTTTTATAAAAAAAGAGATAAAGTAAACCTTAACTATATTATCTATATTCAGTCTTCTTTATAAGTCCTTGTTCATACAATTCCTTGATAACATACACTGTAAATAGTATGAATACACCCCATCCAAAAACAGTCCCCCATTTTTCAATATCTTCAACATAAAAATCTATGTTTACACACTCATTTGTTTCCATATTGTCATAGTGACCCATTCTTTTATATGTATTATATGTATTATATGTATTATATGTATTATATTCATTACAATTATTTCATATCATTTTTTACAAATAAACATACAGAAATCAAGTTAAACACTTTACAAATATATATATAAACAATATATCTATGAAAGTCGCACTTTGTTTTATCATTAGTTATCAACACATATTGAATAAGGAACATTTATGGAAAGAATGGATAGAACCGAACAAAGACATTATCAATGTGTATTTTTACTATAAAGACCCTACGAAAATCGTTTCCACTTGGATAAACGAACATAAAATACCGTTCCAAAAAATAGTTGCCACGTCTTACTTTCACGTAGTTCCAGCATACCTAATCAGTTTGAAACACGCGATTGAAGACGATGAGACAAACAACTGGTTTTTCTTTTTGACCGACTCTTGTTGTCCTGTAATATCACCGCAAACATTTAGAGAACTGTTTTTCCAATACCACAATAAAAGTATTATGAGTTGGAAAAAGCCTTGGTGGCGAGTGGATTTTAATCGTAGAGCGAATTTACATAGATTACCTGAAGAACTTCGTCTAGGTCACGAAGCTTGGTTCGTTCTATGTCGTGAAGACGCAACGAATTGTATTGATTTTCCAGTTAAAGAACCAAAAATGTATAACTTAATAAGTAGTGGTGGACTAGCGAATGAGTCGTTGATTGCAATTATTTTAGAAAAAGCAGGAAGATTACAAACTGTAATAAACCATTCTATAAACCATAGTGACTGGTCAAGACCGAGTAGTGACACGAGTCCTCATGTGTTTGATTTAGGCGTCCATTTAGAAAATGACAAGGTGTATTTAGATGAGTTGCTTATGAATAACAAAAACACTCGTCCGAACAAAGATATTAAGGATTTTATCTTTTTTGTTCGTAAAGTAACCCCTAATTTTCCCGACGCATTATTAACAAAATATTGGCAATAGAATAGTTGACCAAAACAAAAAATATTTATTATATATTTTTATATATATACTACGATGGCCGTAAAAGAAATTGTTGATAAAAACATCACCTCCATAAAATCTGCAACTGTTATTATCCATTTGATTGTTTTATGGTTTATGTATAAAGCATTTACCTATTTAACTGTGTTACAAGACTGTTCGTGTGCGAGTAGTGTTCGTGAATATGTAACGAATATTCGAAGTGCTCAGTATTTCTTAGTCTTCTTATCTTTACTTGGTCTTCTTCCAAGTTTACTTTCTATCTTTGTATCCAAAACTAGTTCCATAATGACAGTGATTAATTACATTAGAAGACCACATATTGGTATTTTATCCTTTATCTATGCGTTGTTTATGCTTTATGTATACTATTTCTTTGTAACAAATGTCTATCAATTCCATCTTAACATGCCTTCTGGCTGTGAATGTATTAATAAATGGCCTATTGATGTGTTATATATTCAAGCAATCAACTATTTCATCTTATTATCTCTTGTATTTATGTCATTGTTACTTGTACTTATCCGATTTTTTGTTTAAACAACGGGTTATGTTATGAAACAAAAAAATATAATTTAGTTTAGTTATTAAAATTGTTAACTAAATTAACTAAATAAACAAACAAACTGAACTCTTTAACACTTCCATCTACATCCACAGTCAATACAAGTAACGAATGTAGTCATCGGCTCATCCGCAGAACGCGTTTGTAACTGATAATAAGTACATTTTTTCGACTTACATTTACGACAAGTAAAAGTATCCGTCGCTGCCTCTACATTTGTCTCATACTTGTTCTTATCTACAATCATTTTCTTATCAATCAACTCTTTCCACTTGGTAGGGTTCAACTCCTGATGCGTCATATATGCAAAGTTCTGTGGAAGAAGTGTTCCGTTTTTTATTTGCTCAATATATCCTTCTGTGTCATTTTTCAAATTGGAAAATACACTATACAGTCTATTCTTGTATATTAATACAAACTTTGGATTATCCCATAACTTGATAACCTTTTGTGTATTCGCTTCTTTAATAGCATAGTTATAAATACCCTTTTCCAAATTCTTACTAAGATTTTCATCCTGTATGAACTCATTCAACTTGGTGCGTATATTATTACGGAAAAACTCTGGATTCTCTATCTTTGTTATTTTATTCGGGGCGTGTGTTGTTGTTGTTGCTGACATTTTATTTCGAATAAAAATTACTAAGTATAAACTGTATGATATGATATAAATAACAAGTGAATTATTTATATCAATTTTATAAAAATATTATTTACAAAATATTATTATATCTTTGTAGTTAGTTCAATCATACTCCTCAAAATCCAACTCTAGATTTTTTGGAACAATATCACTAGCATCATCATCTTCATCATCTGAACTGTCTTCATCGTCATCATCCTCCTCTTCTAAACTGCCATTTGAATTGTCATCGTAGTTGCTAACTTGTTCTTCACTATCATCACTACTATCCACTACAAATCCGTCTTTCAAATATCCGTGTTTTGTTTTTTTCTCTTTTGGGATATTCTCCAACTCATCCTCCTCTTCTTCATCTTCTTTGGAAGTAGTCACCAAGTCTTCAAACCCTCCAAATAACTTTTCATATATTTTTTCCCATAATGCAACATCTAAATTGAAATATTCATATTCCTCATCAATCTCCTTTTTACAAAGGACTACACAGTTTCCATAAAACAAAGTCGTATCTATTGGCGGTGGGAAGTCATACTTGTTTTCCGTATTTGCTTTTCCTTCTTCTTTACCATAAACATACACCTTATATTTCTCTCCCTTTACTTTCGTTTTCCATTCGACTGCACACTTGAAGTTATTCTCTGATTTGAATCCACATTTTTTGTATAACTCTTCCTCTTTAAACTCCTTAATTGTAAGAGGTTTACATGTTCCTGTTTTTTCAATAATCACAACGGAAAGTGGAAACTTGTTATCTTCAGTTTTGCTCATAAATATGAATTATTATATATAGTGTTTACTTTATTTAAAATATTACGAAAAGAGTTTAAGTTGTTTTTGAATATAAAATAAAATATATATAATAAAGACATTCCTTCATAATGGCATCTTACTCTATGTGTCGTGACTTTTTTGATACAGAACAAAAACAACAAACAGAACAAATGAACAAAGAAGAAAAAGAGTTCTTGAAAAGGGATTTGAAGAACTATTATTACACTATGTTAGACGTATATCCAAACTTGATACATCCAATAATTCAAATACAATCTAAAAAAAGATATATAAGTGCCGCTTTTTGGAACTATACATCTACACCTATTAACTTTGTAATAACATTATTCACAGGTTTGACAGCAGGTCAAGCAGGTTCAAACTCCTCTTATTTAAGTGGTAATACAGTATTTATTATGTTATTCGTTTGTTTTATTCTTTCTACTGTAAACATTTTTTTCAAACTAAAGGAAAAGGCAGAGCTCAATTTTATCTCTGCTAAAAAATATGAAGGGTTTAATAGTGATATTGAAAATATTGATATGATGCCTACTGTAACAATAGAAGATATGAAAAAGAAGTTACAAGAATATAAAAGACTGAAACAAGAGATAGACGACTTTAACAAGTTGGAAAAGATAGAAAATGTGAATTACTTTACCGAGTTTCTTTATTTTATAGTTCAAAAATACAAGTCATATAGAAAATTGAAACTTTTGTATAAACATGCGGCTATAAAAGAAAGCAAAGTATATCTAGAAAAACATAAAATACTAAAGGAGTTGGTTTTGAATGGTGTAATAACCCAAAGTGACCTGGAAATGATAGATGCAAACTTGGAAGAAATACAAGCAAACATAGATAATATTGACAGATATGGTTTTATATCTTCTTTTTTCAAGAGCGAAGTAAAAAATAAAAAAAATACAGATGATGACGAAAATATAGATAAAATAAATCCTGGTTATTCAACACCACTACCACCACTACCACAACAAGTTACACAACGACCAGAAGACTACTATCCGTCTTTCAAACAAGCAAGTGAAAACAGTAGTGAAAGATATCGCAGTTTAGATGATAATAGTACAGTAGATAGTCACTACAATGATACTGAAAATGTAGTTATTCGGTTAAAAGACACACCAACAGATATTTATGATGACTGTGAAATGGGATACGATAGTTTACTTGATGAAAAATATGGTAGCATTGAAGAGAAAGAAAATGACTTTAATAGAGTTCAGATTATAAGAAAAAAACAGATATACTTTGATAACAACAATGAAAAAGCTAACAAAGTAAGAAAATAATATATTAGTAAACAAGTTAAACATATAGTGTGAATAAATATAAAACTGAACAACACAGAATAAAAATAACCAAAAACATAATACAAACAATAGTCTATTATATAATGTTTTCAAAAACAAACACAAACTGTAAAAAAATATATGTAAACAACCTTTCACCTTCATCATTCGAAGAAAAAATCAACACCTCAAACGAGATATCAATAAAGGAGTGTACCCGTCACTACTATAAAGAGATTTATACACCTGATGGTATGTTTTACATAGACAAGGATTCACACATTTGGAACAAGTCTGTAAAGAAAGATATCCATATAAGAAAGGTTGTAGGAGAGACTGAGTTTTTCATAGATGAATCTATTTTAGAAGAGAAAGAGGTTACCTCTTTGCCATCAAAGAATATTTGTTTAGATAAAGTAGTTGTTATATATGATATTATATATGATATGATGAATACGAATACAAATATAAAGTTGGTTATGGAATATATTTTAAAAGAAAATATAAATGAGAATAAAGCAAGTTTATGTGACTATTATTTCATTTATGAAAACTACAATGACATAGATTTATGTTTGTCTAATATAAACCTCATTATGATTTAATACAGAATATTAGTTAAAAAATATTATTAGTAATAGATAATAATACTTTTCATGATGTTATGGATAATTCAAGTAACTGTTATGTCTGCCGTGTTTATATTTTTAGTTCATCATTTAATACAATATTTTAAAGAAACTCTTACTATACCCAAGTTAAAGGATTTAGTTGATAGACCAAAAGAACAATATGAAAAAATAAACATGATTATTCATTCATCCAATAATGGCAGTGGTAGTGGCGGCTCTAATAAATATTACTCATTGGATGAGTTGTTACCTTCTCCTTCCTCATCGAATAATAATGAAACACTTGATGGTAAAATGGATGGGCTTTCTATGAAAAATACATTAAAGGAATATATGAAGTCTCAAATACAAGACAATTTACCGATAAACACTTCTGAAAATAATATGATGAATAAATATTCTTTGAATGATATAGATACGTCTTCTATGCAAATTGGCGCTACATTTATTTAAACACCTAAAACCTAGACACATTCATCATTTTTCAACTCACGAAAATGCTTCGACCTGTTTATGTTCATAATTGTCTTCTTATAAAATTCGTGTAAATGATATCCAATAGCATAGTCTTCAAAGTATTCATTCTCTATTTCTTTCTTCTTATACTTCAATAAATAGTTTACTGCTTGACTGGATAAAAAATAAAATGGACCACTACAATAGGTTGTAGCATAAACAGGTAAATGTTTTGGCATTTCTGGATGTAATAAATGACTCATAGATAAATAAGGTTGTTTTACTTCTACTATTTGACCTCCATAGTCAAACACATAGTTGTAGTTTTTGATGTGACTTTCCTGCTTTTCATCCATTTCTTTTTTATGATATACTTTATCAAGTGTATTTGTAATAATACTAAACATTTTGAAGTTGGTCAAGACTTGGTCGTCATCTACTTTGAATATGTATTCATATTCATATGTTTCATGTATAGCTTGATATGCTTTGATAACTTTTTTTGGTAATGAGATATAGTCGTCTGGTGTGTTTACATGAAGACTTTGCAAACTTTGTAATTCGTGATAAAACACATATTCTTTATTATTTTGTGTAAACCACTCTGGCGTATTTGTGCCTAATATGTAAAAGCATTCCATATCAATATTATTTTCTTTACAATATACCATAAAATCTTTGACCCACAACTTCCATTGCTTATTTGCCTTGTAAATATACTTGATACAAGATAATATAAGAAGTATATATTTACGTTTTATTTTATCAGTGTTTTGTATTACATAGGAGTCTTTTTCAGAAATAGAATGAAACACTTTGGAGTTATAATTATGAGCGAGTGTATCGTTGTTTGTAGTCAACTCTTGTAAATCAATATTTTGTTCCATTTTTATATAAAAAATATAGTAATTAAGATATTCTATTATTATACTTTTAATATTATATCTTAAAATAATTTATATATTAAATATGTTAATTACTATTCAATACAATATTTTTTAGATAGTTTGTTAAGTAATGAATATTCATATAATTTTCCACAATATATTTTTGCTTTTGTAAACATTTGTTGTAAACATCCGGATTATTTTCTAAAAACATAATTTTTTCCAAAAACTCGTTCTCATCCTCAAAAATTGTTTCTTCACAAAAAATATCATCAAACGGCCATTTCAAGTTACATTTTTGTCTCATTAATAATGAACCACATGATAAAATTTCAAATGTTCTAATGTTAGGGTCACCTACACCATGTAAGTCCAGAGAATATTTTGATTTTGATATTTCATTCATATAAACAGTATGGTTCAAATAACCTGGGTTGTGAATACTTATTTTATTCATAATTTTATTATACATATCCTCTCTATTTCTAAAAACTTCATATGTCTCATCAACATGATTGAATTTTTGCCCTGAGAAAAAAATTCTTGGAGTCTTTTCAATATTTTCATATCTTTTATAATATAAGTCGTTCAACATATCTATGTTACATTGACGTCCAAAAATAATATATGGAAAAGGATATACATTTTCTTTGTATTCCTTTTCTTTATTAAAATTTCTTTTGAAGAATACAAACTTGGTTGTATCCAAAATATCACTAGAATTTTCAAATATAATATTTGGGTCGTAGTCATAGTCATAGTTATCAAAAAAACACACTTTTTTGAATGTTTTTTTAGATAAAACACTTGTTAATTTTATCAACTTTTCACCTTCTTTTACTTTATAAAAAATATTTTGTTTATTTTTATATACATTCAAACAATCATACAACGCAGCAACTATAAATAAACAATCATAACCATTCTTTTCAATATGTTCATATACATCTAAATTCTTGTTATGAATTATTGGATTTATATTATACTTGTTATTAACATTTGTTCTATCAAACTCTTCTTCTAATATGAAATAATCTGCCTCTGGAAAAAGAATTTTAAGCCCGACATCTTGGTTCTTGAAATCAATTATCGCTATTTTATTCATTTTCAATTCTATGATGGTTTATAACAGTAATAAAAAAATATATTTATATTATTTTACTCAAACAGTTTTTGCTATTTATATCTTTTTTATCCCTCCTTTCTAACTACTTTTCTTATAATCTTCTTCTTTACTTCGGCAACTCCTTTTTGTAAAGCATCTCTCTCGCTCTTATACACTAAATACTCTGCTCTCAACTTATCCAACTCTTCATTCCAAGTCTCCACACTCGTCTTCTTCTTTGCAACTTCCAACTCGTGCTGTTTCTTGTCCCTTTCCTCAAATAATGACTTCATATTTTCTTCTGTGACACTATCCATGGGCATCTTTCTCAAATAATGATAGTCTTCATCGTCTCCAATAATATCATATCCGCGACCCTTTAACAACGCAACTACTGTTTCCTTTGATTTTTTTCTCAAATCCACCACTCCATCTATATTTTCTTGGATAAATCTTGCCTTGTTGGAAATCAATACGACTTCCTTCTCCAACTCATTCACACGATATTTCTTTCTTTCATCATACATCTTATACCTTGTCTCAAAATAGTCATCGATGATTTCTGTAACCGTTTCATATTTCTTCAACTTGTCTTCCGCATCAAACAAATGCATATTCGTTGTGCTCTTTGTCGTATACAACTTCAACAACTTTTCCAATCCATTACACCCTTCTTGTTCTGTCTTTTGCGCCTCCAACTCTTCAATCTTTCCTTTATGAAACTGTATCGTAAAATCAACCGTCGTGTCTTTACTCATATCATCATAGTCTTTCACTGTTGCGACACCTGCTACTTTTTTGCCTTGGCTATCTGTTGGCGGTTCAATCAGATTTTCCAAATGTTCTTTGAATGAGTCCGTCCAAACGCCAACTGGAAGTTCAGTAACACGTATCTTATCCCCACCTAACTTTTCATATCGTCCTTTTATCAAAAACTTTTTCTCATTTATCGCTGTAATCGTTCCTGTAAATCCTTCATAGTATGGGACAAAGTTTTTGACTGTTCCTTGTCCTCCTATGTTGGATAACTTCTCCTTTAAATAATCAATTATATCCAACGGATTATAACACAATATTTCTGTGCTAAAACCAGTACCAATTCCATTTGTTCCATTCACCAAAACCATAGGAATAATTGGAGCATAATAAAGCGGTTCTACTAATAATCCATCATCATCCAAATAGTTTAGAATTGGGTCGTCTTGGTGAGAGAATATAGTTCTTGTGAGTCTATTCAAGGCCGTAAATATATATCTTTCCGACGCACTATCCTTACCACCTTGAAGTCTTGTTCCAAATTGTCCGTTTGGTAAGAACAAGTTGATATTATTCGAGCCGACAAAATTCTGTGCTAACCCAACAATCGCTGCATTTAAACTCGCTTCTCCATGATGATAACCCGAATGTTCCGATACATAACCCGAAAACTGTGCGACTTTTATTTCTGAAACCAAGTTCTTTTTGAATGCCGAATAGAGAATCTTACGAAGACTTATTTTCAGACCATCCATCAAGTTTGGAATACTACGGTCGCAGTCATATTTCGAAAAATGGATAAACTCTTTATTGATAAAATCGTCATAACTCACTACTGGTTTATTTGTATCCAAGTAAAGGTCTCGGTTATAATTTTGTAACCATTCTTTTCTATCATCGGAACGTTTCTTATTAAATATCATATCAATACTTTGGTCACTTGATTGTTCCAAATGTTGAAACCCTACCGTCTTCTTCTTTGCAAAATACTCACGAAACTCTTTTCCTGTACTTGTACCTAACCCTTTATAATACTTCACTTTCCAACCCTTTGTTTCTTGTGGCGGATTCGATTCTTTCCAAGCTCTATACTCACCTTCATTATAAAACTCCAACTCTCTCGAACCCTTGTTTGCTTTCAAAATAGGTGTATTCATAAACCCAATAAAACCGTCAATCTTCGCAAGAGACGGCCATTCCGATTGGAATAAATTAATACCCAACCCTTTGATATGATGTCCGTCTAAATCCTGGTCTGTCATAAAAAGTACTTTTCCATATCTTAACTGCTTGTTCACATCCGCTTGTGTTTTATATTCTTTACCATACTCTAATCCAAGTATCTTTTTAATTTCTGCGATTTCCTTATTATCCGCAACTTTTTTCGCTGGTTCTCCACGAACATTCAAAATCTTTCCTTTCATTGGATAAACCCCAATCGTATTTCTATCTTCCGAGGATAAACCAGAAACAATTCCTGCTTTGGCTGAGTCTCCCTCGCAAAAGATAATCATACACTCGCTCGATTTCTCTGTTCCAGCCCAGTTCGCATCAATCAGTTTTGGAATACCACGAATATTTTTCGTCTTGGAACCGTCCATCTTTTTCACCGCTTTGTTTTCTTTTATTTCCGTGCTTTTCAACGCTTGTTCCATAATACCCATCTTCGCTAGCTTTTCAATAAAATTATCTGTCACATCACATTTAGAGCCGAACTTTACAGATGGTGTATTCATATAATCCTTTGTCTGACTATCAAACGCTGGATTTTCCAAGTCACATCTTAAAAACAATATCAGTTGTTCTTTGATGGAGTTGGACAACACTTTTACTTTCTTTTTCTTTTCAATATATTCCACTAGTTTTCTTGTAATTTGACCCAAAATATACTCTACATGCTTACCACCTTTATTCGTATAAATACCATTCACAAACGACACTTGAATAAACTCGTGAGTAGGCGACATAGCCACCGCATACTCCCATCTTTCTCCACCTGATTCATAAATACGTTTTTCATCTCCAATATAACAATCAATATACTGTTGAAAGTTCTTGATTGAAACCGCAGAACCATTATACTTTACCTTCAAAGACTTGTCTGTTACTGCTGCAATATCATACACTCGCTTTTTCAACAAGGCAATAAAATCAGCGGTTAGTCCTTGTATTCCAAGTCTAGCATAATCTGGTTTGAATGTGATTTTCGTGTATGGTTTTGCTTTGGTTGCCTTGCTTATTTTTGGC
>Ga0164297_10002310_pt1 | contig 19051 bp, 5 predicted proteins | sample GEODES058metaG_FD_113539 | JGI IMG/M metagenome (GOLD analysis project Ga0164297, IMG submission 113539) | Dystrophic lake water microbial communities from Trout Bog Lake, Wisconsin, USA - GEODES058 metaG | ecosystem: Environmental > Aquatic > Freshwater > Lake | place: USA: Trout Bog Lake...
ATTGCACGATGCCACCAATCCATCAATGAACGTAGGCAGTTTGGCAGCAGGGGTTTATCATTTACTAATCCAAACAACAGATGGCAATTTGAGTGGTGTTGATTTTGTGAAGCAATAGTTGTTAATGGTTAATTGGCGGCATTGGGGGATGTGCTTCGCTTAATATCCACGAACAGCCGCAAAGAACTTGACTAGCTGAATTTACTCGATACATTCATGGGCTAGATGGGATGGTGTAATTATGATGATCTATTGGAATGTAGTGGCATAAGTAGGTATGGGTACATACATAAGCAGGTCGTAGTACATACATAAGCAGGTCGTAGTACACACATAGGCAGGTATGTGTTCATACATAAGCAGGTCGTAGTACATACATAAGCAGGTATGTGTTCATACATAAGCAGGTATGTGTTCATACATAAGCAGGTCGTAGTACATACATAAGCAGGTATGTGTTCATACATAAGCAGGTCGTAGTACATACATAAGCAGGTATGTGTTCATACATAAGCAGGTCGTAGTACATACATAGGCAGGTATGTGTAAACGTTGGGGATGCTGTATAACACGTCGGGAATACTGTATAACAAGTCGGGAATGTTGTATAGCACGTCGGGAATGTTGTATAGCACGTCGGGGATGTTGTATAGCACGAAAAAGGGCTTTTTAGGTATTGTTTTTAGGTTGTGAGGCTTTAGTTTTAAGTTGTAAGTAATTGGTAATAAGTAGGAGGGCAGGCGTTGGAAGTTGATAAAGGGAAGGTTTTTGAGCTTGTGCCACCAATTTATTTTACCCCACAATTATTTTGTAACCAATAATACCCCATCTTTGAGCAAGAAAAGGAGTGTCTTTTGAAAACTAGCTAATAAGAACACTGCTATCTGTACAATTTATTTGAGCGAGTGCCAGTTAGAAACTGGTTTGACTAGTAGACAAAATGAAAATTAATTTAATAAAACACGATTAATATGCCATTCGAACCAGATAAAATAACAAAAGAGCATGTGTTGGCTGCTGTAAATAAAATAGCTACTGAACAGCTTGCACTTACGCCCTCAACTAAATTTGACGTATTGATTGAAGGGACTACTTATCCTCCAAAAGAAATAATGCGGTACGCTCATGAGCAAATGAATGGGCAACATAAATGGGAACTAGGCGGGGGTAAAGCGACAAATAAGTATTTGGAAAGAATGGGTTTTAACATTATCAGCAAAGTAGACAACCCCATTGTAGACCTCATTAATCGATATAAAAAATATTTGCAAAATGATAGATTAAGTAATGAAATATATAAGTGGAATCTGTTAGCACAATTTAAAGGAAGACCAAATGTTGAAGTAATTGATTTTTGTAAAGAGGTTAATGAAACCAACTTTTTTAATTTGATTTATCCAGTTGGGATAGGAGTTATTCATCATTTAGCAAAAGAGAAAACAGATGCATATAAAGAATGTTTTATTCGCTTGTTTAATGAAAGTTTACCATTAATTGATAGAATTACTTACTTTAACAGTGAGACCTTAAAACTTTACAGGCAGCTTGTTACAGAAGAAAATCGTTCGCACCATCAGGATGAAAGAACTATTGCCACTTTTTTGACCTATCATAATCCTAGTTTATATACCTTCTATAAAGATTCATTCTATCAGAAATATTGCAAATTGATTGGTATAAATGCTAAGCCTAAGGGAGAAAAGTACGTTCATTACCTAAGCTTGATTGATGATTTCATTAACGATTATATTAGTGAAGATGAAGAGTTATTGAATTTAGTAAACGAGATTATCCCAGTTGATGCCTTCAAGGATGAATCTCATAAACTATTGGCTCAAGACATACTTTATCAAACACTTGATAAACAAATTGGAATGGAACGATCATTCTGGAGAATTGGTACAGACGACAATAACGGAACAAGCTATTGGGACTATATGAAATCTAATAAAAGAGCTTGTATTGGTTGGAGTGAGCTTGGCGATTTAACTGAAAAGAACATTAAAACAAAAAAGGATATTGAAAGACTATTGGATGATGAAGGGTTTTATCCCAATGACAAAAGAACATTATCAAGGAAAGCAGGTGAGATTTTAAATTTCTATTCTGAAATGAAAGTTGGAGATGTTGTCTTGGCTCAGAAAGGGGATAGTGTTTTAGGGATTGGCATTTTATCTGATGAATACATATATGAAAAAGAGGCAGGATTTGCACACCAAAAACCTGTTGACTGGCTAACTACAATTCCAATTCTAAAAAGCAAAGAAGGTACATTGACTTCCGTTTATAAACTTTCAGATATTAACTTGATTAATGAAATAAATAAATTACTCAATAAAAATAAGATTGAAATAACCGATTTCTCAGAAAAAACTTACAAAATGAATACACCATTAAATCAAATTCTTTACGGTCCTCCTGGTACAGGTAAAACGTATAATACCATCAATAAGGCATTAGAAATTATTGGAGAAAAAATTGAAGGGAAATCTCGGAAGGATGTTAAAATAATTTTTGATCGCAAGCTTGAAGAAGGGCAGATTGTGTTTTCCACTTTTCATCAAAGCATGAGTTACGAAGACTTTATCGAAGGGATAAAACCTTTGAAGCCTGTAGATGGTGAATCTTTGAAATATGATATAGCTAGTGGGATATTTAAGTTGATTTGCGATAAGGCTAATTCAAATTATAAAAACTCCAAAGTTATAAATACACAATTTCTTGCCTTTGAGGATGCATTTAACTTGTTAAAAGAAGAATGGGAAATTGATAACGATATAAAATTTCCTTTAAAAACGGAAGGGTATGATTATACAATTACAGGATTTTCAGATACATCAATACAATTTAGAAAGAAAAGTGGAGGAACTGGTCATTCACTAAGCATTAATTCGCTTCGTGAAATGTATTATGGTAAAGATTTTAACTATCAAGGAGGTGTAGGCATTTATTATCCTAGTATATTATCAAAACTAAAATCGTACTCCTCTGAAAATAAAGAAAAAGCTACTTTAAAAAAATATGTTCTGATAATAGATGAAATAAATCGAGGTAATGTCTCTCAAATATTTGGTGAGCTTATTACACTAATAGAAGAAGACAAACGGTTGGGTGCTAAAGAAGAATTGCAGGTTACACTTCCTTATAGTAAAGAAAAATTTGGCGTTCCTCCTAACTTGTATATTATTGGGACAATGAATACTGCCGACAGAAGCGTTGAGGCACTAGATACAGCACTCAGGAGAAGATTTAGTTTTACTGAAATGCCTCCAAAACCAGAACTTTTATCTCCTCAAAGAAAAATATGGGAATTATGGTGGGATTTTGAACAAAAAGAATGGTCTGATGAGGATTATAAATCAAAAGAAAACGCTCTTTATGAGTTGTTAGGTATTTCAGAGACTAAACCATCTTATAGTATTTGGGATGGTGAGGATGGTCAAGAAGGTATTGGAGCCGAAGAAAAAAATGAAGATCAGATAAACCTGTTTGATGATGTTATTTGTAATGGTATTAATTTAGAAATCCTACTAAATGTTATCAATAAAAGAATAGAGAAGCTTTTGGATAAAGACCATCAGATAGGACATAGTTATTTTATGTCTGTTTCTAGTATCGAAGATTTGCTATTTGCATTTCAAAACAAGATAATTCCATTGTTGCAAGAATATTTCTTTGGAGATTATGGCAAAATTGGTCTTGTACTTGGCAGTGGATTTATCACGATAAAACCACAGGATAGTGAAAATGTTTTCGCAAAATTTGATTATCCAACAGATGGATATGATGAGAAACAAATTTATCAAATTGAGGGTTTCAATAACCCAAAAACTAGGATAGACTCATTTAAGAAAGCGATTGATTCATTACTCGGAAAATAATCTAGTTTGAAAATTACTAATAATCATATCACTGTTTTTGAACATCAGACTTTAAAGCTTGATCAAGTTATAAATAATGTTACGTTTGATGAAAAGAAGCTAAAGGCTTTTCAAGACTTTTATGGCACTGAAGGTGTCCCTTACTTTTCATTGATTAATAAAGGAATTAGGTTTAATGAGTATGTTGGCGTAATTCAGGTTGGTAATACAGTGGTAGAAGTTTTGCCTAAAGCTGATAATACCTATAATAATGATGAAACTGTTTGGCGAAATGTATTGATTGATATGTTGAAAGAAGTAGGTGTTTTCGACATTCATGCACCTAGTTCCAGTACGCTAAAGCTAAAATCCAATATTATTCTCAATTTGTATTTTGAGTTATTCATAAAAGAGGTTGAATCATTAATTCACAATGGGCTCATAAAAAAGTATCGTTCCAAGGAAGGGAATACTACTGCATTAAAAGGAAGTTTACAGTTTGGGAAGCACATTCAACAGAATTTGATTCATCAAGAGAGGTTTTATGTAAAACATACAGTTTATGATGTGGAGCATCTTCTGCATTTCATTCTTTACAAAACTATCTGTTTGCTCCATCAAATAAATACTTCTTCCTTTTTACAGAGTAGGATTGCTGCACTGTTGTTGAATTTTCCAGAAATGCCAGACATAAAAGTGTCGGAGGCAACTTTTAGCAAGCTTGTTTTCAATAGAAAAACAATGCCTTATAAAAAAGCTATTGAAATTGCAAGATTGCTTCTGCTAAATTATCATCCTGATGTGAGTAAGGGAAGAAATCATGTGCTGGCTCTTATGTTTGATATGAATGCGCTTTGGGAGCAATTTGTATATGTATGCTTACGAAAGAATAAAGTATCATTTTTGAGTGTCACACCTCAATTTTCCAAACCTTTCTGGAAGCCTAGTGAAGGTTACCATTCATATATGAAACCTGACATTGTTATTAATAAAGGAAATGAAAATTGTATTGTACTTGATACAAAATGGAAAAATCTAAATGGCTATAATCCTTCTTCGGAAGATTTGAGACAGATGTATGTTTATCATGAATATTACGGTGCAAAAAGAGTTGCCTTGATTTATCCTGGCAATCAGGATGCACACATTAAAGGTGTTTATAGACCATCAACCAATTACGAATTTGAAAATCGGGAATGCAGTGTAATGATAGTGGCTGTTCCAAATAAAAAAGAAGGGATTAGTTTGGTAAAACAATGGCAGAGAGAGATACAAGCAAAAGTTGCAAATTGGATGATATAATAATTATCCGTTCTTTGAGGCTTGTATTCATTTCGTTGCTAAAAGCAACGGAATGTGTCTACGAAACTACAAGTTTCGTAGAGCGGGAGGGATTGAAATTGAAAGCAAATCACGACTTATTCTGCTTTGGGGTAAATACAAAAACAGATATAATGGATAAAGGAACCAAGGTTAGTCCCATTGCAAAGAATGGAATCCAATTGCCCCCTTTTGTTAGGGCAGGTACTAAATATGTTGAAATAACAATGCCCAATACTGCCGCCGCCCCACCGATACCTGCCAACGAACCTACGTTTTTACCAGAATGATAGTCACTAGGCAGTGTTTGGATATTGGTGATGGCAAACTGAAAACCAAACAGTATAAACATCAACATTAAAGCGGCAAAAAGGGCAGTTGGGGCAAACGCAGCCCCTATCATTCCGGGGATTATCAATAGTCCCCCAATAGTAATGGTAATTTTCCGCGCCTTGATAGATGGGATACCTCTGGCAATCAACCTGCCCGAAACCAGTCCTCCAGCTATTCCCCCCAATGCCGCACCTACAAAGGGTATCCATGCCACTGCCGAAACACTTTTAAGGTTTAGCTTATAAACTTCTTGCAAATAGATAGGCAGCCATGTCATAAACATCCACCAAATAGGATCGAGGAAAAAGCGTGTTGCAATAACGGAATAACTTCTTTTGTCAGCTAAAAGTTGTTTCATACTCCAGGCTGTCTCTTCTTTATTTACGTCTAGGGGTTGACCTTTTAATATATAATCTTGTTCTTTCGGCGTAATCCAAGGGTGTTTCTTTGGGGAGTTTTTGTTGATTAAATACCAAGGGACAATCCATAATACGCAGATGAATCCCATCACAAAATAGGTAATCCGCCATCCTGCCGAGAGAAACAAAAAGGGAATGATGATGGGTAATAAGATGTTGCCGACAGAAGCAGAGGCCCCAAAAAGCCCTTGTGCCATCGCTCTTTCATTTACAGGAAACCACTCGGCATTGGACTTTGTTGTTCCCGGCCAAGGCCCTGCTTCCCCTAGCCCAATAATAATACCCAAGGTAACTAAACTATATAATCCATTAACAAAGGAGGTAAGCGTAATTGCCCCACCCCAAATGAGGGCAGAAACAATGAATCCTTTTCGGGTGCCAATCTTATCATACACTTTTCCGGAAACAATCTGACTGAGACCATACGCCAACATGAAATAGATATTTACCCACGATAGTACTTGCTTTCCTTTTGCCTGACGTACTTCGGGAGTCATTGCATCATTCACTATACCCAATTCTGAGGCAATGCCATGACGGATAACAACACCTGTAGCTTTATCCCGTTCATCTTGCCACATGTAGTTGAGCGTACCCCTGTCGAGAATGTTGATGATGGTAACTATTAAAATCAGGCTAAGAATTACCCAGCGTAGTCCATTTATTTTCATTAATGTAGATTCGTTGTTATTGGTGTTATCCTGTATGTTAGAGTTGCAGATTCATTTTTGAGAGAGCAGTTTGAATGATATTCAACTCATCCTCATTCAATTTGAAGGAAACTGCCTTTACATTGTCAAGCATTTGTTCAGCATTTCTTGCACCAACCAATGCGGAAGTGATAGCAGGTTGCTGGATTGTCCAGTTGATAGTCAATTGAGCAAGACTAATCCCTCTAGCATCTGCAATGGGCTGAATAGTAGCTAGCATTGCCATTACTTCTTTGTGGTTATGCTCTTTAAAATAAGGCGTATTAGGACGATGATCGCCTTCGCCAAACTGATGACCCAGTTTTATTTTACCGGTCAACAAACCTTTCTGCAAAGAAGTATGGGGCAAAATACCGATGCCATTAGCTAAACAAAAGGGTACTAATTCTTTTTCTATACCTCTATTCACCATGCTATAAGCAACCTGATTGGTAGAAATAGCAGTGCAGGCATTTGCTTTTTGAAGCAACTCTACAGGTGTATTACAAACCCCTGCTGCACGAATTTTTCCTTGCTGTTTCAGTATTTCCAAGGCTTCCATTGTTTCCTCAATAGGTGTGGTGCTATCAGGCCAATGCATTTGAAACAAGTCTATATAGTCAGTTTGCATACGTTTTAAGCTACGTTCACATTCTTCTATCACACTCTCCTTACCATTGAATTTGTAAACTTTTACAGGGTTGCCATCATTATCTTTTGTATCAAAAGTAAAATCACCTTGTTCTGTATCCCAACGCATCCCAAATTTGGTAAGCAGTTGTACTTTATCACGTTTGCCTTTTACGGTATTGCCCACAACAATTTCACTATGTCCCATTCCATAAACTGGGGCAGTATCAATAGTTGTAACACCATTTTCAATGGCTGCTTCTATTGCTTTTATGGCATCGCCTTCATCCGCGCCACCCCAAAACCATCCGCCAATGGCGAAAGCACCGTAAATAATGGGCGACACATTGATGTCCGTCCCTGGCAATTTGTTCGTTTGCATATCTATTTTATTTATTTAATTAACAATCGTTCTAATATCAGAAAAGAGTTTTCAAAAGTAGCTATTTCATCGCTTGTTTACTTGTGAGAAACATTTAAAAGCAGGCAGTTCGTCCTTCCCTAATCACAAGTTTACCCAAGCCTATATTATTTAACCGCAATAGGTAGCAATCTAAAATGCCCACCTTTACTTTCTATATAAACAGTGCCTGCATTATCCTTAACGGTTATATTTTTAGTAATAGAACCACTCTCAAACTTCCATTCACCTTGCTTCAAATCGGTAATCAATACCTTGTAATCCTTATCTGTACTGCCAATAGTAAATTCTATTTCTTTGTCATTCTTGTCGAGCGATAATTGTTGTGCAACAATTCGATTGCTGATTGAGATTGCAATATAATTACCCTTTACTGCATAAGACTTAGCAACAGCAAATGGTGTAGGCGAAGGCTTTGCATCCATCACCTGAATAACATTCAAAAAGTTGTCGGACTTAGATTCTTGTTTAGGCGACAACTCTATCCGCCATCTGCCTGCATCTTCTTGTGTTACCGTCCCCCAATTCTTCCCATCAACCCAATATTCTTTACCCTCCCCACCAATCTTTTCAATGTTTTGATTATTAATTTCCGGCAACAAAACATCATCCTCTAGCTTTCCATTTCTACCGTTATCGGTATTCTCCACTATTATCTTACCATCTTTTACAGTAGGTTCATTTTGTGAATGCAACAACCAAGACTTTTTAAAACTTGCATTGGTAGAAACTACCTTATCCATCACAATCAATGCACCGGGTAAGCCTTCATTCTTTAAGTTAAGAAAGACAAAACTCCTGCGTACAGTATCTGCTTTAGGTGGATAGATAGCCACGTTCTTTGGCACATTGTAACAATGGGTCATATCGCCTTTTAGGTAAGAATAATCAGGCGCAACCCCTTCGGCTATATCACTTGCCATTACGTTGGCTGACTTTCCTGCATTAAACATTTCTTGACTTGAAGCCCAAGGGTCGTTTGAAAATGAAAACTGTCCCCCATCACGAGATTGGGTTTTCTTCTTCCAAGCTTCCATGGGTGTGGGTTCATTAGGGTCTAGAATCAATATTGAATTATGTGCAACGGTACGGGTATAATAGTTTATATAATTCTCCTTACCCCAACCGTTCTCTTCATCTTTTCCTTGATATATTCCTGCATCAATCGCAAGATGCCCTTTGTAATAAATACTAAAATTGCCATCATCAAGGTGCACATGATTTCTTGCATTATACTCCCTCATGTTCATCAGTACAACCAATGCATTCGAGTTGTAATCCTTTTTATTCAAGTCCCAATTGGTTCTTGCAATCATAATTCCGGAAGGAGACGGAAAGAAACGAGTCAATCCCAGATAATCAAAAGGTTTCGACGCAATTGATGGGTTGTAATAAATAAAAGCCCTAGCACTCACTACTGCCAGCCTGTTCAGTTTCAGTTTTGCATACGATTGAAGGAAAGGGTCTTTGGAAAAAGAAGCAGCAATAGGAATAAACTCCTGATAAATATCACCCATATCCAGATGGATGTGACAATCGCCTTCGGGCATTCCATCCATATCTCCTTTCTGCGGAATTTGGTCATATAAATCCCTGTAGGCAACCGAACTATTTTCAGCAATGTATGGGTTCAGACCCACCTTGTCCAAAATCAGAGCTTGCAATAATTCGTTGCCATAACGCACATGCAAGTATTGGCTACCCTGATGAAAAGAGCTCGACTTGTACATCGGGTTCCTCGTAGGGGCAAAAGATTTTACTTGTTCGTTATATTCCTTATCAAACATGGTAGGATCTTCATCATGAATTGCAAGCCCCATTGCCAGGTATATCGTTGGTGCAAACTCACAATAATGCCCTGTCAGGTACTCGATACGACTTTTGGGTTTGATAGACGGACAAAACTCCGTAAGGCAACAAACGCGATTCATTTCTTTAATCAACACCGATTTATCGTCACTACCCAACAATGGATAGCACCAATCATACACTATGGCAGCACCAAGTATAGCCTCATAAGTTTCCGTATTTCCATCATATCCTTTAACTATAGACAGAGAAGCTAGGTAAGTTTTAGCTATATTGATGGCAGTTTTACCTGCTTCTTTGTCATTATCAGGATTCACTAAATAGGTCAAAGCCAATGCTTCCATCTTTTGCCTGATAGCCTCTTTGGGCATACCATCGTTAGAAACGCCATCTGTAGAAAAGGCAAGTTGTTGATTGAAAGCCTCCCTGATGACTGCGAAATCTTTACTGGACATCCGTTGCTTTATGTCTGCAATTTCACTCTGTTTTACAAACAAGCGAGGGTGCGAAGGCAGTTGTATAGGCTTGGTAAAATCATTATCAGCCTGTGCAAGCGATAAATTTATTATCAGTACAGCTACAATGCTCAAAAGGCAAACTTTCATTTTTTTCATATTAATTCAACAATTAAGGGAGCTTCTTAATGTTTTCAAAAATCAAATATATGCTTGTAAAATCTTCATTTAGGTTTTTTGTATGCAACCGTTTCCGGCATCGTTACCAAACTATACTTTATGCCTTTGTGAAAGGATAACAGTAAACCATGTACAATTTTAATGACTAGAATTGGGTAATAGATTTTATAAAGTGCCCAGAAAAACAGGAGGAAGGTGTTACGATAGTAGATATATAAGCAGGTAATGTTACCAGTATCAAACAACCCTAGAATGGTATCAACCGAGTGACATTCCAGTTAGAAACTGGTTTAGCTAATACACACAATTGATGCTATCGCAACACTTGCCGAGTAGACATCAAAGGGCTAAAAACTCCGAAAATGGAACTTATGGCTGTGTTTTGAGACACTGAAACAGCAATCTAAGTTCTTAGATAGGACTTCTAGCGTCCCGAAACAGCAATCTAAGTTCTTAGATAGGACTTCTAGCGTCCAGCAACAGCAATCTAAGTTCTTAGATAGGACTTCTAGCGTCCTGAAACAGCAATCTAAGTTCTTAGATAGGACTTCTAGCGTCCCGAAACAGCAATCTAACTTCTTAGATAGGACTTCTAGCGTCCCGAAACAGCAATCTAACTTCTTAGAGGACACTATTTTACTCAACCTTGGTTCTTGTCTTCACAAACCATCTTACTAATCAGCCCACTTCCCACCTAACATTTGCTCAAATAAACTTTATAAAATGGCGGGTTCTTATTAGTTAGTTTTCAAACGGACACTCCTTATCCTACTCCAAAGATGGGTAATCATTTGGTATAACAATATAAATAATAAACTTAATCCACCTAACCATTGTTCATTATCAATTATCCAAAAAGTATAAATAAAGGCATAAAAAGTAGCAAAAAAGCCCTTTTTTGTGTAATACAGCATCCCAGACGTGTTATACAGCATCTCAGGCGTGTTATACATCATCTTGAAAATAATGAAAGCAATATTGCACTTTCCTCATCTTCTCAACCAAATAATTGAAAGCGATTTGCGCGTATCATACTTTTCCAATTGTTATTTTATCGCAATCGGAAGTATATAAAAAGAGATGGTCATTAAACCATATACTCCCCGGATGATATTATTATTTGCCACATAAACACCATATCTGTACGAAAGAAACACAGTAAAACTTGTGTAAAATCTAATATCTATGTAAAACATTAAAAAGTGATTGTCATTATTTATTAATGTCACAACTCAAACTGCTTCTCAATAATTGTTTATGAGTTTGGGAAAAACCACTTAACTTCGTCTTTTTCTAAAATGATTTAGTTTTAATAAGAAGAAATGGTCTTGCCAATTGCAATAATGCTTGCCATTCCTGTCATTCGCAATAGAAAGTGTCAACAGATAAGTTTTGCCCCCAATAGAATTTACGCTTTGTAAGGCGTAAGTTTTTAATAGATAATGATTGAATTATGAAAAAACGGGCTGCCCCTAATCTCTTTATGAAAACACGCAAGGGGTTCTTGTTTCTAGTAATTGCTTTATTATTCTCCATATCCTTATATGCACAACCTGCCGCACCTACTGGCATCACCGCTACGGCTGGTGATACAAAAGCACTGATTTCTTTTACCGCATCTAGCACTTATGGCACTGGTGCAACAGGTATTTCTTATTATACAGTCTCCATTTATAGTGGTGGCGGCAGTCAGACTGCCACTGGTTCTACTAGTCCCATTCAGATAACAGGACTGACCAATGGAACTGTCTATACTTTTAAGGTTACTGCCACCAACAATGCATCTACACCCGCAACAAGTGCAGCTTCATCGGCATCAAATAGTGTCAACCCTTCCACCACTATTGCATGGACTGGTTTAGCTAGTGATGGTTTGTGGAGTAGTGCCAATAACTGGGCTGGTGGTAGCGTGCCAACCTCTACCGAGAATGTAACCATTGGTAACTATGCCGTAACTATTGGTAGTGGAACAGCGGTTGCCAATATTGTTACATTGAATACTGCGGGAGGAAGCCTTACGAATAATAGTACACTGACTATTAATACAAGTACCGCAAGCACGGCAAGCATCTCCATGACCGATGCTACCTTTATCAATGGAAGTAGTGCCACTTTGAATGTAACTACTGCTTCTTCCAACTGTGTGGCCATTAATGGCTCTGCTGGTGGCGCAAATAGCAATACGTTTACAGCAAACGGCACACTGAATTTTGTTTCCACAACTGCCAATTACTATGTATTTAGTTCTACTGGTACAGACCCGGTAACCATCAATGGTACTGGCTTTACATTAGGTACTAGCGGCACAGGTGTTTCTACTGGGGTATTAAGTTCTACTGGTGCAGCAACTATTACAATTGGGTCAAGTGGTAGTGTCAATAGTACTGTCATTACCAATTATTATGTATATACTGCCGCCACTGGTTATGGTATTTTGGTTAAGGCAGGTACATTGAATAACTATGGCAATGTAACTATTAGTCAAGCAGGTACATCGGGTGCAAGTATCCATGTGTATCCAATTTATTTGTCATCTCAAGGTTCTAGTTATCCAATTAACTATAATAATTATGGCACGTTCACTACCGCAGGTACCACAGGTAGCAACCCTGTAGGTATTAGTTTAGCAGAAACAACGACTGGAGGAACGATTAATGTAACCAATAGTGGCACAGTTTCAATAGCTGTCACTTATGGTATCCTTGTAAACAATGGACTAAATTCAACTATAACCAATTCTGGGACAATGTCCCTGACGAATGCGTATGATGCACTTGATTTCAATTCAAATTCAGCAGTTACACAACAGTTCAATAATAGTGGTACGTTGACTTTATCAACCAGTAATGGCTCTGGTAATAGTAATGACATTATTTGGAATGGAACACCCGGCACTACCCAAAACTTAACCAATACTGGTACTATCTATTTTAATTCCGCTACAACAAGTGGCTTCATTAAATCAGCTACTACCTCAGGTAATACACCAACAATAACCAACAATACTGGTGGTATCATCAACTTCAACTATACAACAGCCAGAACAGTCTTTACTTCTGGTGGATACAACTATCCAATACTCACCAATAGTGGCGGTACGATTGCTGGCTATAACGTAACGTTTCCAACTAATACTTTTGTGAGTAGTACTGGAACTTTGGCTCCACAACCATACAATGGGGGGATAGCCTCCATTACGCTTCCTTCTTCTTATACTTTGACAGGTACTTTGGCTCCACAAATAACTAGTGCTACCGTTTATGGTCAATTGGTATGCCCTAACTTAACGGTAACAAGTGCTACATTAAGCCTAACTATTGGTTATACCCCTTCTTCGGGTGATAATTTGGGTATTGCCTATTGTACAACCGGACAAACTACACCTTTTTCTAGTATTACTGCGCCAACAGGATGGGCTGCCAATTACAGTAGCGGGTCTAATTATATATATGCTTGCTACTTTACATCTGCTCCCGGTACTCCTACAAATATCTATGGTGTAAGTGATGGCGGAAGTAGTGGAGGACAAGTGACTGTTTCCTTTCTGGCCTCTACTGTTGGCGGTGCTTTAAGCTATACTGTCACGCCCTATATTGGTTTAATTGCCCAGGCTACAACTGTTGGTTATTCAAGCCCAATAGTTTGCACAGGACTTACAAATGGAACGGCATACACATTTACTGTCACTGCAACCAACCCTATCGGCAGTAGCACAAGTTTGGCTTCAAGCCCTGTTTCGCCTTTGCCTACAAGTGTCAGTATAGATTCTATCACAGCACGTATTAACCGCAATACCGTTTTGGCAGCAGTACCTACAGATTCCATTACCTATTACTTAGGTAGTGCCTGGAACAATACAACGGGAACTTGGAATGATATAAACTATAGTATTGTTTGCCCCAATGCAGGCTTTTATACCAACTTCCATTTTCAACGCATTGAATACCTCGCTATTGCCTTCTCACAAGCGGGGCCATATTATCATAGTGCTGCCGTGATGAATGAAATAAATAAGGCTTTGGCTTATTATCAAAGTAATTTGGCTTATGTAAACTTAAGAACTGGTTCTGGTGGAAATGGCTGGTACGAGTGGATTGGTTATCCTCAGGATATATGCTCGGCAGTATTGTTGGTGAGGGATGCCATGGATTCAACGGTAGAAAGCAATACAATGACTTATATAAAGTCCTTGGCGGATAGTGCTTATCTTAATTCCAACTGGAACACTGGAGAAAATCAATCTTGGGTAAATGATTGGAAGATTTCGGCTGGTTGCATATTGCAAGACAGTATAAGGATTGCTAATGTTGTTGCTTCAGAAGGGACGTTGATGAGTACAACGAGTGGACAAACTGATGGGTTGAAACCAGATTATGCCTATTTCCAACACAGTATGAATTATAATGGTGGGTATTCTGCTTGGCTTATTCCAGATATCCTCAACTACCCATACTACGTGCAAGGGACTCCTTTCAATAACAATTTTCCACTTTCTTCTTTAGGTAGTTTTATATTGAATGGTGAATATTGGTTTCAGTTCCATGCTTATGGAGACTTGGTTCCACAAGGAAGAGAAACTCCTTCACCCGGAATGACAGGCTATGTAAATTCAGGTTCATTGAACACAATGATGTCTCTTGATCCCTCTAGAGCTTCACAATATCAAGCTTATTTCAATCACCAATATTCCAATGCCAGTTATTCCCAACCCGGTACAAAACACTTTTTTTCTTCTGATATAATGGTTCATAGGGATTCCACTAGTTACATATCAGTGAAAATACCTTCGCTAAGAAATCATCTCTTTGAAATAGGTAATTACCAGAACCTAAAAGGGTATAATATGGGATATGGGTTTACCCAGATATTAACTGGCGGTACTGAATATCAAAACATCGAGCCTGTATGGGATTGGAGTAGGTTGCCTGGCACAACGACCCCAATGGGTGTATTGGATACGAATACATTGGCACAAAACAATGGTAACTTCTATTCTCCTCAAGGTACTAATAGCTTTGGAGGTGGCATAAATGATAGTGCCAACGGTATTATTGCGTATACATCAATTGCCGATAGCAATGGAGTTGCTTCCACCAAGTCTTATTTCTTTTTAGGGGATGCAATGGTTTGTTTGGGAACAGGAATCTCATTTACAAAGCCTTCCAATGCTAACTTTACTAACTACACAGGGCATATTGTCACATCCGTAAATCAAACAAACCTATCGGGAGCAATTACCATCAATAATAGTGGTACACAAAGTACTTATGGCGGCACGCAAACTACTTACAACAACTCGCTTCAATGGGTGCAGCACAATAATGTGGGGTATTATTTCCCAAATCAAACATCAAGTACCAATATTGTAATCAACAATGCCAATCAAACTGGCAAGTGGGATAGCATTTATATTCTTGGTAGTGCATCTATTGTAAATCAAAATGTTTTCAGTATATGGTTCGATCATGGCACTTCGCCCACTGTTTCAACCCCTGCCAGCTACCAATATATTGTTGTTCCCAACGTATCGGCAACAACATTCCCTACTTGGCTTACAAGTAATCCGTACACTATCCTTTCCAATACCTCAAGTATCCAGTGCGTAAAGAATAGTAGCCTTAACCTGTATGGTATCGTCTTTTATGTGGCGAGTAGTTACACATTGGACAATGGTGTCTCTGTAACGGTTAATAAACCTGCCATAGTGATGGTCAGTGGCACTTTGGGTAGTGGCAATCAACTTAAAGTGAGTGTGGAAGACCCAACTTACACTGCCAATAATGTTATAACTGTTACTATTGCAAAGTCTGCAACAAAAACATTGGTTACCACGATGCCTTCTGCCAATTATATAGGTTCTACTGTTTCTAACTATTTCCTTGCAGATTCAATATTGGATGTGATCCCAAGTTTAAGTATTGCCGCAAGTGCAAGCACAGTATGTACGGGCACAAGTGTAACTTTTACTGCAACACCTACCAATGGTGGCTCATCGCCTACCTATCAATGGACAAAGAGTGGGGTGAATATCTCTGGGGCTACATCCTCTACTTACAGCTACACGCCATCAAATGGTGATGTGATTGCTTGTGTAATGACAGCTAACAATACTTATCAAACCACAGCCACTGCTACAAGCAACAGCATCACAGAAACAGTGAGTGCTGGTTTTGCAGGAAGTTTTGTAGCTAGTTCAAATCCGTCTTGTGCAGGGGCTAGTATTACTTTTATTGCGGGTGCAACTAATGGTGGCACACCTACTTATCAATGGAGAAAGGCAGGAGCAAATATTTCTGGTGCAACAGCTTCTTCTTATACTTACACCCCTTCAAATGGAGACATAGTAGGGTTGATTGTGACAGGAAACAATACTTGCCAGACCCCTGTTGTTGCCCAAAGCGATACAATAACTATGACTATGGTTGTAACTGCTGCCCCAACAGCAACTGCAGGTACTTCAGTTACTACTTGTACGAGCAATACGGGTACACCAGTAAGCATCATATCTGGGGCAAGTGCCACAAATAATGCAGGTGTTTTATGGACTACTAGTGGCACTGGTAGTTTTGCATCACCCACTTCCCTCACAAGCGCAACTTATACCCCTAGCTCAGACGACTCTGCACTGGGAAGTGTAACATTGATGCTTACTGCAACAGGAAATACCGCCTGTTCTAATGTCAGTTCCTCAAAAATACTTACTATAAACAATAACCCAGGAGTATTTGGCAATGCATTAAATTTCTCCTCTGGTAGCAATAACTATGTGGACCTGCATTCGAATATTACTGAACAAGGGAAAGCAAGTTTTACTATGGAGGCTTGGGTGAATACGACTAGCAATAAGGAGGGCATTGTTAGCTGTTTGAATAGTAGTAATACATGGTTTTCTGGCGAGAGATGTTTTTATATTGCCACTAATGGAACACCTTCATTTGTAGGGTATAGCAACAACTACATCTATTCAACACAAGTAGTCAACGATGGCTTGTGGCATCATATAGCAGTAGTCTGGAGTTATTCAGGATCTGGCACAACCGGCACTGCCAATATATATGTAGATGGGGTAAACAGAACATCAGGCTCTACTAACTACGCTGCCAATAATACCAATGTGGGTACATTCAGGATAGGTAGTCCTAATTATGGGGGAGAAGCCTCCAAATATTTCAATGGTTCATTAGATGAAGTAAGGATTTGGAATACTGCAAGAACCCAAGCACAGATACAAGCCAATATGAACATGGAACTAGCAGGTAATGAATCTGGTCTAGTGGCATATTACAATTTCAACGAAGGGAATGGAAGTGGTGTAAACACTGGGTTGACGACCCTTAACGACAAAACAACCAATAATTATTACGGGACGCTTACCAATTTTGCATTGAGTGATATTTCATCTAACTGGGTTAGTGGCAACAGTATTTCTGTAGCCGCTATAACTGGTGGTACATCAATATGTAGTGGTAGTACCTTACAACTTGCTGATGCTACCTATGGTGGGGCATGGACTTCCGCCAACACGTCTTTAGCAACAATTAACAGCACGGGCTTAGTAACAGGCGGGAGTACAGGAGGCAATGCCAGTTTGCTTTATACATTAACTTCCGATAATGGGTGTTCAAGTTCGGTTAATACTTCTGTCAATATTACTGCCAATGTCACACCAAGTGTAAGTATTGCTGCTAGTGCAAATCCTGTATGCAGCGGCACTAGTGTAACCTTTACTGCAACACCAACAAATGGGGGTACGCCTACTTATCAATGGACAAAAGGTGGTGCTAATATTTCAGGTGCTACCTCATCAACTTATAGCTATACGCCATCAAATGGCGACGTGATTGTCTGTGTAATGACTGCAAACAATGCTTGTCAAACTAGTGCTACTGCCACTAGCAATGCCATTACTGCAACCGTGAATCCAACTAATACAATAAGCCTTACCTCGGCTGCTGGAACTAATTCTCAAACCATACTATATAATGCTGCAATTACAAATATTACTTATGCTACAACTAGTGCTACAGGGGCATCCTTTACTGGTTTGCCTTCCGGGGTTAGCGGGGCTTGGGTTAGTAATGTAGCAACTATAAGTGGGACGTCTGCCGCAACAGGTACATACAATTATACAATAACCTTGTCGGGAGGATGTGGCATCGTAACAGCATCTGGCAGCATTACCATCATATCACTTACAGCGAGCCTCACTTGGACCGGTGCCGTTTCGACCAATTGGAGTACTGCGGGTAACTGGTCAAATAGTTTATTGCCAACGGCTACCAATAGTGTCACCATCCTTTCCTCTGCGTCTAATCAACCCGTACTGAATGCAAACACAACTGTTGCTGGTATCACATCCACTGGAAACCTTTCTTTGAATGGGTATTTGTTCACCATCAATGGTTCTATATCTGGAACGGGGACTGTCACTGGTTCGCCTACGTCTAGCCTTGTAATAGGAGGTAGCTCTTCTGGTACGCTTTACCTTAATCAATCGACCAACGATACCACAAATGCATTAAGCAACCTTACTGTAAATACATCAGGAACTGTAACCTTGGGCAATGCCCTCAACGTGTTTGGAACGGTAACGCCAACTGCTGGCACTCTATCAACTGGTGGTTACCTTACGTTGGTTTCAAATAGTGCAGGCACGGCAAGGATAGACCAAGTTGTGGGAACTATCTCAGGAAATGTAACCGTTCAACGGTATATTTCAGCCAAGACTGCACGCAAGTTCAGCTATGTAGGCAGCCCTGTGTCCCAAAGCATCCGCAATAGTTGGCAGCAACAGGTTTATATCACTGGTTCGGGTACTGGGGGTGTGCCATGCGGTACCACGACTGGAGATGGTGGCAACACCGACAAATACAACAGCAATGGTTTTGACGTTACCCCTACCAACACGCCAAGTATGTTCAATTACAATGCCTCG
>Ga0164297_10002311_pt1 | contig 19046 bp, 10 predicted proteins | sample GEODES058metaG_FD_113539 | JGI IMG/M metagenome (GOLD analysis project Ga0164297, IMG submission 113539) | Dystrophic lake water microbial communities from Trout Bog Lake, Wisconsin, USA - GEODES058 metaG | ecosystem: Environmental > Aquatic > Freshwater > Lake | place: USA: Trout Bog Lake...
GATGCTGTATACCTTATTACCGGCTACCGTACCAGCATAAACTGGAGATGAAAGTAGCCTGTATCCTCGATAGGTTGCACTACCACCCGTTAAATACCGCTGTACATTGATAGCAGAAGCCGCGGTACCAGTAATTGCACCACTTACAACCTGTCCGATTGAAGCATCTCCGGCGGCTGAAGATTGTAAGTTAAATGTTAAAAAATTGTTTAAAGTTAAAACCCCGGTACCATTTACGTTTACGATTGATGCGGGAGCCATATTAACGGTAGATGATGCTGCACCTCCAATAATTGTAGCGGTTGAAGCAGTATTAACAGTAAGGTAACCATTAAGGGTTAAGGTATTGCCGCTTGATATGGTCAGAATACCTGCCTTTACCGCGCCAAAGGTGATCGAATGGATTGCAGTTGTGGCGCTTAAAGTAGGCTGCTGATTATTTGTATACGCGGTAACTCCAATTTGTACATCATCGTTAACACCAGGTACTGCATTCTTACTCCAGTTTGCGGCCGTTCCCCAGGCGGTGGTGTTAGCGCCGGCGGTCCAGTTATTAGTTTGAACACATTGAATAGTAATTGTTGCGCTGCTGCTGCCGTAGGCATTGTAACCGGTTATGGTATAGCTTGTTAAGCCTGACAGTGCAGTAGGTGTGCCTGATATTTGGCCAGAAGATGAAGTAAATGTCAAACCGGCAGGCAAAGCCGGACTAATTACATACCCGGTCAATAATACTTTACGCAAAGTCGAGTTTGTATTATTGCCAGCTTCGAAATCGATCACATATAAATTGCCCGAATTATCAGTAGCTACACCACCCGGGCTATAAAACGCCGCTGCAGTTCCTACGCCAATGGTTTCAGCCGCTGCTCCGCTGCCGGCTATAGTAGTTACTACGGCTGCAGGTGTAATTAACCTTATCTTATTACTGAGGTCAGCTACTACTAGATTCCCCGATGCGTCCAGGCAAATACTTGCCGGATCAGTAAAAGTTGCAGCGGTTCCAGTACCATCTGTCGAGCCCTGCGTAGCGCTGCCAGCGAAAGTTGTTACAGTTTTTGTGCTGATCACAATTTGCCGTATTTGGTTATTAAGGTAGTCGGCTACAAATAAGTTACCATGGTTATCAGCAACCAGGTCGTTTGGCGAATAAAAGGTAGCTGCTGTACCAACGCCATTGGTTGAACCAAAAGTGCCTGCGGTGCCCGCCAGCGTTGATACCACACCTCCCGATATCATCCGTATGGTGTGACTACCCTGGTCGCAGATGTACATATTGCCTGAAGCATCAATATCCAGGCCCGCCGGACCATTAAATGTTGATGCCAGTGGTGTGCTATTTATTACCGGGCTTGATGCGCCGGTACCGGCATAGGTAGAAACTAATCCCGATGATATGACTATCTTTCTGATGGTATTGCCACCTGCGTCTGAGACATAAAGATTTCCAGCTCCATCGTAAGCCAAACCATCAGGTTGGTTAAAGCTGGCTGCGGTCCCCAGCCCGTTTGCTTCCGCCGCAGTTCCGCTACCTGCCAGAATCGAAACGCCGCCGCCTGGTGTTATTTTCCGTATCCTGTTGTCCCCAAGACTGGCCACGTAAATATTCGTTCCATCCGTGGCTACAGCTTGCGGGTTATTGAATGTACCTGTATTAACCAGGGTACTTACTGTTGCATAGGTTGTGGCTGGGACAGCGCCGCCTGTATTGCCAGGATTTAATGCGGCAATAGCTGAGCCAACCGTAAAAACATTGGTAGTTGGGGTATAAGTAATGATCGGAGCCTGTGCCCGCGCACATTCAGTAAACAAAAAGAATTCCGAAAGTAGTCCGATAAATAATATTGCTCTTTTCAACACGGCAGAATTTAAGCTTACAACAAGCGAAGTTAAAAAAACTTCTGCGATGTTTTACCCTTTAAGTGGTTGATTATTAACGCTTATAGCTGTTTATGTATTGCTTAAAAAGAAAATGATTGCCGATAGATTAATATAGCAAAGTGCTGTGATACCTAAATAACGCATTTCTGTCTAAAATAGGCATATTTCATTAACCGTGAATTAATTAACTATAGGCTTAATTTTTTATAAAAAATCGGGTAAAATGTTTGAATGTGGAAAAATAATTTCCGAAATCCATGATAATTAATGGGTTTTAGAGCCAATTAGCGGTCGTTCCTGAAGATAAGCGCTGCGAATATGATAAAGCCAAATAGGTCTTGAATGCAAATTCAGAACCTGTCTGGTCATTTGTTCAGGGCTTGGTAGTTCATGCCGATCAGGATTCAATTTTCAATTAAAACCTGGTGTTGATGAAGTGTGTTAGTTAAATCCTGAAAGGAAATAGATCGAATCGAATCGGCGAGAAAAGAGATTTGTGAGCTGCAGTTTTTTGGCCCGGGTCAGTCGCCACATCACCGGGCCTCGAACTGCTTCCTTAAAACTATGATTGTTATGCCCGGGCTCGCCACCGGGCAATTTTGTTGTTGGACAGTTAGCTAAATAAGCCGCCGTCACCTGATGGTTTATCAAGCCATCCTCTGTCTAAATTAAACTAAATTATTCATTGAATCAAAAAAATTAATTAAAGGTTAATTGACCCTTATAACTGATAGTCAATTAGTTGGTTATGTAACAGGGAAATGCGAAATTGATTGGATTTTTGAACAAAAAAAAGCCGGAAATAGCTTCCCGGCCTTCGTAATTATGCTTAAAACAGGTAGAAAATTTACATTTTAACGAACTTGGTATTGCCAATTTCGGTTTGGTGAACACCATCTATCACCCTGATCAGGTAAGTGCCTGGTTGCAGATTAGTTACATCTGTTTGCCAGGTCAATGCGGTAGTGGTCACCTGCCGGATCATCAAACCAGAGCTGTTGCTGATTTGGATATTGAATTTGCTTGTGCCGGCAAGTGCTGACGCTATACCAAGATTAATGGTTGAAGTAGTTGGGTTTGGATAAACATTGATATTGCTTTTTGCCAGGCTATTGCTCAGTCCTGAATAAGAGATAGGCACAACAGGCGAAAAGGATATCTGGTCGTCGACATTTTGCGATTGTAAGCGGTAAAGATTATTGGTCGAGGGACTGTTGTCGACCAGTCCATAATTTCCTGCGCCGGAGCTGGGTACGCTACCGATCACCTGGTAGGTAATACCGCCATCAACACTGCGTTCAACTGTGAAATTGGTATAATTCTGTTCGTTCTCTGCTGTCCAGGTAATTTGCACCTCATGCTGCTGGGTGCTGGTTTTTACTGCATTAAATCCAAGCAGGTGAAAGGCAAGAGCAGCGTTTTCGCGTATTACAAGCGTAAAACGGTTTGGGCCAAAAGAGTTAGTATCGCTTTTGTAAACGTTAAACCGGTAAGTAAGATTATGACGCATATCAAGCGAGTCCTTTTTGTAGGCATCCATCAGCCAAATATCATAGAGTTGGGGTATGCCGGTAATTTCTTTCAGGTTTAGCGAATAGATGCCATCCGCCTGGGCATTTACATTCAATTTTATGGTTTCGCTGCCTTTCGGTAGCGGTTGCTTGTTAATGGCCAAACCTATGTTATCGGCCGAAAAACTGGAAAGTCCAACTTTTCCGGAGCCGCTTTTATATAAAGCATCAGCCATTGGATCATACTGAGGATTCAGGTTTTTACCAAGGGCAATAAAGGTATCGTCAATATTAACTGTATCCAAAGCCATTTGTAATTTCAGGTGCTGATCGCTTGCGGTTTGGGCGTTTGGGGTACCCATAAAAAGGTTAAGTCCGGTGTTTTCCTGGGTAGCCGCTTTGGCGGTTTCATAAAACGTTAAAGAGGATGTGGCCCCAGTGGCCAGTACAAAAAATGCCTGTCCGCTAACAATATACCTTGATCCGTGATTAGTAAAAGCGCCGCCATATTGGTACACGTCATAGTTCTGGGTTTTGGGATTCAGTTCATAGATGCTGGTAGATATCCCATTGCCATAAATACCGGTTCCGGCGGTGTTCTGATAAGTTTGCCAATCTATTGTTGAAGGGTACGGATTGCCTGCCAGGTTAAACCCGCGATATCCAACGGGGGTTGCAGGGGTGTAACTTAGCGTTGTTGTACCGGGGTTAAACCAGTTTCGGAAGGTTATAGTACCCGTATTCAAAGTGCCGCTGGTGCTCAGGGTTGTATTCTCAGGAACGGGGAATGGCGCAGTAGTTTTTGATGCAAAAGAAGTGCTGCGGTTACCCCTGAAAAAGCAAAGGTAACCCGAACCCACCGGAATATTGTAAGTACTGGTATAAGTGGCGTCATTCATAGAATAAGCATAGGCAGTTGCATTGTTGATGGCTTTTATGCCGATAAAATTGCTGTTCAAATAAGTCGTAAATGCGGGAGTGCTTTGGTTTTCGCGGTAGAGATAAAGCGTTGGATTAGCTGCTACCGTATTATCGAAACCGCCGGTTGTTGTTGTGCCGGTCAGGTAAATTGAATTTTTCAGATAGTTGATGCTGTAAACATTTGCACTGCCCACAGTAGCCACATAAACCGGCGATGACAGCAGGCGATAAGCCCGGTAACCCGCGCCACCCTGAAGGTAACGCTGCACCGTAAAAGTGCCTGAAACCGTATTGTTTTGGCCCTGTGGAATCTGGTCGATAGCCCCGGTCCCAAAGGCATCAGATTGCAGGGTAAATGTGCCGCCACCTGCATTAGTTATATTAATATTGTGCGATGTCGTCGTATTATAATGAATATAGGAAGTTGAGCCAAGGTTAAAAGTTCCAGAAGCGCTATTTGAAAGCGAAGCATAATTGTCGAGGATGATCTCGCAGGCTGAATTTGAGGTACCAGCATTAAATGTTCCCGAGTTAGAGATCTTATTGACAGCCGAACCTGTGCTGGTACAGGTTATGATGCCTCCACTGTTGACCTGAAAGCTGCTGCTGGCATTATTGGTCAGGTTTGAATTATTTCCCTGCAGTGTGATATTACTGCCCGAGCCGGTAAAAGTTCCTGAATTAAGCAGCTGGTTACTGTTATTAACGCCCGAAAAGGTAAAACTCGAGCCGTTGTCTGTAAATGTGCCACCAGAATTGTTGGTCAGGTTATTGTTGCTACCCGAAAAGGTCAAACTGCAACTTGTAGTATTATAGCTGCCGCTGTTTTTTATCTGGCAGTCGCTATTGGCACCCGAAATTGTGTAGGTAGAACCATTGTCGGTAAACACGCCAGTGCTCGCATTGCTAATATAACTATCGTTTCCGGATAATTGGAATGAACAACCACCGCTTACATTAAAGCTACCGGCGTTGGAAATCACGGCCCCTGATCCACTTAACTGGAAAGTGGAAGATCCTGCTGTAAACGTGGCACCTGTATAGTTGTTGATATAAGAAGGGTTATTGGATAGCTGAAACGTATTGAGTAAAGAAGCATTGAAAACCCCGTAGTTATTGATAGCATTGTTGTTGTTAGATAACTGAAAGACACTGAAATTACTTGTGACTGTGCCGGTACTATAATTGGTAAGAACAGATGCTGAACCAAAAGAAATGACATCGAAACTAAAATTCAGGGTGCCATAATTAAAGATACCGTTTCCGCCATTGGCAGGTAAAGTGATAAAACAAGCCAATCCAAACGAAACGTTAGTGGTAGCATCGGTCGGGGAACCGCAGGTCAGGAAATCGCCGTTTTGGAAACTAATTGCTGCGATTGACACCGCACCCGAACCTAAGAACTTGATGGAGGAGCTGTTATTTGCCAAACTGATACCACTACTGATAGTTAAGCTATTACCTGCTGTTGTAATCGTAAGTGTGCAGGTGCCCGAATTTTGGTTGATGTTGTTTAAAGTTATCGGAGTAGTTAAGGTAACGTTGTAAGTATTATTGTTGAACTGTGCAATATCAGTATTGCCGGTTTTGCCCGGGTATCCGGTACTTGGCGACCAGTTTGTAGCGGTATTCCAATTGCCTGAGGCAGCGCCTACCCAGGTGTAGGTGGTAGCAGATGCCCTAAGCATATTGGAAAATATTAAAATGATAATAAGTGTAAAAAGGCGCATCTTGTATGACTTAAGAATATTCACGACCTATATTTATTCATATTTTTTGCCAAAACAGGCGTATTTTTTAATCTTTCTTATTTCCTGACTTCAATCTTGGCGGTTTGAATTGACTATAATTCACTGCCAGCATATCGCAGAATTTGCCAGTGCTTATCGGTTAAAGGTTTGCTTAATAATTAATAAACCGATAAATTAGGCTTTTCCTTAATACTATGTACGGAATACACTAAGAAGAGTTTCGTGTTTAAACACTTTATGTTTAAAAAATATTAAATACTATAAAATAAGATCGATTTTGCCAGGATTGAGTGCCTGAAATCTTCGAAACAAGAGCAAATGCTTGTTTTTTGCGAAAATGTGGAATTAATATACGGCAGGCGGCGTATTAATTAATAAATAATATTTAACCAATAGTTTTATTCGCGAAAACAAAAAAAGAGAATATGATCAACTATTTGAGCGGGAAAGCGCTTGCCTGCGGTACAAAGTGTAGGCAGCAAAAGCGGAGGCGGCAACAACTAAAAGGATCACCCAGGTGTCGAGCGGGCAGGTAGCATCCGGGTCATCACCACCGCATGGCAGCCCTTGCGCACACGCTGAAACGATGCTGAAAAGGACTAATACGATGGTGCCAAAGCCGGCCTTAATTTTCATTTTACAGTGCTAAAAACCTTCAAATGTACAACTTTATTTTAGCTGACATAACTTTTGGTACAAACTTTTACGGATTCAATTCCGTAAATGTTGCGTCTTACTTAAAAAGGATGCTATTTATAAATTAAAAAATATAATTTTAGCCTGCATTCACCGTTTATCGCTGGTCTGGCTTTTATTTATAAGTAATGGGGCAATTTCAAATTTTATCCCTGACCGCGTAAAATTACTTTTATCTTGAACATCACATTTACCAAACGTCAATATTTACACCCGGTACGAATGAGGATTAATTACTCTTTTTTAATTGCTGCTTTTTTTGTCCTTATTACAACCGGCACCTTTGCCCAGCAAAAATTGGTAACAGAGGAGCATAAACGCAACCTCGAGCGTATTTCCGTAAACGCAAAAAAAGATCAGACCCTCAACAAACAAAAAGCACTGGCATTGGCACAAAAGCATGGATGGGTAGTTCGCCGTAATACCAAAGGTGGTGGCGTAGTTCAACTACAGGGGGTAAACAAGCGGGGTTTCCCAATTTACCTGATCACTCACGACAATATCATATCCGCTGCCACTACCAATACCAATGCTGTTCAGCCGGGCGGTTCACTGGGCCTTAATTTATCAGGCTCCAGTTCGTTCCTGAAAGACAAACTGGCGATATTTGACGGGGGGTGGGTTTTTAGCGGGCACCAGGAGTTTGCAGGTAAAACTATCACCCTTGAGGGCAGTTCTTCAACCATCGATCATGCCACGCACGTAAGTGGTACGATGCTTGCCAAAGGGGTATACCCTCCTGCAAAAGGCATGGCCTTTAATGCCAGTACCCTAAAATCTTACAGTTTTGATAACGATATCAGCGATATGAGCGCAGAGGCACCTAACCTGTTGCTATCCAACCATTCTTATGGAGATGAAGCAGGCTGGGTTTTCGATGGTAACTTTAATCGCTGGGAATGGTACGGTTTGCCCGGTGATTCGGTCGACTATACCTTCGGCTTTTATGGCCTTCGCACCCAGCAATGGGACCAAATTGCCTTCAACGCGCCATATTACCTCATTGTTGAGTCGGCCGGCAATGCACGTGGCAGCACCGGCCCTGCTGTTGGAACGGATTATTATGGCTACATGAGCACCTCCGACCAAACATTAGTTGATAAGGGCCCGCGCCCGGCCGGGATCAGCAGCAATAGTGGCTATGAAACCATTAGCAGTACGGGCAACGCGAAAGATATTTTAACCATAGGTGCCATCGACCCCTTACCTAATGGACCAACCAGTTCTTTGTCGATCAATTCTTCCTATTTCAGCAGTTGGGGACCAACTAATGACGGCCGGGTTAAGCCCGATCTGGTAGCGAATGGTTTGAACGTATTATCATGCGGAGCAGGCAGTGCAACCAGTTACCTGGTTTTTTCAGGTACTTCGATGTCTGCACCTAATGTTACCGGTTCTCTTTACCTGTTGCAGGAGTATTATGCGGAAAAAAACTCAGGCAATTTTATGCGTGCTGCCACGCTCAAAGCACTGGCCTGTGCCACGGCTTTTGACGCCGGTAATCCGGGTCCCGACTATATTTATGGCTGGGGTGTACTCAATACAAAAAATGCTGCGCAGGCCATTGCCGATAACGGTACTAAAAGTTTGATCAACGAAAAAACACTTGCTCAGGGACAAACCCAAACATTTAAGGTAATAGCCTCGGGCAACGGAGCGCTGGTTGCTACCATATCCTGGACCGATCCCCCGGCTGATACAACAACAACTGGTGCGATCAACGATCGTGCGCCCAAACTGGTCAACGATCTGGATATAAGGATCAGTGATGGTACCAAAACCTATTATCCCTGGGTACTCGACCCGAATAACCCCGCTGCCCCGGCAACTACCGGTGATAATATAAGAGATAACATTGAGCAGGTATATATTGCCGGAGCAGTACCCGGACGTTCGTATACCATTACTGTTTCGCATAAAGGAACGCTAAACTCCGGTTCACAGGATTTTTCGATCATTGTAACCGGGGTAGGTGGCGCTTCCTACTGCACATCGGCTCCACTCTCAAATGCTGATTCGCGCATCAATAATGTTAGCCTCTCCAACATCAATAATATACCGACGCCGGGCTGTACTACGTATTCAGATTATACAAATCTGACCGTTCAGCTCGAGCAAAATAAAACCTATCCATTGTCGCTTACGCTGGGTACCTGCGGTGCTAACTTTAATAAAGCAGCCAAAGTGTTTATCGATTGGAACGCTGACGGAGTGTTTGAACCAAATGAACTGGTCGCTACGAGCAATGTCATCTCCGGTACTGGCGTTTTCACAACCAACATTAAGGTGCCCGGGAGTGTAGTACCAGGTAATTATAGCCTCATGCGTGTGGTGCTTACCGAAACCGCTGATACGTCTACTATTAAAGCCTGTGGTAATTACGCGAAGGGAGAAACCGAGGATTATCGGGTACAGTTTTTGCCAACCAGTATCGATGTAGGCGCCGTTGCTATTGTTAGCCCTTCGTCCGGGGGCAACTGTTCGGGCCAGACGCCGGTAACCGTTACACTGAAAAATTTCGGCACCCAGGTGTTAAGTGAAATACCGGTAACCGTTAGTATCACTGCCGCCGACGGAACAATATCAACCTTTAACCAGCTTTATACCGGGGTGCTTTTACCAGCTTCCGAAGATAATTTAACTTTTACGACTCAGTTCAATGTTTTGCCGGGTGCAACTTATCATATCACGGCAACTACCAATTTGGCTTCCGATCCGGTATCAGGTAATAATTCAGTAAAGGATACCGTAATAACTGCAAATACGCCGGTAGCATCAGGGCTGAGTGCCCGCTTTTGCAATACCAGCAATACTTACCTGCTGTCGGGAACCGGCGATGGCGAACTGCTTTGGTACCAAAATGCCACCGATGTTACACCATTTGCTTATGGATCGCCTACAATCACCGCACAAGCGCCAGTCAATAATACTTACTATGTGGGGCTGAATGATTTTAGCGGAACAGTCGGTCCGGCTACAAAAACTGTTTTTTCTGCCGGCGGTTATAACCAATTTACGCCTTCGGTCAATGTTTTTACAAGGATCCCTATTGTGTTAAAAAGCGCCCGGCTTTATATTGGCTATTCTGGAAAAATAACTTTTAGTGTCGCCAATGATAACGGCGAAGTAGTTGCTTCAACTACGATCGATGCCGTTGCAACCGCAACCAATCCAAAGCCTGGTGCACAACCTGACGACCCAAATGACAATGGGCAGGTATATCCCTTAAATCTTTTATTGCCTGCTGCCGGTAATTATACCATCAGCACTATTTATGATGCAAACGCTACAATTTACCGAAATAATGGTGGTGTCACCGGTTATCCTTTTAAGGTCGGAGATGTATTCAGCATCACTGGTAATTCGGCAACTTCAGCTACTGATACGGCTTATTACAATAAGTTCTACTACTATTTTTATGACCTTACGCTGGCTAGCCCCGGCTGTAGCACCGCCTCAAGAGTTGCCGTTAATATTGATAAACCGGCAATCAGCCAAAATGGTACCCAATTAAGTTCAAATTTTGCAACGGGTAACCAATGGTACCTGAACGGTGTAGTGATCAATGGCGCTACCGGGCAAACATTTTCGCCAACACAGAGCGGTAATTACAGGGTAGACGTAACATTGGCCAACGGCTGCGTTTCTCAGTCGGATAATTTCACTTACGCGATATTATCAATTAATCCAGCTACAAATCCAATCGGCCTGACTGTATTTCCAGTACCGGCGAATAATCAGTTGAACGTTGTCTTTGCTGCACCCGCTGCTGCGGATCTGACCCTCAGTATTGTCAATAGTATCGGGCAAAATGCTTATTCACAAAGCCAGACTATCCCTGTTGGTAATTTTAGTACGCAGATCGACGTGAGTCATTTGGCTGCCGGAAGCTACCTGTTAAAAGTACAACTCGGCGAAAAAGCTTATACCCGCAAGGTTGTCATCGAGCGCTAATTCAAGCAAATAAGCGGCAGGGATGTTTTGCCGGGCTTATTTGAAGCAATATTTTACACCCAGGCCCGGAGCAATATCAAAGAATGGCCCGGTTGCCAATTCTATTCGTGGATTGAGATCGAGGCTGATAGCGATCGGCGACTGAGGGATAACATATTCAAGCCCTACAACACCATCAGCGCCCAACAATAGCTGACTTTTTGAATAAAGCTCGTTGTTTCCGTCAAAGCGCTGGTAATATCCGGCGCCAACGGCACCAAGGTGCGCACCGAAACCATAGTAAAACCTCAAGCCTTCAACATCAAATGCGGTATGGTTGATCTCGTATAAACCTGTTAAAACCAAACCATGCGGCGAGCGCAAACCGGCAATCGCTTCAAGCGAAGTGCTGCTGTTCATGAAATATTTGGCCGAGACCCCATTCTCGTATCCTCCGAATTTTAATCCCGCTGCGATCTGGTAGTTGGGGTTATAATCCTGTGCTTTGGTGGTTGTTGCACTAAAAGTTAAGCCTGTTAAGATGAGTAATAGGTAATAATATTTTTTCATGGATGTTTTTTGCATTAACGTTAATTATTCGTTTCAAATATAATATGCTTTGTTTATCAAAGGTTTTTTTAACGATTTACCCGCTAATCAAACCTGTAATTGCCCTAACACTAAAATGTCAAAAATGTTTTTTTGATAAAAAGACGCTTCATCGAAGCAATTTGTTACGTTGGTTTAAGTTAAAAATAGGTTAAATTAGGCGGCATTATTCAAACACATATGTTCAAGCTTTCTTCTAAATACCGCATTGCCACGCTCGCTTTTTTAGCTGTTCTGGTAACCTTTAAACATACACAGGCCCAAACCACGGGGTCTGAAGCACCGATTTATAAAAACGGAATGGTGGTATGTGCTAATCCGGATGCTGCAAAAATTGGGCTTGAGGTATTGAAAAAAGGAGGCAATGCCGTTGATGCAGCTGTCGCCGTTCAGTTTGCTCTTGCCGTTACTTTTCCCGAAGCTGGCAATATCGGCGGTGGAGGTTTTATGGTCTTCCGTTCAAAAAGCGGTAAAACGGCAACACTTGATTTTCGGGAAAAGGCCCCGTCAAAAGCTTCACAGGATATGTTCCTCGACGCCGCAGGAAATGTTATACCCGACAAAAGCCTGGCCACACATCAGGCATCCGGGGTGCCGGGTTCGGTTGCAGGAATGTATGAGGCCCATAGCAAATACGGCAAATTAAAATGGGCAGAACTGGTACAGCCAGCCATTGAACTCGCCAAAAATGGTTTCAGGGTAAGCAAACGTGCCGCTTCTGAATTGAATTGGGCAGCAAAATATTTCAAACAATTAAATCCTGGCAAAAGCTATTTGCTGAAAGACGGCGGATGGAAAGAAGGCGATCTGCTTGTACAGGAAGACCTTGCCAAAACACTCGAACTGATTCGTGATAAAGGCAGAGCAGGCTTTTATGAAGGTGCGGTTGCCGATAAAATTGTGGCAGAAATGCAAAGCGGTAATGGCTTTATCAGCAAAGAAGACCTTAAAAACTATCAGGCTGTTTGGCGCAATCCGCTCATTGGCAACTATAAAGGGTATAAGATCATTGCTATGCCGCCGCCTTCAAGCGGGGGCGTGGCTTTGTTGCAATTGTTGCAATCGGTAGAAAAGTATCCCTTGCACCGCTGGGGTTTTAATAGCGACTCAACCATACAATTGGTGGTTGAAGCCGAACGCCGCGTTTATGCCGATCGCTCCAAATACCTTGGCGACCCCGATTTCTTTAAAGTTCCGGTGGATACGCTACTGAACCCGGCTTATAATACAGCACGAATGAGCAATTTTAGCTGGGATGCTGCAACGCCAAGTGCCAGTATAGCGCCAGGTAATTTACCGGGCTATGAAAGTGATCAAACTACCCACTATTCTATTGTGGATGCCGAAGGTAATGCAGTTGCGATCACTACCACACTCAATGACTCCTATGGCTCTAAAATATTTGTCAACGGTGCAGGCTTTTTGCTGAATAACGAGATGGACGATTTTAGTTCAAAACCGGGTGTGCCAAATATGTTCGGACTGGTTGGTGGTAAAGCCAATAGCATCCAACCCAATAAACGCATGCTTTCATCGATGACGCCTACGATTGTTGAAAAGGATGGCAAATTATTTATGGTAGTGGGTACTCCAGGAGGGTCAACTATTATAACATCTGTTTTTCAAACAATTTTAAACGTGATTGAATTTGACCAGAACATGCAGCAGGCAGTAGATTCGAAACGCTTTCATCACCAGTGGTTACCCGACGAAGTTACTATTGAACGTGGAGGTATGGATGCCGTAACACGGAATAAACTAAAACAAAAAGGTTATAAAATTGTGGATCGGGGCCCAAGTGGTCGCGTAGATGCCATCCTGGTAACACCAACCGGCTACCAGGGCGGTGCCGACCCAAGAGGGGATGACGATAAGGAGGGGTATTGATTTTGGGGTTTTTGGTTAGTGGGTATCGGGTAGCAGGAATTGGTCAAGTTTAAATGTATTATACCTAAAACCTGATACCCGATACCCAATACCTGATACCCAATGACCCAATCCCCATGAACCATGAACTAACAAACGCAAATGCCATCACATATAAAACACCAGGAAACGATCGACTATTTTATGAAAGTAGTTTGGCAAACCATGGCCAACCGCTACAATCAATTGGTTACTGAGTTTGGGATCACACAGTCTATTGGTTATCTGCTCATCAACATCGACGAACAGGAGGGGACAACCGTATCGCAGGCCGCGGCATTGTTAGGGCTAAAATCAACCAGCCTTTCGCGGATGCTGAACCAGTTGGAAAAGTCGGGCCTCATTTACCGCGAATCGAATCAGGGCGACAAAAGGTCGGTAAAAATTTACCTTACGCCGCTCGGTAAAGAAAAAAGACACCTGGCCCGTGTGGTGGTAAAGCAGTTCAATAACTACTTAAATAAACACATCAACGAACACGACAAACAATACCTGATCGATCTGCTTAAAAAGATCAACAAGCTCACCGTCAATTATAAGCCTGAATCATCAACTGGCTAAATTGCGATGCATCAGATCAAAAAATAAAAATTCTCCGGCATTTACGACCCACTGCGATCTTAAATTTGACCTTTAGCAATGCTTTCTCACCAGCACTTCGTTGCAAATATCTGCTTTTGCATAGCCTAAACATGAAATAAAGCCTGTTGACGAGCGTTTTACCGATATTAAAATTGCGATGTGTTAAAAAGTGTTAAGCTGTCGTTTTTGAATTATAAAACGATAAATTTGCCGGTTGTAAAAAAGATGCGGTGGTTAATGTTATTATTAATGGGATGTTTGCTTTTGTCGGCTTGCACAAAAACTCAAAGTGCGCTTGAAGCTTATAAGGCGCAGGCGGCTATTGACGACAAGATAGTGGCACAGTACATCCAGGCAAACAACCTTACCGGTATTGCAAAAAAAGTATCGGATACCTGTGGCGTTTACTATATTGTATTGCAGCCGGGCCAGGGCAACACTGTTTTTACAACGTCGACCCAGGTAACCGTTGGCGATACGGGTAAATTATTGAGTACGGGTAAGGTATTTACCGAAACAAATAACTTTCACCCATCCTACGTGCTGGGCCAGGTGATTTTAGGTTGGCAATTGGGTTTACCCAAAGTTAATCAAGGGGGGATTGTCCGTTTGCTCATTCCCTCGCGCTATGCTTATGGGCCCAATCCGCAAACGTCGGTGGGGTTACCTGCTAATGCGATACTCGATTTTGACATACAACTATACGATGTAACGAACTGATATAAATGAAAAAAACTCTTTTTACCCTACTAATACTTTCTACGGTGGTTGGCATAATGTCCTGCCGCAAAAGCGGATCAATGCCGAATATCAAGCAATATGACGACCAGCAGATACAAAGTTATATCAGTGCGAATGGTATCACCGGAATGAAGCGGGATACCGTTGGCGGCGATACAACCGGTATCTACTACCAGATCATCCAGCAAGGCACCGGTGCTCAGTTTGATTATCCTGACTCACTATTTTTTACCTATACCCTGAAGTCATTTGATGGACTTTATAATAATACAGATACAGTTGTCGACCATTACAATGGTTTGCTGGGACATACAGCTCCAAAAGGTTTGACAACAGCCTTGCATGATGTAGTAAAGTATAAGGGCACCAAAGTACGAATACTGATCCCTTCTCACCTGGCTTATGGGCTGGCAGGGGCAGGTAGCGGCAGTAAAACTATCGTGAACGGCCGTATTGCAGGTAATCAGTGCCTTGATTATACGCTTTATGTCGTGCCCGATCCCGCCGCTTATGACGACCAGGTACTACTTAATTATATGGCTGCGAATAACCTTAGTGGTTACACCAAGCTTAACACAGGCCCGGCTGCGGGAATGTGGTACAAAATTACAGTACCAGCTACCGGTAATTTAATCACTTATAACTCATATATCAGTGCTTATTATACAGGCCAATTGATGAACAATTCATTTTTTACCGATGTATATAGTCCAACCGTTGTAGCACCCGCAACAACCACGACCCTGGGGAGTTTTACAGATTTATCCGCTTTAACACCGGGATTCCTAAATGGTCTTTTCCTGCTGGGAAAAGGCAACGGTACCATATCGCTGCTTATCCCTTCACGATTAGCATTTAGAAGTAGCAGTTCAAGTGCCGATGCCGGAACAATCCCGGCCAATGCCTGTGTTAGATTTGAAGTGCAGGTTACAACGGTGGTAACAAATTAATTATTTGCTTAGCGCCTCTTTAAAGGTATTTAGGCATCGTTCACGGGCAAAAGTATGCTCAACAATGGGTTTTGGATAAATGCTGAAGTCGGCATATTCCGGAACCCATTTTTTGATATAGGCCAGATCGGGGTCGAATTTTTTAGTTTGTGATTCCGGGTTGAAAATGCGGAAATATGGTGCGGCATCCGTTCCTGAACCCGCCGCCCATTGCCATCCTCCTACGTTACTCGATAGCTCAAAATCCAGCAGTTTCCGTGCAAAATAACGTTCACCCCAGCGCCAATCTATTAGCATGTCCTTGGTCAGAAAACTCGCCACAACCATACGTACCCTGTTATGCATATAGCCGGTGGCATTCAATTCGCGCATGCCCGCATCAACCAGCGGGTATCCTGTTCTGCCTTCGCACCAGGCTTTAAAATGTTCCTCGTTATTGCTCCATTTTATCCCGTCATATTCGGGCTTGAACGCCTGGTTGATGGTATGCGGAAAATGAAAAAGGATCATCATGTAAAATTCGCGCCAGATGAGTTCATTCAGCCATGTTTTTTCTTCGGCGGCAAATCCCTTAGCAGCCAGTTGCCTGATGCTAACCGTACCAAAGCGCAGGTGAAGACCAATATGGGTAGTGCCTTCAACGGCCGGGAAATTCCGTTTTTCAGCATATTCTTTAATGAATGGTTGGTACTTTATAGGCGGTAGCGGTAATTTGCTTTCAGTAAAACCCATTTCAGCCAGCGATGGGATCGAAATTCCATCTGTCTGGTATAAATTGCCAAAATATTTTTCTGTCGGATAGGGTTTCAAATAAAAGGGTCGGAGCTTTTGATACCATTTACGCATATAGGGCGTAAAAACGGTATAAGGCTTGCCATCGTCCTTAACTACCTCATTTTTTTCGAATATTACCTGATCTTTAAAAGTTTTAAATGCGACCCCATATTTGGCGAGCAGGTGTTCAATAGCCTGGTCTCGCTTTTGGGCATAGGGTTCATAATCGTGATTGGTATACACGTTGCTAATTGCGTATTGGGCGAGCAGCGTTTCCCAGGCATGTTCAGCAGTATCATAAATAACCAATAAAGCGCTGCCTAACTTTTTTAATTCGTCATCCAGATTTGTAATAGTTTGGTGAATGAACGTAACCCTGGCATCATCAGCGTCCTGAAGGTTGTCGAGGATTTGGCGATCAAAAATAAAAATACAAAGCACCGGGTTTGCTGTTTTTAATGCATGGTATAAGCCGGCATTGTCCTCCAGCCGCAGATCCCGCCGGAACCAAAATATATTGACAGGTGTATTGACCATAAATAGCTTGCAGTAATGATGTTTTAAGTTGATCGAATTTAGTATTGCTGGCAAAGCCGGGCTGCCACCGGGCTTAATTTTTATCTGTAGATATCCTCCAGGGCTTCTGCCAACCTGGTATGTTTAAAAACATAGCCTGCACTTTTAATTTTTTCGGCTGAAGCCCGCGTGCTTCCTAATACAATGACACTCATCTCGCCCAGCAGCAGATTTAAAACAAAAGCCGGCACATTAAATGGCCATACGGGGCGGTGCAACTGTTTGGCAATAGCTTTGGTCAGCTGCTTATTGGTAGCCGGTTCTGGGGCAACCATATTGAAAACGCCTTCCAGTTTTTCGTTTTCCAGCGCAAAAAGGTACATGCCAATTACATCGCTATGGTGTATCCAGGGGATCCATTGTTTGCCATTGCCGAGAGGGGCACCGGCAAAAAGCTTTACCGGTAAAGCCATTTGGGGCAATGCACCTGTATTTTTATCCAACATCACACCGGTACGGAATTTGACGATCGGGAGTCCCAATGTTTTGCCTTTATCTATGGCTCGTTCCCAGGCAATACAACATTCGGGCATAAAACCTTCTCCCGGGGCACTTTGTTCGCTCAGGATCTCGTCGGCTCTATTGCCGTAATAACCCACAGCTGTAGCTGAAATGATTCTTTTAACCTGGTTGGGGCGGGTTTTAATTAAATGGTAGATCAAGGCAATGGAATTGGTGCGGCTGTCGGTCAGTTCTTTTTTGCGCTGCTCCGTCCATTTTTTGTCGGCGATGCCGGCCCCGGCCAGATGGATCACGGCGTCAACTTCTGCGATGCAATTTTCATCGATATGCCCGGCGTTTACGTTCCATGTAAATGTTCTTACAAGCGGATCATTACCCGGTTTTCGACTGAGCAGACTTACCTCATAGCCCTGCTGTAGCAAGGCCTTGGTGAGTTGCCTGCCAATTGATCCTGTTCCGCCTGTTATCAGTACACGTTTAATTTGTCCGCTCATAAACATTGGCCAATATAGGTATTATGCGGGTATAGAAAGCTTGCTTTGGTCGTGTATGAGTTTCAAAGATTGCTTAAAACTGACATATTGTTGCGGACCGATATCCCAGATCCGGGTATCGGCGCAAACTGAATTATAATGAAGATTGGCCAGCAGGTTTTGCGCCTCAGGATAACTCAGCGGCGAAAGAAAATTAGCAATATAGGAAGCCAGTCGCGTGCCGAGTGCAGGTAAAACCAGGATGTTTTTTTTGCCCGGTTTGAATGCTGCGCAGTAGTCGAAGAGCATCTGCTTAAAACTGAATACTTCCGGCCCGCAAACACTTAACCTGTTACCAAAGGTTGCTGCATTAAGCAGGCAGTTTTTTAAATAGCTTAAAACATCATTGATATAAACCGGCTGTATCTGTGCGGCCGCCCAGGCGCTGGTAATAACAGTTGTGGTATGATGCGTAAGCGCGTCAAAAAGTTCCATGGCCAGGCTACCCTCGCCAATCACCATTGAAAGCTGCAGGCAGGTAAAAGCAGCACTTCCGCCAGCCAAAATTTCGTCAGCTACCTGTATTTTGGGGTTATTTAAGTTGCTGGTGGTAATAACCTGGCGGCAATCGGTTTGATTGAGCGCATTGATAAAATTTTGTGCCGAAAGCGCCTCTAATCCTGCAAAGCCGGTTGTTTGGGTCAGTCGCCCGCCCAGATACAATGCAACATCAATATTCACCGGAAATGGTTCTATTGCAGCATTTCGCAATAGATCCGCCTGGATGACCTGGGCTCCTTCATGTTTTTTTTGCGACATGAAATGCTTTTTGTCGCGCGCTAAACAAATAACTTCATGCCCATTTTGCAACAAGTAGGGGATAAGGCACCCTGCTATATAGGTGTTTGAGCCTGCAAGTAGTATTCTCATGCTAAGCTCAACAACAATATTTTGTTTAACCTGTTTTTATATGCCGCATTTAAATCCTAGTCCGTAATACCGCCGGTTGTCGGTAATGGCAGAGCTGTTGTTTTGAAGAATATTTCTGCCATTGGCAAACAGGTCGACGTATTTTATTCCAGGTATCCTGATCCTGGTGCCAAAATAAACGTTTTGTATCGTAAATGAATTATTATCGGATGGTGCAATAAAATTAGGTGCGGTTGCCAGTGCGTTGATCAGGTTATCAGGTCTTTCGCCAAGCTGGTACAGAAAATCGATCCCTGCAAAATAGTTTTTGAAAACAAAGCGATTGGTATA
>Ga0164297_10002314_pt1 | contig 19037 bp, 23 predicted proteins | sample GEODES058metaG_FD_113539 | JGI IMG/M metagenome (GOLD analysis project Ga0164297, IMG submission 113539) | Dystrophic lake water microbial communities from Trout Bog Lake, Wisconsin, USA - GEODES058 metaG | ecosystem: Environmental > Aquatic > Freshwater > Lake | place: USA: Trout Bog Lake...
AGAACTAGCATAGATCACAGTAGTTGAGCTAGGCAACTTATCTAATAGTTCAGTGAAGTTCGTGACATTGTTTACCCAAGGACTTTTGACATCACCTAAACAGCTTTTAACACTGCTGTGACCAGCTAGGACCACAACGGTATCGTATTTAGATAATTCTTCTTGGGTAAGATCATGATAGTCTTTGATCTTGGATCCGCTGTTGCTGTTATACCAACCAACATCAACTGAATCTACATTATAATTGTTGGCCAAGACTTGACGCAGTCTACTTCCGATATAGCCATTACCACCTAATACCAGTATGTCTTTCATTAGTCAATGATCATCATTCCGTTAGGCGCGATATTACCTTGTAGGCCTACTGTTTCTAATTCGACTAACTTATCCTTGGGAAGGAACTTGGCCATAGCATGTTCATTATCGATGTATTTTCCTGCGTTGAACGTAGGAATCATGATGCCAAGGATGTCTTTGTATAGCGTCATAGTATCAATTAATAGGTCAGGAGTAAATGACCATAATCTTGTTTGATACAATTGATTGACCCCTGTAACTTCAGATGGGATCCAGCTTGGTTGTGGTTTCTTAAACACATATTTGTTTTTAGTATTGGCATTGCTAAAGTTTTTAATATCAAACTTGTCTGTTACCTGATAACGACCGCTGAGTTTAAAAATGCGATCTGCGTCGTCGATCTCTTTCATCATGTCTGCATCGTTGGCGATATATGTCAGAGCTTTGAGCATACCAAATGCTTCCATAGCATTCTTACCAATGTCATAGTTAGTGACATTGTTGTGGAAGTATTTGATGTCTTCATCATCACTGTTGTCGATATAATAGTCAACGATATCAACGAGCTCTTCGAATTCATCGCTGGTATCATTCTGCACATCAACTTTACTGTTGTCAACTAAGATGATAACTGCGCCTGGAATATATTTCTTAGCACTCTTAGCTGTTTCTAATGTTTGCTCAATACGTTGTTGTGGAGTATAGATTCCATAATTGCTGTAAACTGCTGATGTTAGCAATACAATATTTTTAGTTTTTGTTTTTGTTATTTTAGCCATTTATTTTCCTTTATTCGCAACGTAACCAGCGTTCATTTGCCAGTGTCCATTGTACTACTTCACCGATACGTTCTGTTAAACTAACCTTAGGTTCCCAACCTAAACTGCGCATGTAGTCACCACTCAGCGCATAACGCAAGTCATGTCCTGGGCGTGAGCTATGGAAGTCAACCATTTCGTACTTCAATTCTTTTCCTTGCGCATCAGCGATGATCTGTGCTAGTTGCAGATTGTTAATTTCTTGTTTACCTACTAGGTTAAACTTAGGACACTTAGCATCACCATAGTCTGGTTCTAGTTTAGTATCGTCTAGGCCCAGCAAGAACAACATAGCATCTGCTACATCTGCCGCATGTATATAGTAACGGCTACCTGGAATAGTTTTACTTGCATCACTGTGGATAGTGATAGTGTCACCATCGTTTACCTTACGGATACACATGGGAATAAACTTTTCTGGGTGTTGTCTTTGACCAAACACGTTCATGGTGTGTGTGATGTAGATAGGCATCTTATAAGTGTTTTCAAATGCCACTGCTAGTTCTTCACCGCCAGCTTTGGTAGCTGAATATGGATTGCTTGAATTATATCTATCACGTTCACCATAGTTAACACCGATTGGTGCTGGTCCAAATACTTCATCTGTTGAGAAATAGATGAAACGTTCTAGATTTTTAAGTTTGCGTGAAAACTCTAAGATATGTCCTGTACCAACAACATTATCCATGACGAATTCCATTGGATATTCGATACTACGATCAACATGGCTACCTGCCGCTAGATGTAATACATAGTTTACATCACCGATATCACGGGCTACCATTGGGTTAAGTTCTGCACGTAGATCATGGAATACTACCTTGACTCGTTTACGAGTTTCAGGATCTAGGTCCTGTGCCATATCATTTAAGCGATTAAGATTACCTGAGAAGTCCAAACGGTCTAGGCTGACCACATTCCAATCTGTTTCTCTTAGGATTTTTTCAATAACGTGATGTGCGATAAAACCCGCACCGCCAGTCACTAAGACGGTTTTTGACATTGATATCTCCAAATATTGTTGAATTTACTGCTTTTTAGTATTTATTTTACTAAATTGAGGCAGAAAAATATTATTGTGCTACTGTATTTGCTACTTTAGCTTCTACGTAGTCTTTGATAAAACGTATAGCTTTACGGCTACTGTCAAAAACGTACTCTGTAGATTCATCTTCCTGTGTAAGGATAACAACGAATCCATTTGCTGCTTTTCTAATTTCAATTGAATCAAACATGTTTTATTACTCCATAATTATAGATTATTACTGTAATACTATAGCATGAAATCAAAATTCTGTCAACAAAAAAGCCCACCTTAGTGAGCTTTTTGGTTAAACTAGACTATCTACAAGGGCAATTATCAAAGCCACGATTTCTACAATAATCAGCATAGTCTTCAAACTCCCTGTTGGTCATACTAGATCTTACCTACCAAGTCTAGGCTTGGGGCGATAGTAGCTGCACCTTCTTTCCATTTAGCTGGGCATACCTGTCCATCGTTTTCAGCAACATATTTTGCTGCTTTCAATTTGCGTAGAGTTTCATCAACGTCACGTGCGATAGCATTGTCATGGATTTCTGCTGTCTTGATAACACCTTCTGGGTTGATAATGAATGTGCCACGTAAGGCTAGTCCTTCTTCTGGGATATGTACACCAAAGGCATTGGTTAGGACATGTGCTGGGTCACCAACTAGGGGGAATTCAGCTTTGCCTACCTTAGGACTTGTTTCATGCCATACCTTGTGTGCGAAGTGTGTGTCTGTCGTGACTACATATACTTCTGCACCAATCTTTTGGAATTCTGCGTAGTTGTCTGCCGCATCTTCGATTTCTGTTGGGCAGTTAAATGTAAATGCCGCTGGCATAAAGATAACTGCTGTCCAACGACCCTTCCATGATTCTTCTGTCACTTCAATGAATTTACCATTATGAAACGCCTGCGCTTTGAATGGTTGTACCTGTGTATTAATCAAAGACATAATTTCCTCCTTTTAAATGTTTGTCTTACATATATTATATATGCAAAAAAACCTATAGGTCAAGCCGCTTTAATAGGTTTTGCTTATTGAATGATTAAAACAGGATAATAAGAAAAATTAATAAGTAGTGTTTATGGGTGAACTAGGTTATTGCGGAAAATATGCCAACAGTTGCTCCAACTCCACTTTTGGCTAGCAGACTCAACTCTTTGTCTGGGTAAACCTAAACAAATATCTATGCTGTGTTTGAGATCGTCACTCATATGGCCAGTTACACCATTTTCTAATATGTCGACGGGTCCAGGAACTGGATAAGCTGCTACTGGTGTACCTACACTTAATGCTTCTATGATTACTATACCAAATGTATCTGTTCTGCTGGTAAACACAAATACATCAGCGTTGGCATAATATTCGGCTAATTCCTTACCAAACTTTGCGCCAGCGAAACAGACATCGGGATATTTCTGTTGTAGTTCTGCACGATATGGTCCGTCACCGACTACGACTTTAGTAGCACCTGGATAGTCTAGACTACAGAAATCATCAAGTCCTTTTTCCTTACTGACGCGACCAACACTTAGTAATATCGGCCGTCTGATTAATTTTTCTTTGCGTAAGTCACTTTTAAATATTTCACGATCGACCCCACGTGTCCAAGGTTTGATATATCCACGGAAGCCGCGTCGGCGTAAATCATCTACCATGGTCTGTGTAGTAGTCAACACACGTCCTGAGTGTTTATGAAACCAACGCATATACCTATAAGTTATTGATTCAGGTATATGATACATCTTTTTTAAGAATTCTGGGAACTTGGTGTGATAACTGGTATTATATTTTATCTTTTTACTGTCGCACCAAAGACGGGTAGCTAGGCCTAACGGACCTTCCGTAGCAATGTGGATATGATCCGGGTCAATCGCCTTGATCTTCTTACCAATACCGCGCGGCCAGGAAAGTTTAACTTCAGGATAACCAGGAGCATCACAATGAGGGAACTGCCCGGGATCAAGATAAACAATGTCAAAGCCATCAGCCAAAGCATGGCTTTCAATATTTTTGAACGTGGTGACGACGCCATTTACTTGATCCTTAAGATTATCTGTTACTACTAAGATTTTTTTAAGCATTCTGCTGTGACTTTGAAGGTATCGAATTTTAACCAGTAGGTCATGCTTTCTTTGGCTATTTGGCATTGTTGTTCTGTCTCAAAGTCTAGTGTAAGTACGCCTGGAATATCATTGGGATTATTTACGTTTAGGCTTAGTATCATTAGTATCCACATCGTTATCAACCTTTTTTGTCCAATAAATTATTTCCCAACGTCCATCAAGATGTTCTACTAATGCTGAACAGCTTTCAACCCAGTCACCATCATTCATATAGATGATACCATCAATGGTTTTAATATCTGGCGTATGTATATGACCACAGATGACCCCATCATATCCACGTTTACTACAATATTCTGTTAAAGTCTTTTCAAAACTGAATACAAATCCAACTGCTTTCTTTACCTTGTGTTTGAGATACTTGCTTAAACTCCAATAGCCAAAGCCTAGTTTATGTCGAATGTAATTAAATCGTGTGTTGACCCAAAGCACGAAATCATAAGCACTGTCGCCCAAAAAGCTGATCCATTTTCCCAAGCGGGTAATACCATCAAACATATCTCCATGTGTGATTAGGAATAGATTACCATCAGTGTCTCGATACTCAGCTTGATTGACTATGGTGATATTACCCATTGGGAACCCGTGTGCGACAAATGGACGTAGGAATTCATCGTGATTACCTGTAACATAAGTAACCTTAACTCCATGCTTGCCCATGCCTAAAATTCTGCGAACTACGTTACTATGGCTTTGTTTCCAACGCCATTTGTTCTGCTGTATCTTCCAACCATCAATGATGTCACCTATTAAAAATAAATTCTCGCAGGTATGATTTTTAAGGAAGTTATTAAGTAAATCTGCTTGGCATCCGTTAGTGCCTAAGTGTGTATCTGATATGCAAATGGTTTTGTATTTTGTGATGGTCATATTAGTATTTAAACATATTTAGATTACAGGAATATTACACCAGACAAAAAAGCCCCAATTAAGGGGCTTTTCTTTTGATGCTGGTTAAATTTTAACCACCGTCCATTTTGCGTTGAAAGGCTTGCCTTGGGCGCGGTGTTTGAAGATTTTAGCAAACTCTTTTTTACGTAGTTCACCAATCTTTTCTGCATCGTGAGCGAGACAAGCACGATATAACGCAGTTACTAATTTGCGTTGTTTCATCATGTTGTTCTCCTAGACAGATATTTATGTGATAATTGTAAATAAAAGATTACAGTTTAAGATTACAAATCAAGAAAAAGCCCCACATAAAGTGAGGCTTTTTGGATACTAATAAAGGTTACGCATTGTTAAGAAGCGTTATTAGTCTGTTAATATCTATAAGTATCTGGTTTGAATGGGCCATCGACACCAACGCTGATGTATTTTGCTTGTTCATCAGTTAGTGTGGTCAGTCTCGCACCAATCTTATCTAAATGCAGTCTCGCTACCTTCTCATCTAGGTGTTTAGGTAATAGATATAGTTCACCAATCGTATAATCTTTATAGTTAGTGAATAGTTCTACCTGCGCTAATACCTGATTGGTAAAACTATTTGACATGACATAGCTAGGATGTCCTGTTGCACAACCCAAGTTAACTAGTCTGCCTTTGGCTAAGATGATCAGCTTGTGTCCACCTGGCATGGTCACATGATCTACCTGTGGTTTGATCTCGTCCCACTCACAGTCTTTTAAGCTAGCGATATCGATCTCACTGTCAAAGTGACCGATGTTACAGATGATAGCATTGTCTTTCATACGTTCCATGTGTTCGTAGGTAATGACATCAATGTTACCTGTGGCAGTTACAAAGATATCTGCTTCACTAGCAGCTTCATCCATGGTAACTACACGATAGCCTTCCATTGCTGCTTGCAGTGCGCAGATTGGATCAATTTCAGTTACCCACACTTGAGCTGATAGTGCTCGCAGTGCGGCCGCTGATCCTTTGCCTACATCACCGAAGCCTGCTACCACAGCGATCTTACCTGCAATCATAACATCTGTTGCACGTTTGATACCATCAACTAATGATTCACGGCAACCATACAAGTTGTCAAACTTGCTTTTTGTCACTGAATCGTTGACATTGATAGCACGTAATTTAAATTTACCTGCTTCGATGGCTTCACGGATCTTATGGATACCTGTGGTCGTTTCTTCAGTAACTCCATAGATGCCATCTAATAGATGTGGATAGTTAGTATGAATACGACTGGTTAGATCATGACCATCATCTAAGATCATGTTAGGTGTCCATCCATCTGGACCTGTGATTGTTTGATCAATACACCACCAATATTCTTCTTCTGTTTCACCTTTCCAAGCGTAGACTGGAATTCCTTGTTCTGCTAATGCCGCTGCCGCATGATCTTGCGTTGAGAAAATATTACAGCTTGACCAACGCACTTCTGCGCCTAAGGCTACTAGTGTCTGTACCAACACCGCTGTCTGTATGGTCATGTGTAGACTACCAACGATACGTGCACCTTTAAGTGGTTGTTGATAGTAAAGCTCATCTTTGATGGCCATCAATCCTGGCATTTCTGTTTCGGCTATGGCGATTTCTTTATGTCCCCACGCAGCTAAACTTATATCTTTTACTTTGTAATCCATATTATTCCTTGTGATGTTGCCAAATTTGATCAGTGCCGCCTAAGTGACCCCAATCACTGTCTACAGTCATTTTACTGCTGATACCGCCACGTGGTCGATATTCAATTTCTATACGAATACGATCCGGAGCATATACTGCCTTGAGATCCTTATACATGACATCTAGTGCTCGCTCATAGCTAAGACGTGTGTCACGATATTGGAATATGTATTGTTTAAGGCTTTTTAGTTCAATGGTCTTTTCATTACCATAAAACCAAATAGTGACATCACCAAAGTCTGGTTGGTTGGCACCACCTAAGAATGTAAACTCAGGTATGTTGATACGTTGTTCATACCCTTTGGCTGCATTAGGTAGACTTTTTAGTATGCCACTGTCTATGCTGTCCCATAACTTCTTTTCACTCATTCTGACGCTGGACCTTTAGGACCTTTTTGTGCTACTGCTGGGTCACTGAACTTGCGATTCTTACCATTAGCATAAGCTGCTTCTGCTTGAGTCATTAGCTTAGTGAACTCTCTGCGACGAGTAGGATTGTCGATGAATGATGCGAATCGTTTCGCTGTTTTTGAAAGATTAAAGTTACTGTTAGTTGCCATCTGTTTATCCTTGTTTGATTTTGTTTAAGTATTCTGCGCCAAATATACCTTGGTCGATTTCAATCAGTGCTTCAACTGTAGGCTTATTTGCATAAGGTTTACGATTACCATTTTTATCTGCGATAACACGTTTGCTTGCGATTTCTCTGGCTCGGATAGCCCCGGCTAGGATCATACGGAAACGATTACCCTCAAATGGTTTGATACAGTTATCAATGTTATAACGTTCAACGGTGTTGACTGCTTTGACTGTCATAGAATACTCCATGTGATTGAATATACTTAATTATAACTGAATGTTAACAGAATGTCAACGTTTTTGTCTGAGTTTTGTTGGTTTGTTGCGTTTATCTCTGGCGGGTGCTATTTCGATTGGTTCATGATGTTCTACTTTGGTCAGCAGTTCTAGCATAGGGCCGGTTTCAAAAAAGTTTCTTGCGTATCCACCCATCAGTCCAGTTCTAAATTGGCAAAGTAAATTTGATCCTTTGGCGATCTTTTCACCTTCTTGTGGTTTAGTCCAAATTTGTATAGTACGACTGTTAGCACTTGATACTAATCTAGTGTCTAAATCCAAATGCTGCATGGCTTGATATAAGTTATCACTGAAACGCAAAACCTTGTAACTACCTGTTGATACTTTATCATCGAGTTTAACTACTTCTACATTTTCTAATTTTTCACCGCGAGCAAAGAAGTTAGCCGCATCTGTCAGATGTTTGACAATTTTAGCTTCTACGTTTGGTTTTTGATTTTTAACTATCTTTTGAACTTGGGGGTATACTACCTTGTCATAGATTTCAGTTAATAGATTATCGTATATGGTCTTTTCGTCAAGTGGTGCATCTAGTAATTTACGATACTTGCTGATATCAATATCAAAACCAACTTGGAACCATTTTTGTAATGAAGGGAATTTTAATCCTGAGATCTGACCTAGAGTTTTTGAACTATAGGTTTTAAGACTTAGCAAATCAATTTTTTCGCCATCGATACTTAGGGTTAAGTCAGCTTTGGTTCCTCTCGCATCAGATGTGCCATCAGATATTACATTAATTTTATTAGTATTTTTGTCTTGGATCACACGCTCACATGAGGCCTTAACACTTCGTGATTCATTGATATACTTGACCGCACTGTTTAATACTGCGCTTAGGTCTGGTGCTAGACGATTAGTTTTTATCTGTTTGATAAATGATTCTGACGACTTTCCTGGCGCTAGTCCTGTAAACTCCAGTTGGTCATTCTTACCTATATTCTTATTGTATGTGATTGGACTTGATAGTTTAAAAAGATAATTCTTTCCTTGAGGTTGTGCGTCACTGGCTTTGATTACAGTTAACACCTGTGCTGATGTTATAGGGTTTCCAGCATTAAGGAATTTAGTTGACATACTAAACCCCATGAACAGTTCAGCTAGATGTCCAGCATTGTAAGTTTTTTGACCAGCTAGTTGTGTGAATTCTGTACCTTTATACAGCACGCCCCATGGTGCAGTTTGGCCATTTTTAAGTATGATATTTTTAGGCAAATAGGATTTAATGTCTTCAGGGTGTTTTAATGCCTGTTTTAATGGTTTAGACATAGCAGGATTAATCAACACTGACTTGCCAAATTTAGCCTGATATTCAGGTGATACAGCTACAGGTTTATTGTTGTCGATGTATTGTAGTAATATTCCTAGGTATTTGCCCTGATGTTTGGCCAACTCCTTGGGATTTAGAGATGCTTCTATTAGGTTGATTAAATCACGCATGATACAGTATTTATCTGCGTTCTATATCATCTTCTTCGCAGACTACACCATATTGTATTTCAACTATTTTACAGGGTCTATTGTAAGGATTGTACAATCTATGCCAGGATTCTTTGCTAATCCAATGATGGTAGAATGTATCTAGCTCATAGGTCCTATTGAGCTCTGGACTATCTTCCCATTCTGTTTCAACACAGCAACGTCCTTCCGCTATGAACCAAAACTCCCAACGATCCCAATGACGTTGCATGCTAAGACTTTGTCCAGGTTCTATGGTAAGTTCTTTAACTTTAACCGTTGGCATTTCATGTAATACACGCCAATAACCCCAGGGACGTATAGTTTTAGGGGCTTTCCATTCTTCTAATATCCAACTGCTTGAATTCTTTTTATCGTATCCGCCTACACCAAATTGGAATTCTACATCTTTAACTGACATTTCTGGAATGTTGTCTTGAGTGCGATCGCCACCATTGGCAAAGATAATCTGACTGTTGGGATATAAAGTTTTAACGTTGTGAATGGCTTCTATAGCAGTACCGTCTGTGTCATTAAACAGTATACAGTGATCTACCATCTTGAGATTTTCAATGATCCTGATACGTTCACTGCTAGGCATGAATTCACGACCTTTTTTCTTCCTTAACCAACTGTCACTGTTGACACCAACTACTAGTATATCTCCTAGGCGTTTTGCATGTTTGAAATAGTCTATGTGTCCTGAATGTAAAGGATCAAATCCACCAGTAACTAATACCACACGATTAATCATTTGTTTCTATAGCTTTTTCTAGTAGGAGGTAAGGGTTTAAGCAGTTGGGTGCCAGTGGTAATTACATTATTTTGGAATATAGTGTGAACATTTGAATGTTCTGTCGTGTTGAACACTCCTGTGGATTCTGTAACCGTTACTGGTGCGCCACGTAAAGGTTCCCATTGACTGATGTAGTCAATAAAATATAACTCTTTATCTAACCATGGCATGACTATTTCTTCTTGTTTTAAATATCCGTTGGCCATGATGCTAGATACCATGCTAGGGTGTAATAGATTTTTATCAATTAAATCAAACCATGTGGTAGTTTTTGGATCCATTGGAGCGATGTCTGTTTTATATACAGCCATGTGGACCCACGGATCATTGAACCTTTTTAATAGATATGCATCGCGACAATCAAATCCATTGACAGCTAACATGTAGATCAGCATTATTGGAGTATAATGATAGTAACACCCACTATGGCCCCTGCTGAACTGTTTACTGTATTCTATACCAGTGTGTTGTGGAATAGTCAACAGTAACATGCCATTAACAGTCATCTGGTCATTCCAGTTTTTTAATGTGCTTAATGGATCAGTGCTGCATTGTAAACAATCATGCGCCCACATCAAATCGATGTTAACAGGGAATATATGAGGTTCTGTAAAATCTCGTTGGATCTTTTTAATATTTGGTAGATCAGGAACTGCTGATAGCTTGGACCCATCTCTATCTACGGCAAAAGTATTAAAATTATAAGGTTCTGGAGGGTCATTGTAGTTTTCTAAGGTAGCCCACCATACAGTGTCTTCACCTGTGCCACAGCCCATGTCAGCTACATTCTTAAGACTTTCTAAGAAAGTATCATATTGACGTATAGTTTCTAATATATGTAGACTGTGTCTAGCCAATTGATGCGTCCTCCATACCTGCTGTTCTTAAACGAGTTACGTGTCCTAGCATGAAGTTCTTGCTTTCAAGCCCTTTCATGATACCTAACCATTTATTTCGTAATAGTGCCACTTCATTGATGATGGTTTCAAAGTCGATTACTTCGTCCTCACCATCGACATACTTTTCTACATCTCGCGATGTAAGAGCTCGTTGATAGTTTTCTAGATATTTTTGGAAGTGTGTTCTACGTATCTTGCGTAGACGAATATTAAGATAATTGAGCACCGCTTCAATTTCTTGCAATTGATTAAAGCGACGCTCAGTTATACCGGGCAGGCCAGCTAGACTCTTTTCTATGTTACCATAGATTCCAACTTCTGTTTTAGCTTCATCTAACTCTCTTTCGTAATGTTCAATGAAGTCTGGAATTGCACCAAGACTAGCAACTATGCGACTATACCACATTAATAATCATCGTCCTCGTCATCATCGTAGTCTGATTCTTCGACTTCATCTTCGCCGAGATATTCTTTAAGACTACGTTTGAGATAACTATCGGTACCTGCGAATGCTTTAAGATCACGTTCAGTTATGTTGTGATCAGCTACGATTGCCAACACATGATCGGCAGCCGCTTGTCGATCCTTAGGAGCGATGTACTCTTTACAAGTTAACCAAACTTCACCTAATGCATCTAACTCAATGCTCATTCTTCAACTCCTTCCTCTGGTGTTGTTTCAACTGCTGTCGTAGTTTCTAATAGTTTAGAATTGCTGGAAATATCTTTCATGACGATGTCTAAACAACCTTCTTCATTCGATTCCCATGCTTTGCGGAACTGTTTAATTTCTTTACCATCAGCTGATTTATAAGCAAGTCTATTACCGTCTTTAGCTAATAGACCTTTGGCTTCCATCATATCAGTTAATCCACTGTATGGATTCATGCCTGTTTCATACGGAATCTTAACTTGTACTGATTCAAATGGTTTAGCATATCGAGTTTTCATAACTTTACATGCTGCACGGATACCTTTGACTTCTGATATCTTGTTACCATCTTCGTCTTCTTTAAGTTTGAGTTTGCGCATAGCAACTACTATACTTGAAGCGTAGATAAATCCCTGACCACCCGAAATCTTATCATCTGGGTCAAACATGTCTTGGCTAGCGTAGGTATGGTTAGTTGCCACTAGGCCAACATTGTTACTGCCAAACATATTTACACAATTACGGACCAATGCTGTCAGTGCTTTAGGTTTACGACCCATGTCACCTTTTAAATCGCCCGCTTCAAATTGATTGATGTCTGTTGGTGTTAATAACATACCTAAACTGTCAATAACGAATAAAACTTTTGGACGCTCTTCAGAAGGTAGTAGTTTATATTCTTTCATAAACTCATGTATCGTTTTAGCCACGTCATCGATCATGGCCACATTTAATTTCAGCAACTTGCTTTCATCTGTGCTTACACCTAATGCGTGTAACCAACTTTCATCTAGAGCATTTTCACTGTCGATCAAAATAACATAAATGCCTTGTTCTTGTGCATTTTTAATGATATTACCTGAACAGATATATGATTTACCTGCACCAGATTCACCAGCAAACACTGTTACTTTGCCTAGTGGAATACCTTTATGGAAGTCACTGCTGATCAGATAATTTAAAGTATAATTACCTGTTGAGATCCAATCAGTTGGATCATTGAAACCGATACCTAAGCCATCGATGCTTTTGGTAATCGACTTTCTAAATTTACTAATGTCAAATGGTTTTGGCATACTATTACATCCTTTTTAAATCGGCAACCAATGATTGATTGTTGCCTTGTAAAAAATTATTATCATACCAACGTAATTCTGTTGGATTCAATTCTAAATTAGCACAGGTATAGGCTATTACCGCGGCCTTTTCCCAGAACTCTAATTCTCCAAGATCAAACACTTCTTGTGCTATACAACCTTCACAGATAGCCTTTATATTTTCAAACCAATCTAGATATTTTTTATTGGCTTCTAACATATAATTATGGAACTCTAAACTTTTTTGATCATCCCAGGTCCAACCCATAGTAGTTTCTATAATAGATTTAACATCTTTAACATCATGTTTGATCAGTGCTTCTAACGGAAACCAAACACTAGTAGGATATTTCTCTACTATAGATGTTACCATACTATAATATTTTAATGTCAATGACTCTAAAAAGTCAATTGATGACTGTTCATAGGTGATATCAAAAAATTTATTAAAGTTATCTACTTTTGGAGTATCTTTATAGGCCTTGCCATATTCCATTTTCAAACGCAATAGATGATAAATGTCGTTGGGTTCCAATTGGACCAAACATACAGTATCGGTATCGTCTCTAGAATATTCATTAGCCACTTGTTTTGATACACCATAACTGTAATGGTCAGCACCAATGTTTAAGTGTTTGAATGAATCTAGATTAGCATGATAATAGTTATGACAATCACCAGTATCACTAAAGATCGTCTTTATATCTGTGTTAATCTTACCACAAGAATAGAGGATATGGGCCATAAGTGTACAGCCCATACCTCCATGTGGATAATCAATGATATAAGTAGTCAATTAAGACGCCTTTTGACGATTCCTAATCATTGCTAAGATGTCTTCAGCACGTGCTGTACCGCCAGCTGGAGGTGTTGCAACTGGTGCTGTAGGAGCCGCTGGTGCAGCCTCTGCAACTGGTGCTGGGGTTGATACTGGTGTATCTAATGTACCGTCATCTTCGTGAACTGCTGGTTCAGCTGAAGCTGCTGATGCACTGTCAGTTGAAGCATTAGCTGTAACTACTGTAACACCTCTTGGTTTATAGTAATTGCCCCAACGATCAGCGTCATATGCTTCACCATTTACTGAAGCTTCAAACATTTCTTTGATTACTTTTAGTTCAACATCTGTTGGTTTCTTAGGTAAAAAGTCTGCTAAGTTATATAAACCAAACTGTTCAATCGCGCCAGCTTCTTCTGCTGTTAGTGCAGATTCTTTGCGTGACCATTTACTAGTGCTGTAGTCAGCATAACCACCTTTTGATGTTTTAGTAACTGTAAAGTCTAAACCACCTTGGTAGTCTGTTGGTAGATTTTCTAGTTCTGGATCAAGCAAGGCTGCTTTTACTAGATTGAAAATCTGTGGACTGATAATGAATCTACGAATTGGGTTTGCAGGTGTAACATCGTCTTTCAAAGGATTCTCACGCACAAAACCTTGGAACAAGTATGATCTTTTCTTCCAATATTTACGACCCATATCTTCTAAACTTGGATCTTTGAACCAAGCACGTACTTCTGCTAAGATTGGGCATGCTTCACCCCACATCTCAACGCATGGTACTTGAACAGTAACTTGTTTACTATCTGCTTGACCTTTAATGCCAGCAAATGGTAAATTGATCATTGCTCTTTCTACCCAGAAGAATGTATTTTTTGGATTTGCGTCTGGAAGGAATCTGATTCGAGCATTTTGCCCTTCTGCGATGTTCCAGTGTGCATAGATAGCGTTGTCGCCACCTTGTGATGAATTACTACCCGAACTGCGTGTTTCTTGTGCTTGTAATTTTGCACGGATTTCTGCTAATGATGTTGCCATGTTATTTCTCCTTAAGTTGGTCTTAAAATATGCCTAAACGTATTAGTCATATAAAACATAATACGCTACTATTATTTATTCCGCAAGTGATATTTTTAGAATTTTTTAACCAAAACATCTGTTAATCGTTGATATCCCTGTAGATCTGGATGAACTTCCTTCCAGTATTTACATATTAACATCAATTTATTCTCAGCGTCAATGGTCATCGGTTTGAATTCTTTGCCAAACTTCTGCATGAATCTAGGATTGTCAGCTAACTGTGTGTACCATTCTGCATCACTCATGTATACATCACGCTCAAGTTCTGGTATCAATAATTTAGTAGCACTGGTCGCTACATTGACTAAATTAGGATAATTTACAATACTAGGGTGTAGTTGGCTCCAACAGCCTAACATCAGCACTTTTTTGTGATAATATCCAATAAATCTATCCAATCTGGTATAAAATCTAGCAAAATAACTGTTAATATATGCCTCTAAAGACTCGCAGTCTAATAGACTGTCTACAAACTTTTGTTCTAATATTTTATATCTATGATCAACATCATCAGGGTGTTGTTTGTCATAATAGTGACGTTCACGGAATATATCAGTCTGTAGGAATATTATATGATCCATTTTAGCTAGATCAAATTCTATGCGATCTCTAGGGTCAACACCAAATAAACATCTCTTGGTGTTATTCCAATTACCTTCAAGGCGATCTATCATCAGCCAATTACTGCCACCAGCTTTGCTGATATTATATACAGTATGTCCTTGGCTGGTTAATATAGATGCAATACCTTGGCCCGTGGGACCATATCCTTGCCCTTGATCAGCAAAGACCCCTATGCCCCAACTATCGCCCGCTAGTAATATATTTGCCATAGGTTTGTCTATTGTGTTCGAGTATAGGTAATAGCTCTTGGTACATCTGATTTACATCGATACCTGCTAGTCTATCTATTTCTCTTTTGATCGCCTCCAATCTCAGATGATTGTTATCGATAGTATCGTAGGTTTCATCGATCCAAGAACCAAATGTTTTAAATCCAAATGATCTAAGTTTTTCTAAAGTTCTAGCACCTGACATTACCAAGAATGGTTTACCGATATAAAGATTCTTTATGGTCTTTTCTGTTATCCACCCTGTGGTCAATGAATCTGTTTCTACTATGATTTCCATAAAATAATCATTATAAGGTTTACGATCACCTACTATTTGTTCATAGGTATAACTGCGATTTGGAAATATCTCATCATATACTATAGGTGTATTGGCACTGGCCCAGGCGATCTCATGTTCAAAATACTGCTCGAATCTTGGGTGCCTCAGCATACCAGATTCTTGATATGATATATAACTGTCATCGGCATGATTAGTTTGTAAATGTTCTGCTAACATGGTCCTATAGAACGTGCCTCTATTAAACCAAACAGCAAAACGTTTGCTAAAAGGTCCTTGTGGGATGTCAAAGCCTTTGATATAGGGATATAATTGTCGAGCCCATAATTCTATGCTGTCTTCATATATAACAGTTACACCGGGAAAGTTTATCGGTTCTCGGCAGAACACAGCACAACTGTCACTATTTAGATTAAATGTTTTGATAATGTTTTTAATTATTTCTACAGCATTAGTCATTCTTAACAGTACGCCATCATCGAATACAAATAAGAATCGTTTACCTTGTCCTAGTTTATGTAGTTGATATATCAATTGATCGGCAGCTGATATACTGTAATCTCTTTCAAATAGTAAAATAAAGTTAACAACCAAAGTATTGTTAACTTCTACTATAACTGATGATTTTTGATCTGCTGTAAGGTTTAGATAGATATCATAAAAAAAGTTTCTCATGCATGTACTTATCAGCCAACAAAAAAGGCACTATAAAAGTGCCTTTGGTGCTGCCTTCCCATCCCGGGGAATTATTTTAAGCCTGATAATCTTTTGAGTTGTTCTCTTTCTCTTTCGTATTGATCTTTTCTCTTATAAGCTGGTTCGTCTGTGTTTACTCCAGTCCAACCAGATTTTTTAGGTAATTCTTTTGGATTGTTTCTTTGGAATGTTGGTTTGTCATATTTGCTATAATCAGGGTTGTCTGGCATGGTAATAGCTTCGTCAACTGGTTTGACTTCTTGCATTCTGTATGAATATGTTTCACCGTCGTCACCTTTGATAAAGTAATACCCATCACCATCTCCGGTAACTGTGCCTATTTTTCCATCTGGACATTTGACTTTATCTCCAGGGTTAAATCTGCCTTCGGTTAATGCTTGTTCAAATGCCTCGTGTAGGTCACTGTGTTCTTGTTCAATGCCAGCGTTGCGTTCAATCATACGAACCCAACCACTGACATCACTGCTACCAATTTCTTCAACAGGTGCAGCGAAATCTGCTATTTCACGAGCCGCATCCATAACACCTTGTGGGCCTAATTTCATTAATAAGTCATGATGTTTGCCATGTATGATTCTCCGAATGATAGCTGACTGGATCGCTTCAAAGCCACCGTCATCTTCTTCATCTTCTTTCATTGGTTCTTTAACTAATTTTTCTGTACGTTTACGGGCAACGTCACTCATGTGATGTATCTTACCAACAGGATCTTTGCCTTTGGTTTTTTCCCAATCACCTTCGTGTTCCCAGCCTGTTAATTTACCTGTTTTTAGATCATATGAGATTTTGTTTTTTTCTTCTTTTACTTCGTCTTTGTATAAGTCGTCAATGTCACCTAGGTAACCATCGCAAGCATGTTCTTCATCGTTTGGACACTCACCGCCGCAATATTTACATTCTTCTTTAGCTTCATTCATATTGTTATCAAACTCTTTTTTAGTTTCCCAATGATTTTCATCACAGCAACCAAATTTGTCACCGCGTGGTGTGCCACAATAGACGCATACTTGTTCGTCATCATCTACATCGTCGTCATCTTCTTCGTATACCACACCGTCCATGCCGCCATCACCTGAGCCATAAGTATTGCCTTCTGTCGTTTCTTGTGGATTCTTTTGTAACCAGAAATAAGCACTGACAAAATCGCTTGGAAAGTCTTCATCGTATTTAAAAAGATAGTCTGCTTGTTTTTTACCTAGTGTTGCTTTGAGATCTTCATATCCTAGTCTTAAAACTTCGTTCTCATCTGTTATGCCATCTGGTAGTGCCATCGCTAGTTTTTCGTATGTATATGCACCAAATTCTTTGCCTTCGTCTAGATCACCACCTTCAGAATCACCTGGTTCTGCTGGTTTGTCAGGATCGCCAAGTTCATCTAAGATAGCTTGATACATAGTTGGATTAAGATCTTGTAGTCGGTCCATTACTGTATCGCGTGCATCTGCTTCAGGATCAACGTCTGCCAATTCTTGAAGTTTGTCAAATAGTATATCATCACCAAAAATATTGTATAGGGCATTTGTAGCGTTTTGTGCGTCAACTCCTACTGGTAGTTCTTGGCTTAATAGCTCAATCAGCTGGTCTTGATCATCAGGTGTTTTTGGTAGTGCCCAAGACCCTTCTGCTAGATTGTTAGCCCAGCTTTCAAATTGTTCTGTAAATTTATTATTCTTTTTCATATCATAAGCCTTGTACACTAATGGTAGTGCGTCTGTCATTTTTTCATTAAACACACGCTTGATAAAGCGTTCTTTCATTTCATCTAAATTAGCTTCATCTTCTGGAATGTAACTGGTTGATGTAGCAACAAATTGTTCTTTGCAACGAGTGTAACCTTTCTTGCCACTCATGCGTTTGAGAGTGTTGTTTAGTAAACCATGATATTCAAAGGCTGACTCAACCATTGACTGTGTTTCAGCATCTTCAAATGTCCTGTGTCTGACATTATTTAAAAATGGTTTAAGTTTAATTGCTTCTACTGCCATTTCTGTAATATGTTGACCTAGCTCATCATGTGGGGTGCCACCAGCTGAAATATGTCTTGCCATCGCTCGTGATGCTGTCAAACTCTTGAAAGGCATCTTGAAACGTTCACCTTCTGAATTTTCAACGTATACTGCATTGATGTTATGTGTTCTCGCACGACGATTTTCTTCATCTACGATAGGTTTAGTGTGACGCACAATAATACGTACAGGACCAAACTTTTCATAACTTGATTTGCTAGTACCGTAGAGCTTGCTTTCACCAATAACTTCATCTTTGTCAAAAGTGCTATCGGCTTTGCTTTGTTGTTGGATATCTCTGTGTTTAAGTGTTGCACGTGTGATATCTCTAGGTTCAAAACTCAATAGATTGCGTTTGGCAAACTCACGTAATTCTTTTAAGAAAGCATACCATTTTTTCTTTTGTTCTTGATCTAGATCGTCACTGATATTCTTACTAAAGTAAACTTTCAGTGATGTTTCATCAATGATACTGAGTGTGATGTTGCCATGATTTTCACCATCTACAACATAGTCAAAGTTGAAAAAACGTGCTTTTTCAGGATCCTGTGTGGCTTTAGCGTTTTCGTCACCTAAGCTGACATCCTCAAATCGGTCACGGATTTTTTCAAATAGGCCTTCTGCGATCTTATCTATTTCTCTCATATACTTATTTATCTTACATTATGTAGAATGGCATTGGCTCAAC
>Ga0164297_10002320_pt1 | contig 19016 bp, 18 predicted proteins | sample GEODES058metaG_FD_113539 | JGI IMG/M metagenome (GOLD analysis project Ga0164297, IMG submission 113539) | Dystrophic lake water microbial communities from Trout Bog Lake, Wisconsin, USA - GEODES058 metaG | ecosystem: Environmental > Aquatic > Freshwater > Lake | place: USA: Trout Bog Lake...
ATCTACTTCGATGCTGACGCGCCCATCTACATGGTCTGTTGAAGTGAAGACGGGTAGAAAGAGATCACATGCCTGCGAGACATCATCGGTCGTTAACTCTGTAACTATCTGCGACACCGAACTTCCTTCGGCGCTCAAGCGGGCAATATCCCCGCTATAGAGGTCAGAACCTTTTATGGCCGCGGAGAAAATACTTGGATTAGTGGTCACGCCTACGACATGTGAACCTTCGATGAGTGTGGCCAGTGACCCACTCTGCAAGCGATCGCGTGAGAGGTCATCGAGCCAGATAGATACACCGGCGTCGCTTAATTCCTTGAGGTTATCGCTCATTATCTCTTCGCCTTTTCGATTGATTCCTTTGCCGCATCGGCCACTGCCTCTGCCGTAAAGCCAAACTCTTTGAAGAGTGTTCCTGCCGCTGCCGAGGCTCCAAAATGATTCAAGCCGACCGCAACACCGGAATCGCCGATGTATTCGCGCCAACCTTGGGTAACTCCAGCTTCAATGCTCACACGTGCTCGGACGCTAGAAGGAAGAACGCTTTCTTTGTAGGCAGCATCATTCTCTTCAAACCATTCCAAGCAAGGGGCACTTACAACACGTGCGCCAATTCCTTCGCTGGCAAGAAGAGCTTGGGCAGCTACCGCGAGAGCAACTTCTGATCCTGTCGCCATCAAAATTACGTCGCAGTTAGTCGCGGCATCGCTCAGTACATATGCTCCACGAGCAACACCTTCTGCACTTGCGAAAACAGTGCGATCAAAGACTGGAAGATTCTGGCGAGAGAGTGCCAATCCAGTTGGTTTAGCGCGCGTAATAATTTCACGCCATGCAACTGCTGTCTCATTTGCATCTGCCGGACGTACGATCGCAAAGTTTGGAATTAACCGTAGTGATGCAATGTGCTCAACAGGCTGATGCGTTGGCCCATCTTCTCCAAGTCCGATCGAGTCATGCGTCCAGACGAAGGTAACCGGAATGTTCATGAGCGATGCAAGACGAACTGCGCCACGCATGTAGTCGCTGAAAACGAGGAATGTGCCGCCAAAAGGCTTCGACAATCCATGAAGTGCGATGCCGTTCAGGATTCCACCCATCGCATGTTCGCGAATTCCAAAGTGAATGAGTCGTCCATATGGATCCGCATTCTCCATTGTGCTAGATGTCGGGAGGAATGAAGCGCTGCCATCAATCGTGGTGTTATTACTTCCTGCCAAATCAGCAGAACCGCCCCAGAATTCAGGAAGCACTTTCGCGATTGCCGAAATAACTTTCCCTGAAGCGGAGCGAGTCGCAACATCTTTGCCTGCGGGAAATTCAGGGAGCGCATCGATCCAACCTGCGGGGAGTTCGCGGTTTTGCAAGCGAGAGAGCAACTCGGCGCGATCTGGATGAGATGCCTTCCATCCTTCGAATTTCTGATTCCACTCTTTATGAAGCACTGCTCCGCGTTCGCCTACTTTGCGTGCATGTGCGAGAACTTCATCTGGGACGATAAAACTTTCCGTTGGGTTCAGACCAAGAAGTACTTTGGTTGCGGCAATCTCATCCGCACCTAGCGCAGAACCATGGGATTCAGCAGTTCCCTTTGCATGAGGAGCTGGCCATGCAATCGTGCTGTGCATTCGAATAAAGGTTGGTCGATCAGTTGTGCGCTCTGCTTCAATCATCGCGCGCTCTAGAGATTCACGGTCGATATTTCCATCGGCAAGCGCACCTACTTCGATGACATGCCATCCATATGCGCGATATCTCGCCGCAACATCTTCGGTGAAGGCGACGTGGGTGTCACCTTCAATTGAGATGCGGTTGTCGTCGTAGATCATCTTGAGGTTACCAAGCGCCTGTGTGCCAGCGAGCGATGATGCTTCACCGCTGATACCTTCTTCAAGGTCGCCATCAGAGCAGATGACCCAGACATTGTGATCGAATAATCCGGTTGCACTTTCTGGATCAAAGAGTCCTTTTTCAAATCGTGCCGCCATCGCCATGCCCACTGCATTGGAGACACCAGCGCCCAATGGTCCAGTAGTTGTTTCAACACCATTGGTGTGACCGAATTCTGGATGGCCCGGGGTCAATGAATTATGGGTTCGGAAAGATTTAAGGTCATCCAATTCCAGACCGTAACCCGAGAAAAAGAGTTGGATATAAAGGGTCAGCGATGAATGTCCGCACGAGAGAACAAAACGATCGCGACCAAGCCACTTGGAGTCATTGGGATCATGGCGTAGAAAGCGTTGGAAGAGTGTGTAAGCCACCGGAGCCAATGACATTGCGGTGCCTGGATGGCCGTTACCAACTTTCTGCACGCTATCCATTGCAAGTGCGCGCGCGATAGTTGCTGCCTCATCATCCAGCGCTGTCCAGTTATCTCTTTCCATAGTTTGGAAGTCTCCCATTGTTCGTCGTGTCCATCTCTCTCTTTGTGGTGAATTAAATTTGAATATTTGAGGTTAATTGCGGGTGAAGGCGTTGGACTTATAGGCAACGTTCCAGATTGAGAGCCAAATAAGTCCGGCGCCCAATAGGTGTGCGGCTACTAGTGCCTCAGGCAAATGGGTGAAGTATTGAACGTATCCAATGACCCCTTGCATCAGACAGATGATCCAGAACAGGAGGGCTTTACCCCCAATGAAGGATTGATTTTCTGGACTCTCCGATACTTTGATGACCAGGAGTAATGCCACGGTGAGGAAGATAAGTGCAATGACGCTATCTGCGTGAATCCATGAGATCAGCCTAGGCGCAATGTGGTATCGCTTCGCTTGAATGTCGCCTGCGTGTGGACCACTACCCGTAACGACGGTGCCGAGGCATATGACCACGAGACTCAGTGCGGTTATCGCTTGAATCAGGTATTTCGTAGTTGGTAATACTGTAGTACGAGCTTTGCCAAAAATTCTCTCGCGCAGTGAAAGTGAGGCGGCTACTAGGAAAACAGAGAGCAAGAAGTGTGCAGATACGGCGAAAGGATTTAATTTTGTCAGCACAGTAATTCCGCCGAGGACGATTTGAGCGATAATTCCAAGGAATTGAAAGGCAGCCAGTCGGCGGATCATCTTCCAATCGGAACGATCACGACCCCAGCGAAAGGCCCCAAGCACCGCAGCGATGATGGTAATCACCAATAAAATTGTGAGGAGTCGATTCCCAAATTCAATCCACGAATGGAGGGCGCCTTGGGCTTGATGGGGGACAGGCGCGATCGAGCCTGAGACGCATTCTGGCCACGTAGGGCACCCCAAGCCGGAGCCGGTGAGTCGTACGGCTCCTCCGGTCAAAATCAGCCCTACCTGTAGAACTACTAGAGCCGTGTAGATCAGGCTGACAAAGTTCACGGCGCTAGCCTATTCCCTTGGCGAGTTGTTCGATTGGCGGATTGCCCGGAATTACGCAACACTATTGTTGTGAAAACAACGGAGGACCGTACTCGGGATCGGATCGCTAGATCCATCCTTGAAAATGGACCACAGAGCGCAGCAGATTTAGCGCGAAGGCTACATCTGACGCCTGCGGGTATCCGGCGCCACCTTGATCTCCTCGTTCACAATGGAATTCTAGAAGCCCGCGAGCCATATCTTGCCGTTACCACATTACGCGGGAGAGGCCGCCCGACCAAAGTATTTGTAATTACTGATCTCGGCCGCGAGAAATTTGAACATTCATATGATGACCTCGCAGTATCGGCCCTTCGCTTTATGTCTTCTACATCTGATGGAAGTCTCGTGAAAGCTTTCGCAGAGAACCGCGCTCAGGAGATCGAGCGTTCAGTAGGAAACTCAATGAAGGCTTCTGGCACTCATGCAAAGGTCGATGCGCTAGCAAAAGTCCATAGGCTTGCAAAAGTAGATGCGCTCGCAAAGGCACTAACAGCCGAAGGATATGCAGCGGAAACCAAGGCGACCTCCTCTGGAGTGCAACTGTGTCAACACCATTGCCCCATCGCACACGTTGCCTCTGAATTCCCACAATTATGCGATGCAGAGACTGAAGCATTCTCAAGGGTTCTTGGTACGCACGTTCAACGCTTGGCCACCATTGCGCATGGCGATGGGATCTGCACGACTTTCATTCCTGTTCTCACCACCACTTCAACTTCCAAAAAACCCGCACCATCCAAAGAAGGAGCACTCGCATGAGCGAAACTATCTTGCACCCAGAGCTAGACGGAATCGGCACCTATGAATACGGATGGGCAGATAAAGATGTTGCCGGCAGCAACGTAAAGCGCGGGCTTGATGAAGACGTTGTTCGCGATATCTCTTCAAAAAAGTCCGAGCCACAATGGATGCTTGATATGCGCCTGAAAGGTCTGAGCCTCTTCGAAAAGAAGCCAATGCCATCATGGGGTTCGGATCTCTCTGGAATTTTCTTTGACTCCATCAAGTACTTTGTTCGCTCTACCGAAAAGCAAGCGACATCATGGGAAGAACTTCCAGAAGATATTAAGAATACTTATGATCGCTTAGGTATCCCAGAAGCAGAGAAGAATCGACTTGTTGCTGGCGTAGCTGCGCAATATGAGTCAGAAGTTGTCTATCACTCAATCCGTGAAGACCTAGAAAAGCTTGGTGTGATTTTCGTAGATACTGATACCGGGCTGCGCGAGCACGAAGAGTTGTTCAAAGAATATTTTGGAACTGTTATTCCAGTTGGCGACAATAAATTTGCTGCGCTTAATACTTCAGTCTGGTCAGGTGGCTCTTTCATTTATGTCCCTAAAGGGGTGCATGTTGATATCCCGTTGCAGGCATATTTCCGCATCAATACCGAAAATATGGGGCAATTTGAGCGCACACTGATCATTGCGGACGAAGATTCATACGTGCATTACGTGGAGGGTTGCACGGCTCCTATTTATTCATCGGATTCGCTTCACTCTGCTGTCGTTGAAATTATCGTAAAGAAGAATGCCCGCGTTCGATATACAACCATTCAAAATTGGTCCAACAACGTTTACAACTTGGTCACCAAGCGCGCGACCTGTGCCGAGGGCGCAACGATGGAATGGATCGATGGAAATATTGGATCCAAGGTAACCATGAAATACCCTGCGGTTTTCCTTATGGGCGAGCATGCAAAGGGTGAGACGCTCTCTATTGCATTTGCCGGTGAGGGACAACACCAAGACGCCGGAGCAAAGATGGTTCACGCTGCTCCGCATACATCTTCGACAATCATCTCAAAGTCTGTCGCACGAGGAGGAGGTCGTACTTCCTATCGTGGCCTCGTACAGGTGCAAGCAGGCGCGCACCACTCGAAGTCAACGGTCAAGTGTGACGCCCTCTTGATCGACAATATCTCTCGGTCTGATACATATCCGTATGTAGATATCCGCGAAGACGATGTCTCGATGGGCCATGAAGCGACTGTTTCGCGCATCAGCGAAGATCAACTTTTCTACCTCATGAGTCGTGGATTAACGGAAGATGAAGCAATGGCAATGATCGTTCGTGGATTTATCGAACCCATCGCCCGCGAACTTCCTATGGAATATGCCCTCGAACTCAATCGCTTAATCGAACTTCAGATGGAAGGTGCAGTCGGCTAATGTCACTTGCTTCATTAACTAACTACATGGTGCCGACGGGTCGCGAGGAGCCTTGGCGCTTTACACCGCTCAATAGAATCGGTGGATTGCACGATCTTGGTGTTCCACTTCATGACAGAATTTCGTTGGAGCCGACTGACATTCCTGCGGGTGTCACTATTTCAGTTCAGGAATCTGCAACCCTTCCAGAATTTGCAGCGACAGAAGATCAAGTAGTACTCCGGGTTCGGGATGCGGTGAGTAAGACACTCGTCATTGAAATTGCCGCCCATCAGGAAATCGCTACGCCGATCTTTTTGAAGCGTGAAGTCCTTGAAAGCGCTCCGGAGGCATCGCGAGTTCTCATCAAAGCTAACGAGCGCAGCATGGCAACAATTGTCATTGAAAACACTGGTAGCGGAACAATCGCTGAGGATGTGCAAATCGTCTTGGAGACCGGTTCCAACCTTCGCTTCGTAACACTTCAAGAATGGTCGACCTCTGCAATACATCTAGCGAGACACCATGCGATTGTAGGTAGAGATGCAACATTCACCTCGTATGTGATTTCAATTGGTGGTTCACTAGTACGCCTTCTGCCAACGGTGGAATACAGCGGTCCAGGTTCAAGCGCAGAACTCTTTGGACTTTACTTTGCAACCGAAGGCCAACATTTGGAACATCGCGTGCATGTTGACCATGCAGTACCCGGCGCGAAGTCTCGCGTGAACTACAAGGGTGCACTCAATGGTGATTCCGCCAGAACTGTCTGGATCGGTGATGTCTTTATTAAGGCCGCTGCTTTGGGTACCGACACTTATGAACTCAACAGAAACCTATTGCTCTCTGACGGGGCACGCGCCGACTCGGTTCCTAATTTGGAGATCGAAACCGGTGAGATCGTTGGAGCGGGCCATGCGAGTACAACTGGCCGATTTGATGATGAGCAACTTTTCTATTTAATGTCGCGCGGTATCCCATCTGAAGAAGCGAAGCGCTTGGTCATCAGGGGCTTCTTTGCGGAGATCATCTCCAAATTGAACTTGGATGAAGTCCAAGAACGCATTATGAGTCGCATTGATAGAGAGCTCTCCGAGGTGAAGATATGACAACTATTAAGCTATCTGATCTGCAAGACGGAAAGCCTATGCAAGCCGATGTTGATGGCCAGCCGGTATGCGTTGTTAAGGTCGGCGGGGATGTTTTTGCAGTATCCAATATCTGTACGCATTCTTACGCTGAACTTAGCGATGGCGAGGTTAAGGATTATGCAATTGAGTGCTGGTTGCATGGCGCAGAATTCGATATTCGTACCGGCGAAGTTCTCTCAATGCCGGCAACAGAACCGCTCGAAACTTTCAAAGTAACACATGATGGCGAAACCGTAACTATTCAATCTGGACTAGGGGAGTAATAAACATGAGCACATTAGAAATTAAGGGGCTGCATGTCTCTGTCGTCACCGAAGAGGGCTCCAAAGAGATTTTGCGCGGCGTTGATCTTGTCATTAATTCTGGAGAAACTCACGCCATCATGGGACCAAACGGGTCCGGCAAATCCACCCTGGCGTACTCAATTGCCGGTCATCCTAAATACACAATCACCTCTGGCTCGGTCACGCTTGATGGTAAAGATGTTCTGGACATGACAGTCGATGAACGCGCAAAAGCTGGTCTCTTCCTAGCAATGCAATATCCGGTTGAAGTTCCTGGAGTATCTGTCTCTAACTTTCTTCGTACAGCTGTTACCGCTGTTCGCGGCGAGGCTCCAAAGGTACGCACCTGGGTTGGCGAAGTTAAAGAAGCGATGGCTGGATTATCAATGGATCCCGCGTTTGCCGAACGTAACGTCAATGAAGGTTTCTCAGGCGGAGAGAAGAAGCGCCATGAGATTTTGCAAATGGAGCTCTTGAAGCCAAAGATTGCAATTCTGGATGAGACCGATTCAGGCCTGGATGTCGATGCGCTTCGCATTGTCTCCGAAGGAGTTAATCGCGTAAAAGAGAATTCGAATTTAGGGATCATGCTCATTACCCACTACACGCGCATCCTTCGCTACATTCAACCGGATTTTGTGCATGTATTTGCTGGTGGGCGCATTGTCGAAGAAGGCGGCCATGAACTCGCTGCGAAGCTTGAAGAGAACGGGTACGCCGAATACCAGACGGCTTAACATGACTACCGAACTAGATGTTGCAGCAATTCGCACCGATTTTCCGATTTTTCAGGAGTTGATGCGTAATGAACGACGTCTAGTTTTTCTTGATAGCGGCGCAACTAGCCAGAAACCAATCCAGGTAATCAACGCGGAGCGCGACTTTTATCTGAAAAATAATGCTGCGGTTAATCGTGGAAGTTACTTATTGGCTGAGCGGGCGAGTGAGGCATATGAAGGTGCGCGGCAAAGCGTCGCTAGTTTTCTGAAGGTTTCTTCTGAGGAGATTGTTTTCACAAAGAGCGCAACAGAGAGTCTCAATTTGCTCGCGACCTCCTTCGAGCGGAGTGTTGGCAAGCTCCGTATTTCGGCGGGCGATGAGATCGTAGTTTCTGAACTCGAACACCACGCAAACCTCCTACCGTGGCAACAGTTAGCCAAGCGAACGGGCGCCACGTTGAAATGGTTTGAGATGAACCAAGACGGCTCCTTGGATTTGTCCGACATCGACGCTGTTATTACGGCAAAGACGAAAGTTGTGGCGATCACTCATCAATCCAATGTATTGGGATCAGTGCCTGACCTAGCTCCTATCATCGCTGCGGCTCACCATGTTGGAGCCGTTTTCGTGCTAGATGGATGCCAATCCGTTCCACACCAACCGATTGATATTGCGGATCTCGGTATAGATTTCCTCGTCTTTTCGGGTCACAAGGCTCTGGGTCCAACGGGTATCGGAGTGCTCTGGGGACGATACGAACTTTTGGAGCGTATGGAGCCATTTCTTTATGGCGGCTCGATGATCGAGACCGTAACCATGCAGGATGCAACATGGGCACCGGTACCAAAGCGATTTGAAGCCGGGGTACCCAATATGGCGCAGGCCGTTGGATTGGCGCGTGGCTTGCAATACCTTACCGATGTAGGACTAGATCGGATTCACCATTGGGAGTTGGCTCTTACGCAATATGCGTTGGATGGACTTTCTCGAATCAATCAAGTGTCGGTGATAGGACCGCAAGGGATTGCTAATCGCGGTGGAGTTATTTCATTCACTATCGAAGGCGTGCATCCACATGACGTTGGTCAGGTCTTGGATCAATATGGAGTTGCCGTACGAACTGGACACCATTGCGCATGGCCACTTATCCGCAAACTTGGCTTACAGGGCACAACACGCGCCTCGTTCTATCTATATAACGATTTGGCCGATGTAGATATTTTCTTGGAGTCGGTCGAAAAAGCCCGCGACTATTTTGGGGCACGTTAATGGAACTCGATTCGCTCTACCAGGAAGTTATTTTGGATCACTATAAGCAACCGCACCACAAAGGGTTGCCGCAGGGGACTATAAAGGTCCACCACGTTAATCCAAACTGTGGAGACGAAATCACTTTGAGTTTGGAAGTAAGGGACGGGGTTATTCAAAACTTGGTCTGGGATGGCGTTGGATGTTCAATCTCCCAGGCAAGCGCCTCGATCATGAGCGATTTGGTATCAGATAAATCTGTGGCGGATGCTGGCGTAGTCCTTGATCAATTCACTGCGTTGATGCAGAGCAAAGGGAGTATTTCGGGGGACGAAGAAGTGCTTGAAGATGCGATTGCTTTGGCTGGTGTTTCAAAGTTTCCTGCTCGAGTAAAGTGCGCATTGTTGGGCTGGATGGCTTTCAAGGATGCGGTAATTCAGAATGGAGCAACGATATGAGTGAAGTTCAAGCATCGCTTGATGAAGTTACTGAAGCGCTCAAGGATGTCATTGATCCAGAGTTAGGAATCAATGTGATCGATTTGGGACTCGTCTATGACATGAGTATCGAGGAGGGCAATGTCGCCGTGCTGGACATGACGCTTACCTCTGCTGCTTGTCCGCTTCAGGATGTCATCGAGGACCAAGCTCGCCATGTTCTCGCAGACATTACATCTGACGTAATTATTAACTGGGTGTGGATGCCACCATGGGGTCCAAACAAGATCACCGATGACGGTCGCGAGCAACTTCGCGCAATTGGATTCACTGTTTAAGCTGCCATTATCGGCGCTATTGAGGAGTATTTATGTCCATGGCTCTCCGCGGGGGCGGGGGTGCGCGTTCTGCAATGCGTTCCCTTACGAGGGACCCTTCCGTTAAAGACGCAAAATTAAAGAGCGGAACGATCCCGCGCATCTTGCAATTCGCTAAACCTTTCAAGGTTTATCTCATCGCATTCTTGCTGACAATCATTGTTGATTCGTTTCTCACCGTAGCTACTCCGCTCCTGTTGAAAAATTTGATTGATAAGGGAGTCTTGCCCCACAACGGTAAAGTCGTAACGGAGTTGGCACTTCTCGTGGCCGTAATAGCAATCACTGATACGGGTGTAAACCTGATTTCCCGTTGGTTCTCTGCGCGTATTGGCGAAGGCCTGATTTATGAGATGCGAACTCAGGTTTTTACGCATATCCAAAGGCAGTCGATCGCCTTCTTTACGAGAACGCAGACAGGTGCGCTCATCTCGCGAATTAACTCAGATGTGATTGGTGCTCAGAACGCTTTTACCGATACCTTGTCAGGAATATTAAGCAACATTCTGACTCTTTCACTTGTTGCTGCTGCGATGTTCACCCTTTCATGGCAAATAACAATTGCATCCCTTATGTTGCTTCCTATCTTTCTCATACCCACGAAGTGGATAGGAAAGAAGATCCAGAAACTGACGCTCGCCTCCTTCAATATCAATGCCGAGATGTCTTCAACAATGACCGAACGCTTTAATGTTTCTGGTGCACTTCTGGTGACACTTTATGGTGATCAAAAAGTCGAGCATGAAACTTTTAGATCAAAGGCGCGTCGGGTTGCAGATATCGGCATCGAGACCGCAATGCTCAATCGAATATTCTTCATGACGATTACTACTATCGCAGCTATCGCAACGGCCTTGGCCTATGGCATTGGTGGTCATTTAGCGATTAGTGGAGCTATAACAGTGGGTTCATTGCTGGCAATTACAACTCTGCTCGCCAGGCTATACGGCCCACTCACTTCGCTTTCTAATGTCCGAGTTGACGTTATGACTGCGCTTGTATCTTTTGAGCGCGTCTTTGAAGTGCTGGACTTGGAGCCGATGGTGCATGATCGCCCAGGTGCAAAGCCGCTAGCAGAGAGCTCTCCTGCTATTGTATTTGATCACGTTGAATTTTCTTATCCAAAGGCGGAAGAAATTTCGCTCGCCTCTTTGGAATTGGCCGCAAAGAAGGAGATCGTGGACTCTGGAATCGTGCTGCAGGATGTTTCATTTACCTGCGCGCCTGGTTCCTTTACTGCCATAGTCGGACCATCGGGTGCGGGAAAGAGCACTATTTCCGGATTGGTCCCAAGGCTCTATGACGTGACTGGGGGTTCAATCAAAATTGCAGGTGAAGATATTAGAGACTTGACGCTCGCCTCACTTCGCAACGAAATAGGGGTTGTTACACAGGACTCTCATATGTTCCATGACACGATTGAGACAAACTTGCTGTACGCAAAACCTGATGCAACTCGTGAGGAGATTCAAGCGGCGTGCGAGGCGGCGCAAATTTGGAATTTCATTGCTTCACTTCCCAACGGTTTGGACACTGTAGTTGGCGAGCGGGGACATCGATTGAGTGGTGGCGAAAAACAACGACTCGCTATCGCCAGATTGCTTCTTAAGAGTCCACGAATCGTGATCTTGGATGAAGCCACTGCGCATTTGGATTCCGAGAATGAAGCCCTTGTTCAGGCTGCATTGGAAACGGCCCTCATTGGTCGAACCAGCATCGTGATCGCACATCGGCTTTCAACGATTCAAAAAGCCGACCAAATAATCGTTTTAGAAGGTGGCCATATTGTTGAGCGTGGAACGCATGATGAGCTGGTGAAATTAGGCGGGCTCTACTTCGATCTGTATCAACGCCAAGTTCTTAATTCAGCCGAGAATTAATTTAACTCGCGATTTGGTGCGATCATCTGAGCATTCATATCACTTGAATTCTCTCGACCAGCGTTTGCAATGACGACCGCGACATAGGGGAGGATAAGGGCACCAACGAGTGCAATCCAGCGATACGGGCTGGGCAAAAAGATAGTCGCAATAAAACAGGCAGTTCTCACCATCATTGAGATGAAGTAGCGCATTTGGCGACCCTTTTGCTCTTGTGATAGCGGATCCTGTGCATGTGTAATGACAATCGGAACTTCCCCAGCTGATCGCTTTGATTTTCTTCCGAAAGTCGACATATGAGTACTTTAGGCCCAGTTGAATTCTCGCGCCTCTTTTAACTACCTCTCGGTAGCAGTTAATCTCCTCCCATGACGGAAATCTCAGAGCAGAAATCTGCGCCACGAGTAGTTTTCATTACCGGCGGAAATCGCGGAATTGGGCTCTCAATCGCTCGTTCTTTCGTCGCAGATGGTGATCTGGTGATAGTTTCCTATCGGACCGGTGGCGCGCCAGAGGGTTTGGTTGGAGTCCAAATGGACGTCACCAACCAGGAGAGCGTGAACGCGGCATTTGCAGAGATTGAATCAAAATACGGCTCGGTTGATGTTCTCGTTGCCAATGCAGGGATTACTCGAGATGGCCTGACAATGCGCATGAGCGAATCTGACTTCACAGATGTAGTGGAAACCAACCTCACCGGTGCATTTCGTACCGCGCAAAAGGCAATTCCAGCGATGATGAAGAAGCGGAGCGGCCGCGTTATTTTTATCGGTTCGGTCGTAGGCCTATTGGGCTCGGCTGGGCAAGTGAACTACGCCGCCACGAAGAGTGGTCTCGTGGGAATGGCTCGGGCGTTGTCCCGCGAATATGGTTCGCGTGGTCTTACATTTAACGTTGTAGCTCCAGGCTTTGTGGAGACCGATATGACGGCGACGCTGAGTGAGACGCTTCGCGAAAAGTACATTGCACAGATTCCACTGAATCGATTCTGTTCACCAGAAGAGGTGGCGGATGTTGTTAAGTTCGTTGCATCACCGGCGGCAAGTTATGTAACAGGGGCAGTTATTCCAGTTGATGGAGGAATGGGGATGGGACACTAAATGGCTCTACTTCAAGGAAAGAATATTCTGGTTACCGGAGTATTGACTGAGCAATCCATCGCATTTCATATCGCAAAACTTGCCCAGGAAGAAGGAGCGAACGTAGTCCTCACTGGATTTGGTCGCGGTCTCAGTTTGACTACTCGTATCGCTGGTCGCTTGCCAAAGCCTGCGCCGGTTTTGGAGTTAGATGTCACGAATCCCGAACATTTGGCTGGTTTGGCGGCTGAAGTTTCCAAGCACGTTCCTAATTTAGACGGCGTGGTTCATTCCATAGGCTTCGCACCACAAGCCGCCCTCGGTGGAAATTTCCTCAATACTGAATGGGAGGATGTGGCGATTGCTGTTCATACCTCCACCTTCTCTTATAAGTCCCTTGCGATGGCAGTCCGCGAACTTTTCCCTGACACCGGCGCGAGCATCGTGGGTCTAACTTTCGATGCCACCGTCGCTTGGCCGAAATACGACTGGATGGGTGTTGCGAAGGCTGGCCTGGAGTCGTGCAATAGGTACCTTGCCAGGGACTTGGGTAAAGAGAACGTTCGCGTCAACCTCATTGCCGCAGGTCCGCTGGCCACGATTGCCGCGAAGGCGATCCCTGGTTTTGAAGAATTCGAGAATGTTTGGAACACCAGATCTCCTCTCGGTTGGGATTTTGCCGATCCAGAACCCTCCGCCCGCGGCGCTGTTGCCTTACTTTCCGACTGGTTCCCCAAGACCACGGGGGAGATCATTCATGTGGATGGCGGGGTCCACGCTATTGGTGGGTAATTCCTCCGGATTTTAACCTGGGAGAATTAGGCGGTATCCTTTATCCATCAAGTGGAGTTTGTCGCTCCCACCTCACCGGCTTCGGCTGGTTGGTCAAGAACTCGCTCACTTCTGCGGAAGGGGCTTATTTTTGCGCGACTTAACTCTCTTGCATCTGTAATTTTCTAGAGAGGAAGAGTTATCAGCGCCGAACAAAGAATCAACGATCGAATCCGAGCTTCGGAAGTTCGTCTTATTGGTTTCTCTGGTGAGCAGGTAGGCATCGTTCCCGTTTCAACAGCCCTCAGCATGGCTGAAGAGATCGGTTTGGACCTTGTTGAAATCTCGCCGGATGCAAAACCACCAGTATGCAAAATAATGGATTTCGGAAAGTACAAGTACGAGATCGCACAAAAAGCACGCGAGGCAAGGCAGAACCAAACCCATATCGTGGTGAAAGAAATTCGTTTTGGATTGAAGATTGAACCTCATGACTACGAGACGAAGAAAGCTCACATCGAGCGCTTCCTCAAAGGCGGAGACAAGGTGAAGGTAACTGTTCAATTTAAGGGAAGAGAGCAGACTCGTCCAGAGATGGGATACCGATTGCTCACAAAGCTTTCGGAAGAAGTTGCTGGTTCGGGATTTGTGGAGTTCGCTCCCAAGAAGGAAGGCAAGAGCATGACGATGGTCTTGGGTCCAGTACTGAAGAAGAGTCAGGCTTCAAAGAAGAGTGCACCGAAAGCTGCACAACCCGCTGCTGCCACACTTTCTGAAAAAGTGAACGAATCAGAGAGCGAAGCAGTTTCTTAATAGAGTTTTAAGTTTTAATTTCGAAAGTACCTACAAGGAGGTAACAAGTGCCAAAGATGAAAACCCATAGCGGGGCCAAGAAGACGTTCCGTCTGACCGGCACCGGAAAGGTGATGCACGAGCGTGCTGGAAAGCGCCACCTTCTCGAACATAAATCTTCACGCGTCACTCGCCGTTTGAGCAACGATGCAACAGGTAAGAAGACAGTAACCATGACAGCCAAGCGCATGCTCGGTTTGAAGTAAGGGGCATATAAATGGCTAGAGTAAAACGCGGAGTACACGCTGCAAAGAAGCGTCGCACGACACTGGAGCGCACCGCTGGTTATCGCGGGCAACGTTCACGTCTTTTCACAAAGGCAAAAGAGCAACTTACCCACAGTATGGTCTACGCCTTCGATCACCGTAAGGACAAGAAGGGCGATTTTCGTCAGCTCTGGATCCAGCGCATCAACGCCGGTTCACGTGCACATGGCCTTACCTACAATCGCTTCATCCAAGGCCTCAAGGCCGCTGGTATCGAAGTTGATCGCCGCGTGCTCTCTGATATGGCAACGAACGACCCAGCAGCATTTGCTGCGTTGGTCGAAGTTGCACGTCAGCACGTTGTCAACGCCTAACATTTACATTTCGTATCTAAGTTAGTGACACACGCACCTATTACGAGCCTTCACTCTCCTCACGTCGAGAGAGTGAAGGCTCTTTTGGGTCCTCGTGGCAAAAAACTACGGGCACTTGAAAGCACATTTGTCGCCGACGGCATTCAATCGCTGCGAAGTGCGCTTTCATCGGGAACCGATTCCGCACCCAGGATTCGAACTCTTTATTTAACCGAAGATGGTTTAACACGTTTGCTCCGCGATTTCACGACTGAGCAGATTCACTTGCATGAAGTAATCATGGTCTCGGATCAAGTGATGAATGCGATGGCTGATACAGAGACGCCACAAGGCATCCTCGCTCTCTGTAGGTACCTCCCTCTTGAACTCGTAAAAGTTGACGAGAGAATATCTGCACCATTGAAAAGAGTTGCCTTCTTTTGGCAACTTCAAGACCCGGGTAACGCGGGTACAGCCATTCGAACAGCAGATGCATGCGGATTCGATCTTGTGATTTTTAGCGACCAGAGCGTAGATATCTATAGCCCAAAGGTTGTCAGGTCTACTGCGGGGTCGCTGTGGAACATCCCGGTCGTCACCGGAGTCTCACTCACGGCGCTTGAAGAGTATGCCGCTAACCGTGACCTCGGCCTTGTTGCTTTTGATGGTGCTGCTGAAAAGAGTTTTGCGGAGATCGATAAGAATCAAGCCACTGTGCTGGTGTTTGGAAATGAAGGACGCGGACTGCCTGAACTTTCTTCGAATTTCCAGCCAGTGCATATTCCGATGAAGGGGAGCGCCGAGAGCTTTAATGTTGCAACCGCTGCTGCCATCGCCATGTATTTCCTCTCAACCGATGGTGATATTCAGTAGGATTACCGCCCATGAGCCTCCGCGAAGAACTGGTCGAAGAAGCTAGAGTCCAAGCGCTCGAGGCCATCGCAGCAGCTAGCGACCTTGATCAACTCAAGGACGTAAAGATCCAATTTGTGGCCGAAAAATCTCCTTTGGCGCGGATGAACCAACAGCTTGGATCTCTCACCCCGGAGGAACGCGCAAATTTCGGAAAAGTTATTGGCAAAGCTAAAGCGGCTGTCTCACTTGCATTTGATGCACGCCAAGAAGCTCTCTCAGAGGAGCGTGATGCTCGGGTCCTTATTGGAGAGCGCGTTGATGTCTCTATCCCGGCTAGGCGCACCCCTAAAGGCGGATTGCACCCCCTGACGATCTTGACCAACGAAATCTGTGACCTATTTTTGGGCATGGGTTATCGGGTAGCTGAAGGACCAGAACTCGAGGCCGAATGGCTCAACTTTGATGCGCTTAATATTCCAGCAGACCACCCAGCGCGCACAATGCAAGACACCTTTTTTATTGAGCCACTTGATTCGCATTTGGTGATGCGCACCCATACCTCACCTGTTCAAGTTCGCACCATGCTGGAACAAGAACCACCCATTTATGTCATCTGCCCTGGTCGGACTTATCGCGCTGACGAACTCGATGCGACTCACACTCCGGTGTTCTCGCAGGTCGAAGGATTGGTCATCGACAAAGGCATCACGATGGCTGACCTCAAAGGAACGCTGGATCATTTTGCTCGCTCAATCTTCGGCCCAGATGTAAAAACTCGTCTTCGCTCTTCCTTCTTTCCATTTACGGAACCCAGCGCGGAAGTTGATTTCTACTTCAACGGTCGCTGGATCGAATGGGGTGGGTGCGGAATGGTTAACCCGAAGGTGCTCCTCGCGTGCGGAATTGATCCCGAGGTTTACTCTGGCTTCGCTTTTGGAATGGGACTTGAAAGAACCCTCATGGTTCGACATGGCATTACAGATATGCACGACATCGTTGAAGGCGATGTGCGATTTACACAATTTTTTGGAACGGGCGTGAAATGAAAGTCCCATTGAGTTGGCTCCGCGAGTTCGCAGATATTTCCCTTGCTACAACCGCGGCGGAGATTGAGGAAGCCTTTGTCTCGGTTGGATTTGAAGTTGAGAGCATTGAGGTGCAAGGGGAGGGGCTGACTGGCCCACTTGTAGTAGGAAAAGTATTGACTATTAAACCTGTCGAAGGGCAGAAGAAGCCGATCCGATATGTCGGACTAGATTGTGGTGAACCCGAAGTTCGCTATGTGATCTGTGGAGCAACAAATTTTGCGGAAGGCGACCTCGTTGTTGTTTCGCTTCCTGGCGCAGTTCTTCCTGGAAACTTCGAGATCGCGGCTCGCCAAACTTACGGCCACATTTCAAATGGAATGATCTGCTCCGCTCGTGAGCTTGGACTGGGAGACGATCACTCCGGGATTATCGTTCTGCCTGAAGGTGTTCCTGGTCAGGACGCGATTGAACTCTTGCAGATTAGCGATGTTATTTTTGATGTGGCCATTAATCCTGATCGCGGTTACGCGCTTTCAATTAGAGGTTTAGCCCGCGAAATCGCGACCGCGCTAGGCGTTTCATATCGCGACCCAGCATCTACTGTCTCCACGAACCATTTTGAAAAGAACGTTAAGGGTGTTCAGGTATCTATTGATGATGCCGATCTGGCACAGGTCATTTACATTCGCACTCTTCAGAATTTTGATCCGCAAGCAAAGAGTCCACTGTGGATGCAACGACGCATCGCTAAATGCGGAATGCGTTCTATTTCTCTTGCTGTGGATGTAACAAACTATGTGATGCTAGAACTAGGTCAACCATTGCACGCATTCGACGCGGAAAAAATCGATGGTGCGCTTCACATCCGACAAGCGAATTCCGATGTGGAATTTACAACCCTAGATGGTCAGGCAAGGAAGCTCTCTCCGCAGAATCTCGTTGTTGCAGATGACACAAAGATTCTTGCATTGGCAGGAACGATGGGTGGTTTGGATTCAGAGGTAACTGACACCACTCGTTCACTTGCGATCGAAGCCGCACGATTCGATCCAATTTCAATAGCAAAGAATTCGCGATTTCACCGTCTTTCATCAGAAGCTTCAAGGCGTTTTGAACGCGCAGTAGATCCTGTGATGGCCGAAGTTGCTAGTGCACGAGCTGCACTGTTGCTTATTGAGCTTGGTGGCGCATCGCACATAGGTACTTCGACTTCTGGCGCGGTTCCCGCAATGCCGACAATTAAATTTAATCCGGATTTTGCAAGCAAACTCTTGGGGATCATCGTCGAGCATCACGTTGTTGAATCAAAGCTTGCGATCATTGGTGCAAACATATCGAAGCTCAGCGATTGCGAGTGGTCTGTAACGCCACCGACATGGCGCCACGATTTGCTCACACCATCAGACCTCGTTGAAGAAATTGGTCGCCTTGTTGGTCTTAATGAGATCGCTGGAACGCTCCCGACTGGTTTGGCCAATGCGACGTTGAGTCCGTTGCAACAACGCAAGCGCGCCGTTGCACACTTGTTAGCCAATCGTGGATTCGCTGAGGTTTATAACTATCCATTTGTCAGCCCCGAAATGGTGGAGACACTTGGCTTTGTCGGTGCACGCGCCGCAAGCTTCAGACTCGCAAACCCGATGTCAGATCAAGCCCCGCTATTGCGAACACATTTACTGCCTGGATTGTTAGAGACGGCGAAACGAAATCTAAGTCGCGGCGCGAGCGATGTCGCGATCTTTGAAATCGGCACCGTTTTTCGCGATGTCACAAAGCTTGCACACGTCGGAAACGTTCCAACCTCGCAGCGCCCAAGTGCTGAAACTATTGCAAATATCTATGCCAGCGTCCCTCCACAGCCGCTCTTTGTTGGGGCGGTCGTGGCCGGGGAATTGGATCAAAGTGGCTGGTGGGGCGAGGGTCGCTCCTATGACTGGTCTGACGCCACCGCGATGGCGCTTTCGATCATTGAGTTAACAGGTAACACAGGCTCGATCGTTCAATCAGATTTAGCCCCGTGGCATCCAGGTCGTTGTGCCGAAATTCAAGTGAACGGAAAACCGGTTGCCCACGCAGGTGAACTTCACCCTCGTGTCTTGGCTGCACTCGGACTTCCAGCTCGTACCTGCGCATTTGCGGTCATTCTCTCTGAACTTCCCGTCATGCCCTCAAAGACCGTAAAGCCGATCATCACGATGCCGGCGGCAACGCAAGACATATCTTTAGTGGTCGACTCGAC
>Ga0164297_10002322_pt1 | contig 19011 bp, 15 predicted proteins | sample GEODES058metaG_FD_113539 | JGI IMG/M metagenome (GOLD analysis project Ga0164297, IMG submission 113539) | Dystrophic lake water microbial communities from Trout Bog Lake, Wisconsin, USA - GEODES058 metaG | ecosystem: Environmental > Aquatic > Freshwater > Lake | place: USA: Trout Bog Lake...
TCAGCGGCCCAATGCTCAACAGTACTCTGGAACGCCAGGGTACCAATCTTTCTATTGTTTCAAATGTTTTACAATCACCAACACCCACAGTTTATTTTGATGTAAACAACAATCAGCTGGGTATCAACAATGCCAGTCCGCAGTATACCTTGGATGTCAATGGCAATGCACAGTTGGGCAACATTGTTGTTTACAACAACTCAATTTCCAGCACCACAGGCAAAGTGGCATTTGGCAGTATCAGCAATATCACACTTACCGGTGGATCCCCGGATCAAATTATCTACACCGACGGTGCCGGCAACTTGGCTTTTGGATCACTGGCTCTGTTGGCTGGACTTGAAGGTTTTACCGCCAATAATATCGTTGTTGGTACAACACCAATATCACATGATGGGTACGGTACCAGTGCGCTTACCACAGGTATGGACGTGGCCACTGCTATCAACACCTTGGACAACATACTGGGCAACATTACCAACATTGCTGGTAATGTGGTCACCACAGGCAATTTATTTTTAAGCGTACCTGGTTACACAACTGTTGATGGAGTATTGATCACAGATGGAACTGGTAGTACCAGTTTTGTTGACGCCAATACTGTGCCGGCTGTGGTCAGCATCAACGCCAATGTTTCCGCGATCAACGCCAACCTGGGTGCATACCAACTGTATGCCAATGCCAATGCTGCCAGCCAAGCCACTCTGATCAACACCATCAATGCCAATGTCAGCTCGTTTGAAAGTTATGCCAACTTGTACATTGGTCCGGCCGCATATGGCAACGCCAACGTACAGGTATATTTGCCAACTTACACAGGCAATCTAAATCCTGGCAACGTGAATTCAAAATTTTATGGAAATGTACACGCAGACTACATTTTTGGCAACACCGGCAATGTGATTGCCTTTGCAGGCGGCGGAGCCATACAAGTTCCAGTGGGCAGTAGTGCTACTCGTCCAGCCGGTTACAACGGAATGATCCGCTTCAACACTGACACTCCGTCATTGGAATATTACGAAGGATCAACCTGGGTTCCAATCACCAACACCGTTATTGATCAGCAGATCACACCCGACGGTGTTAGTCAAACCTATACATTGTCTCAATCAACCACTGCCAGTGGTGTCATTGTAAGTATCAACGGTACCTTGCAAAACCCCACTGTGGCCTATACTGTGGCTGGTAATCAAATAACATTTACAGAAGTTCCGTTGACCAGTGACATTGTTGATGTGCGATTCCTGGGTGCGGCTGTCACAATCAACAATACCTTGACAGACAATTTGACTGTGACAGGAAATTTAACCTTGGGCGGTGTTTTATTGGCACCACTCGCAACAAAAACATCTACATCAACCGGCACAGCTGGACAAATTGCTTGGGATGCCAACTATATCTATGTGTGTACTGCTACAAATACCTGGAAAAGAGTGGCATTAACCGGCGGTGTTTTCTAAATCGACTAAATATTAATATCAACTTCTTGGTCAGATTCTGATCAACGACACAACTTAAAAATTCCCCAAGTCCTTCCAAAATCAACACCACAAGGACCGTTTTCTCACGACTGCGATAAATAACTATATACCGATAATTATAAAGGATATCGCGCTGTGACTACTAATAATTTAACAAGAATAAAAAATAACCAGATTACAGTTAATACCATTGACTATACACGTCTGGTACCGGGAACACTGGTCGGCTCGGTCTTCAATCCAAACTTAACCCTTAACAGTAACGTTACCATTATTGGTAACTTGAGTGTTGGTGGTAATACCAGCACAATCAACTCAGTCAACACATATATCCAAGATCCGTTGGTAACATTCAACAACGGCTATACTGGCAGCTTGACCAACTACGACATTGGTATCATTGTCAATCGTAACTGGGCCAGCTTGGCCGGCTACGGTTCTGTTAATACTGCGTTTGTGTGGGACGAAAATGCCGGCGCATTCTTGGCAATCGCAACCAGTACCAGTGGTAACGCAATCACTGGCTTGACAAATTCGGGCTTTGCCAACGTCAAGTTAGGTAACTTGACCAGCAACAGCGCAACTATTACAACCGGTGGTATCACTGTGTCGGTTGGTGCAATCACAGCCGCAACAGGCGGTTTACAAAATACTCCAATTGGTAGTACAACAGCTTCAACTGGTGCATTTACAACATTAACTTCTACCACGACAACACCAGTTAACTTGAACGCTACCAACGGTAACGTGATAACATTGGTAGCCACAAACTTCAGTACTGGTAATGCAGTAATCACTGGCGGTAGCTTAACAGGATTAACATCAGGTTCGTTTACACAGCTAACCAGTGCCTATTTAAATGCCACAAGTGGCTTTGCCACAGCCAATGCTGTAATCACAGGCGGTAGTGTTAATAGTACACCAATTGGTGCCGCAACACCATCAACTGGTGCATTTACAACAATAACATCAACAGGCACATCAATCCACAGCGGTAACATTGTTGCTGCATCAGGCACAGCCAGTACCAGCACAACAACCGGTGCATTGGTAGTACAAGGTGGTACAGGTATCAGTGGTAACTTGACAGTGGCCGGTCCTATCAACCTTACCAACACTACACAAAATACCGGTATTGGAACAGGCGCATTACAGTTAGCCGGTGGTGCTTACATTGCTGGTAACTTGTATGTTGCTGGTAACATCAACGCTATAGCAACATCCATTTCTACCAACTACGGTGCGTTCTACGGTAACACCGGTGGTGCTGGTGCATTGTTTGCTGGTATCACAGGCGGTTATTTGCCAGAGCCACAGGCGATTGTACAAAGTACTGCCAACATGAACAACTACGCTGGTATTATCAATGGACAAAACATCAACGCAGGTCCATTGGCCAGTACAGACGTTTTCCTAAGTCCAAACAACGGTACGCTAAATGACACATACCTTGACATGGGTATTGCAAGTAGTACCTACAACTACCCTGGCTACAGTCTGATTAAACCAAACGACGCTTACTTGTTCAACTGGGGTAATGCTACCACAGGTGGCGGTAACTTGATCATTGGTACCGGCTACACAAACGACATCGTTTTTTCTGTGCAAGGTATCAACACCAACAACGAAGTAATGCGTATTACTCAGGCCAACGTGGTTGCAATCAAATCAACCAACGTTTCCACAACTACAACAACTGGCGCATTGACAGTGGCTGGTGGTGTTGGCGTTGTAGGCGATGTTAATATTGGCGGTAACTTAAAAGTTTCTGGTACATTGACCTACATCAACACCACAACAGAATTGGTATCTGGTGTTGAAATTGTTGCTGGTAACTTGGTTGCCAACTCGGGTACAGCAAGTTCATCAACATCAACTGGTGCATTGGTTGTTGTTGGCGGTGCTGGTGTCAGTGGCGCAATTTATGCAGGTAGTGTTCAAAATACTCCAATTGGTTCAACCACAGCCAGCACTGGTGCATTCACACAGTTGGCAGGTCAGTATGTTAACGCCACAAGCGGCTTTGCTACAGCCAACGCTGTAATCACAGGCGGTAGTACAACTGGTATGACATCTGGTTCGTTTACCACTTTGCAAGGTACAAACCTCAGTTCAGGTAATGCTGTAATCACAGGCGGTAGTGTTAACAGTACTCCAATTGGTGCAACAACAGCTTCAACTGGTACATTTACCACAGCTTTGGTCACAACAGGATTTAGTACAGCCAACGCTGTAATCACAGGTGGTAGTGTTAACAGCACTCCGATTGGTGCCGCATCAGCTTCAACTGGTGCATTCACACAGTTGGCTGGTCAATATGTTAATGCCACAACTGGTTTTGCAACTGGTAATGCTGTAATCACAGGCGGTAGTACAACTGGTATGACATCCGGTTCGTTTACCACTTTGCAAGGTACAAACTTCAGCTCAGGTAATGCTGTAATCACCGGTGGTAGTGTAAATGGTACCCCAATTGGTGCCACAACAGCGGCAGCAGGTACATTTACAACATTGGTAACATCAGGCACATCAATACATGCTGGTAACTTGGTAGCCAACGCAACAACACCAACAACCACAGTAACAACAGGTGCGCTGGTAGTTGCAGGTGGCGCAGGCTTTGGTGCTAACGTGTTGGTCAACACTGGTGCTAACGTTAACGTAAGCAGAGCGGTGGGTGCCGACTTCTACGTAGCAGGTGCAAACGATACCACAGTATTATGGGCACACTCTGGTGCAAGTTATGACTCTGTCACAGTCGGTGGCGCTGGTAACACAGCTTCATTGGCAACTGGTGCCAAGTTTATTGTTAACAGTAACGACTCCATGATATTACCACACGGTGATAACGCAGGTCGTCCTGGTACACCAGTTGAGGGTATGTTCCGTTATAGCTACGCAAGTCATGCGATTGAGTGGTGGAATGGTACAATTTGGCAAAGTGCGTCAACATCGTTTACTCCAGTAACCGATCAGACAATCACTGCTGATGGTGTAAACAACACCTTCTCAATGAGCCCATACGGCACAACTGCTGCAAGTATGGTCAGTATCAACGGTGTGGTACAGATTCCAACCATAGCTTACAGTACATTTAGTGGTAACAACAACATTGTATTCAGTGAAGTTCCAAGTAACGGTGATATTATTGATATACGTATTATGACATCAACCACTACTGTTAGCGCACTTCAAAGTACAACTGGTAAAGCGCAGGTTGCTGTGGATGACACCAACGGTGTTCAAGTTATTACTGGTAGTAGCGGTTTGACAGCAACAGTAACCACAAGTTGGACAATTGGTGGACAGATGGTCAGTAACATTGCCAACGTATCGGTAAGTTCAGCCAACACATTGACCACAGTTGATACAATGGATAACACACAGTATCGTTCAGCCAAGTACATGGTACAGGCCACAAACGGTGCCAACTATCAAGTGGCAGAAGCATTGGTACTCAGCAACGGTACAACGGCGTCAATTGTTAACTATGGTATAGTACAAACAAACGGTAACCTGGGCGTATTAACTGCTACACAAAGTGGTTCAAACACATTGGTACAGTTTGTTGCAGCAAATGCGTCAACCACAGTACGTGTATATCCAGTATACATGAGAATTTAATGCAATACCGATTAGGCTGGGTGGTCCAGCCTAATCATTTAATCCTTATCGGGGAACATGGAACCGGGGAAAAGAGAACAAAATGGCAAACAATAATTTCGTAGTACAAAATGGTCTTACAGTAGGCACAACAACAATTTTTGCAGGTAACGGCGATATCATCTTGGCCGGTAACGTTACCACAACAGGTTCGGGTAGTATTAACTCGGCCAACGGCTTCGGCGGCCTAAGCCCAAACCAAATTTATTCAGGTGCTGCCAGTAACGTAACAGTATCCGGTTCGCAAGTTACAATTGGTATAGCTGGCTACGGCAACGTGGCAACGTTCACCTCAACTGGTTTGACTATTCCTGGCAACTTTACTGTACAAGGCACAACCACATCAGTTAATACTGAAACAGCAACAACAATCAATGCCACAACATTACAAGCTGTTACCATTGGTAACTCGGGCGCAATATTGTACGGTACATTGAACAGCTCAAGTGCAAGTCAGCCAAACATTACCACATTGGGCGGAGTGACCAGTATTGGTGCCAGTTCGGCAACTACCATAACAGGTACATTGCAGACTGCTGCACAAACAAACATTACGTCAGTGGGCACATTGACCGGATTAACTGTAAGCGGAGCTATTTTGGCGTCCACAGCCAATACTGTTAACATTGGTTCAACCACAAACTGGTTCAACAACATTTATGGTACAGCAATACACTCCTTATACGCTGACTTGGCAGAGAACTACGTGGGCGATAAGAGTTATGCCGCTGGTACAGTGGTCATGTTTGGCGGTACGCAAGAAGTCACTGTGGCTGATCCAGAAACAACAGCAGTGGCAGGTATTGTTAGTACAAATCCATCACATTTGATGAATGGCGGATTACAGGGCGGTACAGTGGTTCCAGTGGCATTGACAGGTCGTGTACCATGTATGATTATTGGTCCAGTTGCCAAAGGTGATCTATTGGTCAGCGCCGGTTACGGTTACGCCAAATCAAGCACCAACCCGTCAATTGGTACAGTTGTTGGCAAGGCCTTGGTTGACTTTCCAAGCAGCTCAAAAGCTGTTATTGAGGTAGCAGTAGGTCGTTACTAATACTGCAATCAACACAAACGATGAAAGGGTCTACGGACCCTTTCGTTTTGACGATAAATATGTAATATTACGGATATAACTATATGGCATTAACAAGACCAAAAATTTGGGACCTGGATACTAATATCGAGTATTTCATGGACCCTATCACAGTATTGCACCAGGGCGCTACCAGCCCCAACGTGGACGTGGGATTCATATTTAATCGGGCCAATGGATTGGTTTCAAACGTGGCCCTGTATTGGTCAGAAACCACACAAAGCATGGTCATAGCATTGACGGCCAACACCGGTACTACCAATTCCAACGTGGCAGTACAAAGCTACGGCAACTTGACAATGGGCAATGTGTTTGTCAATAATCGTGTTGACTTTGTTTGGTCGGGCAATACCACCAGCGCAGTATATCAAGTGTTCAATAGTGCTACCTATAGTCTTGACACTATTTTTGGATAATCAATGCCGCAGATTCTTACAACCAGGTTAACCAACACTGGCAATCTAATGACCAATGGTTACAACGGTTACTTTGATGAAGTTACACAGGCAACAATCAGCACTCGCGGCAATGTGGTTTATACCGCATTACTGGATGAAGTGACCAACAGTGGCGGTTCGTCGGCCATGAAGCATTTTCCTTCAGGTAACCTACAGGTTGCTGGTCAGTTTGACGAAGTTACTGGTATGGTAGTAACCAATGGATTGATTGCTTACATAGATGCTGGAAAATTAAGCAGTTTCAACGGCAACGGTGTGACCACTGGCAGTAGTGTTCCGGTGTTTGATTTGGTAGCCAACAACAATGCCACCATGAACGGTACTGTGACTTGGACTCGCGGGGGCACCTACGGTGAATCCAGTTACTGGCGTTTTGCCACAGCTGGTAGCGGAAACTATATCAGTTCAACTTTGGCTCAAAACTATATTGATTTTACAATAGTATTCCAACCTGACTTTACTCTATCTACATCAAGCGGACTAGTTGGATTAATAGCCTCTAGTACGGATGCTACCAGCAACGACAAAAGTTTACGTTTTCAAAATGCCAATGGCACCGGTCCTTGGCAACTAATAAATCCAGACAATACCGACGGTTGGGCCAGCAGCGCAACCACCTACTATCTCAACGGTGTGGCCTATACAGGGTCCGCTAATCTGTCATCGGGCTGGAACGTTTTAGGTGGACGCAGAACCAACACCACAACAGGCGCATTTGCCAGCAACTTTGCCTACTATTTGGGCACAGAGGGGTATTCTTCGCAGGTTCGCGATTTTCAAGGAAACATTGCTGCAGTGGCATTTTATAACAGACAATTGACTGCCGCAGAACAGCTAAACAACTACAACTATTTTGCCACCAGATACGGATTGCCTACACGGGGTCTATAACGATAAATACTAAACTATGGCAAAACTACAGTCCGGCACACAAGTATTTGGTAATTTAATCGTCAACTCCAATGTGACTATTGGCGGCGGAATCTACACAACCACCGGATTATTCTGGGCTGCCAACAACAACGTGATTGCCACTGGTGGCGGAGGAGGTGGCGGAGCCGCTGGTTTGTCGGGCACTATTCAGTACAATGCCAGCGGGGTATTGGGATCAGTACAAACTCTTTATTATTATCCGGGCAATACTTCAGTGGTAGCCAATGCTGGTGTAGCATCAACGTCAACAACATCTGGGTCATTCCAGGTACTGGGCGGTGCAGGTATTACTGGTAACTTGTATGTGGGCGGTAACTTGGTCGTTACCGGTACCCAGACATTTACCAATACAGAAACAGTCAACGCTACAGAGTATGTTGCAACAATCAATGCTACCAATTTATACGCCGCAACTGTTGGCAATATTGGCGCCAACATAGTTGGTACAGGCACATATCTAACAAGTTTAAACGCAAGCAACTTATCTACTGGCACAGTTTCAGCTTTGTTAATACCAACATTAAATCAAAATACAACTGGCTCAGCAGGGTCAGCTCCAGCTGGATCGTTGACCGGTTCCACACTGGCCAGTGGTGTTACTGCAAGTAGTTTGACCAGTGTTGGTACATTGACTGGTTTAACGGTTAGTGGATCTGCTACGATGTCTGCAACGTTGCCGGTATTTGCTGGCGCAATATTTACAGCACAAAACTTTGATCCAGGTCAATTTAATTTATCAACATACGGCGGCGGTACTGCCGCGTCTGGACGTTCAGCAATTGGATGGAATAGATCCGGCGGGCGTGGGGAAATGTCGTTTATTAATAATATGGACGGGGGGTCTCCGGGCGGATTCTCTTTTTATAACTGGGCAAATACACAAACTAATACAACCACAACAACATTTAGTATAGATAACACTGGATTAGTAACAGCCTATAATAATATTGTTCCAAGTGCCAACGTATCTTATAATTTAGGATCAAGCACAGCATGGTGGAATACAGTATACGGTACTGCTATTCATGCACAGTACGCCGACTTGGCAGAGAACTATACCGCAGATGCTGAATACGCACCGGGCACAGTGGTTGTATTTGGTGGCGATAAAGAAATTACAACTACTGTAACAAGTCACGACACACGTGTAGCCGGAGTCATATCTACCAACCCAGCTTATTTAATGAACGGTGCATCTCCAGGTTTACCAGTGGCAATGACAGGTCGCGTTCCATGCCAAGTACAAGGACCAGTTAATAAAGGTACGGTGTTGGTAACCAGTACAACAGCAGGTGTAGCCAAAGCAATTGACAATTCCAAGTTTTTACCTGGGTGTATAGTGGGTAAAGCACTGGAATCGATAAATACTAATACTATAGAGACCATAGAAGTGGTCGTGGGAAGATTTTAAATGCAATCATTAAAACAAATTTATCGTAGTAACTATGCCGGTGAGAACATCATTACCAACCTGACATTGTCGGGCGGTGAGTGGAATCCAGAAACAGAATTTGTACCTAACCAAGTGTTCAATACCTACACCACAGGGCAGGCTCTGGCTATTGGCAACGGCGAAAGCAGATTGACATTGGATCTATCCTACATTGTGAATCACAAGGGCGGACTGTATGGATCAAATCGTCTACAAACTTATGGTTGCAATGCTCTGTATCGTGACATGACTCCAGATTTTTTAATTGCCACCGGCGACGCCATCATTGAAGAAATTGCAAATTCTGGATTTTGCGACAGCAATATTGTGTATGCCAATGCTGATTCTGTATTGAAGTACCCTGGTAAATTTTATCTGGTTCCGCAGAACATACAGTATGATTCCGGCGCATTGGCAGTTTATTTGGCCTGCTTTGATGGACACAAAAAAGTGTTCTTGATGGGCTTCGACAACTACTACGGCGAAGGCGATATCATGAACAATGTTTACAAAGACACTGATGGATATCGCTCCAGTTCAGAATTTGATAACGGTGTGTTCTTCAGACTCAGTTTGGCAGAAGTGATGAAAACTTATTCAGACGTTGAATTTGTACGAATAATGCCTACTGTGGATCATGACGTTCCTGGACATTGGGATCCATTGCCAAACTTTAGACAGATTAGCTATAACGATTTTGTACTTGAAGCTGATATTTAATTCAATATTGATTCTAAAGTTTTAATCTTTTTCTTAACAATATCAAAATTGAAACTGCGCCACAGGCCTGGATGTAACGGCCTTGGGTGGTCATTTAATTCTACCCAGCAATAGCCACGATGTTCGTCATTTAATTCTGGAACGAACTCGGAATCCACGTTGATCAAAAAAGTATAATAAACGAATTTACGATTGTCTGCGGTAAATGTTTCCAGCGGAATAAATTTACGATTGGTGTAATCCTGCCCAATCTCTTCTTGAATTTCTCTAACCAGACCCTGTATTACTGTTTCGCCAGACTCTACCTTGCCGCCCACGATTCCCCATGACCCAGCATGACGACTTTTGCTACGTAATAAAAACAGGTAACGTTTGGTTGATTGTGCGTAAACCAATGCACCAACACCTTCGGTATAGTCAGCCATTACAGTACCAAACTCCAATTGCCAGAGCGATATAGGCCTTCGTAACTCTTGACCCATGCTGTGCCAGTCCACATGTACTGCACAGTGGTTTTTAAATTTGTCAGATACTGCACAGCCGAAGTCCTACTGTCAAATGCCACAGTCCAGTAAGTACCATTCCATTCAATGATATCATTGGCATTGGCAATCAAAGTGGTTCCAGCTGTGCCAGCCCAGGCCGGTGCATCTACAGTATCGGCAGACCCAATTGAGTTTAATATAAGATAACGTGTGCCCACAGCTGGTGATAAGATATTGCTGTCAACTACAACGTTGCGTGGATCAATAATGGCATTGACTGGATCTAATGTGTTGGCCGGCAAAGTTGATGCTATGGGAGTAAACAACAAATTGGTATTGTCGGTAGGATCATATGCTACGGTACCTACAATTTCGTGCGGACCATCCACATGTTCAAATTTCAATCTGACCTGACTGATACCATTGGTCAGCGATCCGTACACATTGACCAGTCCATTCCAATTGGCTTTGGTGCCGGTAATGCCATCTTCGTTTTCAGCAGCTGATTGATACAAAGTCAACACGTTGCCAAAAAATACCACTTCGTAATTCAGCGGAGTAAATCGTTGTTGGCTGACCAAGCCCTGCAATGTGTAGATCACATCGGGACTTAGGTCGCCGCTGGCATCATAGATACTGGCAATGATCTCAGCAATAACCCCCATCTTTTTAACTTTGGCCGGCAAGCTGATCCAAATTGGCATTTCAAAAGTCAATGTAGCAATATCAATAGTGGCATCGTCTCCGCCCATGGGCACTGATCGATTGGTATAGGCCACATCATTTAAGAACACAGCACTGAGACTTGACCAATCCACATAGTTGTCGGTACTTTGTATTTCTAATGCCGGATTGAACAACGGAACAATCTGTTCCAACAGTTGATGTTTTTGTTCGGTATTTGATGTCCAGATATCCAACTTCATGGTCAGTTTATATGGTGCCGGCATCAACCGATCCACGGTGTATATTCCATCCTGTGCACCAGTATAGCTCTGTGACGCCGGATCATATATCTGTTCGCGTACCCGTAAGGTGCCTTCAAAGCTGGGATTGAGCACACGGTCTCGATCGTAAGTAAATCCAGCAATATAAGCAGCCATTGCAGGAACAGCGTTGAGAGTGTTTTCTGAGTTGCCCTTGAGTATCATTGCGGCTTGACGACTCACATCGCCATAGTATACCGGCACAGTTTGTAAGGTTTTGGTACCAGTAGAATCCTGACCAAATTCTACCTGAAAATTTGAAACCATACGTATAAACTGTAGAACAAATCTACGTATCTGTGCATCATAGGCATATTGAACTACTGGCATTATTCGTTATCCGCTTTCGGTGTTAGTGCTTGGCTCAGGTATTGGCGTTCATTGTGTACGTTACCTTTGGCATCGGTGTAGGTGTTTGTATTATTTACGTAACCCTCACGAGCAGTTAAATTATCTGCAGCACCTGGAGTGATATTGGTGCGTACTGCGTCTTCAATTTTGCGCCAAAAACTGCCGTCAAATCTAAACAGACGATTTGGCAAGTAGTCCAAGCGTAAGAAATAATCTCCCGAAGCTGGGTTGGCAGGAAACGCAATTCCAGCTCCAGTAACCAAACTGTTTGGTGCTCGTCCGTCGCCGGTTAAGTAACCTTCTATCTTGGCAGTTGGCGAAGACACTCCCAAGTCAGCAGTGACATTGGTATTGTCTGCTGTGATATATGTGGTATCGGCTTTGCCATCGGCGGCAACAGGATCTCCGTAAGGCACAGTTCTATCATCATTGGTTGGCAAAGTGTAGAACTTGCTGGTATCATATCCACTGAGTGGTACATCAAATTCAGCCTGGGTCAAGATGCTTTCATTGAGATTCAAATATTTGTCGTAGGTACTTAGAATTTGTCCTACCGGTGTAGTGGTACCGGGTCCAGCAGCAATATGGTTGAGTATGTCTTTGTATTCTTGACTGTCAACCAACGGATTGAGTTTGACACGCCACAGATGCGGCCACCAGGTGGGTGAAAATCCTTCTGAAGCAAAACTGGCGTCTCCTACCACATAATATCTTTTCAGGGCCGATGGCAAACTGTCGTCCAGGGCATCGTAATCCTTCAAGTGTTGTAGTTCTAACACATCGCCGGCAACCAATTTGCGGCCAATCATGTCAACCATGTCACGCAAATGGAATACCATGAAGATGGTTCCTGTTTGCAAGAACAGACCAAATTGGCTTAGGTCAAAGTCTTGATCGGCACGTTGATAGATACCACGCATTTTGTAAACATTTTGATCGTACTTGCGATCACGATTTTCAGTCCAAAGCAGGTCTTGTATGTTTAATTCGCTTTGGTTGGTATAGGCAGGTTTGGTAGCGTCAACACTGAATCCAACACTGGTTCCACTTGGTACTGCGGCTGTGGTAGCCAAATTCAATACCACACTGGTACTGGTAGTTGCAGTAACAGCAGCACCTGTAGGGATGCCAACACCGTAAGCAAACATACCAATTTGTATTCCGGCAGTATTGCTAAAATTAAGAGTGATGTCGGGCCCAGATTGTGCAGCGCTGGTTGACAAAAACAGGCCCTGTGGATTGTTGCCCAGATATTTGTTTAATAGTACACCGGTTCCGCCGATGGTAAACATCTCCGAAATTCTTCTATCGAAAAACTTGTAATCGTTTGAGTGTTGGCCATCTTTCCAGAGACTTAAACGTGGCATAATGTATCCTTATTAGCATATTTATCCACAGTTGACTCCAAATTCTCAAAATGCTATAATATACTATGGATAACAATCAAGACCTAAAACGCCGGTTGGATCACATTTTTTTCCAAATTATACACATATCGCCCGGCATGCGGGAAGATATGCGACGTATGTGGCGCCCAGCACGTGAGCTATGGAACCGTTTGGATCAGGAATTGGTTGAATGTCGCCGGCTCAACAAGCATACAGTACGCTATCAGGATATTGAAACGGATCTAATTTCTCGTTTGGACACAATGGAGCAACACCTTACTTTTGCTACGTTATTGACACCCGGTGATAATTAATGTATAATAACACATCTTCAACAAGGAATACCAATGGTTAAGTTAAACGGTAAAACAGTAAAAGCCAGAGTCAGGGCAACTCGTAACCCACTTTTTGGCGACGAAAAGTACACAGGCGGTGAGCCAGTGTGGGATACCGAACGGGCTATGACAATGCCCCTGGAGGAATTTGACCATCACATGCGTAGTAGCCTGCACTACTACAACTATTATTTTACACAAAAGGATCTGAAGAAACATGTGGTAGAGTGGATGAAACAGTCTGCTACGTTTGACACAGACAAAATACGTGCATTTGAGCGAGCCGGTGATCGCACTATATCTATGACCACGTGTGGACTTGTTATGGCACATCGTCAAGGCATGCCGTTGCAAGAAAGACATTTGACTTTCATCAATGCCGATATTGTCAACAGCATCAACAGCAAGAGTGCAGAAGAACCGGTTGAAGTTCAAATAGAAGAAACTCCCAAGGCCTATGTGCCTACCATTCAAGACCGGCTTAACGAAAAAACCAGTGAAACCATTGGAGAACTTGAAGGACACTATGACGAGTTTGTTCGCAATTCCAAATATACATTTAAGCCCTATGACTATCTTGTGGCCAACAATGTGCCACAGAGCCAGCTGACCAAGTACGAGGCTGTGTATCAGTCTCGCTTTGATGAACTACGTGCGGCATTTGAAAAACAGGACGAGCAGTTGGTAGAAGGCTACAGTCAATATAAAACAGCAGACTTCAAACGTATCTTTGCTTTCATTGACCAGATATTAAATGACATCATACAGTACCGTGGATTGAAAAAAGCCACGAAGAAAATTCGTGCTCCAAAGAGTGTGAGCAAAGAAAAAGTGGTCAGCAAACTCAAATATGCTCGAGAAGACAAAGTTCTACGTTTGGTAAGTATTCCGCCAGCTGATATCATTGGCGCACAAGAACTATGGGTTTACAATGTCAAAACTCGCAAGCTGGGCAAGTATGTAGCCGACAGTTTGAAAGGTCCCTTAAACGTCAAAGGAACTGCGATTATCGGCTACGATGAGGCCAAAAGCACGTCAAAAACACTACGCAAGCCTGCCGAAAAACTCAAGGAGTTTGCCAAGGCTACCAAGATACAGTTACGCAAGTTTTTAGAAGATATCAAGGCCACCGAAACTCGACTGACTGGACGTATCAATCAAGATACCGTACTACTTCGTGTACAGTAATAAATACTGTACTAACGGAGTAATACATGTCCACACCTTTTACCGGCAACATAACAGCAGAATCTGGTTACGATCAGTACAATAATCTAACGGCTCGCAGTCTATTTGATGCCAACACTGGCTCGCAATCTGGAGCTCATATTGCGTTTGATGGTAACCCCAATGTTAGTTTTCCCGGTGTACAAGATCCCAATTGGACATACGGCAATACCACCGACAGTATACGTGCTGCCATTACCGACTACATTCGCATGCGTTTGGCCGACGGTATTGTGGACGTTGAACTGGACAAAGAACACTATGAGATGGGCATTACCCAGGCCCTGATCAAGTATCGTCAACGTGCTCAAAACTCCACTGAAGAAAGTTATGCAAGTTTGACTTTGTTGCCTGAAACACAAGAATACATATTGCCAAAAGAAGTCATGGCAGTACGCGGGGTTTTCCGTCGCGGCATTGGAAGTGTAACAGGAACAAGTGCCAGTCAGTTTGAACCATTTGCTTCGGGCTACTTGAATACCTATATGCTGGTAGCAGGACGTGTGGGAGGCCTGACCAACTACGAACTGTTTGTTGACTATCAAAAGTTGGCAATGAAAATGTTTGGTGGATTTATGAACTACACATTCAATCCGGCCACTAAAAAATTAACCTTGGTGCGTAAAATGCCATGGCAAGGCGCAAAGCCCGATATGGCACAACAGGAATCAGTATTGCTTTGGTTGTTTAATCAAAAACCAGATCAAATGATTTTTAACGACACCTATGCGTTTCCTTGGATACAGGACTATGCCTACAGTTTTTGCAAACGCATCCTGGGTGAAGCACGTGAAAAGTTTGGCCAAATTGCGGGTCCACAGGGCGGAACAACTTTGAACGGTTCTACACTCAAAGCAGAAGCACAGGCTGAAATGGAAAAGCTGGACGAAGATCTCAAACTGTATGTGGATGGAAGCCAACCGTTGACTTGGTTAATGGGATAGTTGACAAACTACAACAAATATGTAATAATGCTCCTAATGTGGAGCATTTTTTATGATTAAAAATTTGGTTGTCAGCGGGTGCTCGTTCACTGCCGGATGCCGTCCACTGGAAAAAACATGGCCCATGTGGACAGCTGAACTGTTGGGAATCAGTTGCCATAATTTGGCACAGGGTGGCGCCGGCAATACCTATATCAGCAACAGCATCATTGATTATCTCGAAACAGCTCAACTTGATCCTGTGGAAACTGTAGTAATGGCCATGTGGAGCGGTACATCACGCAAAGACATCACAGTTGGCGAAGAGTTTTGGGACAATTTAGATTACAGCTACAAATTTAAAAGTGCCAACAACAATTATTATGTCAGCAGCTGTGGTACAGGAAATGCCTGGCAAGACAGTCGAGAGACTCAGCAACTGTTTAAAATGTTGTATGTGGGATCAGATTCTACTTCACTTTGCCGTGACAGCGTTAGAAATTTTTTAAATTTAGAAAATTATTTGACAGCAAACAGTTACAAATTTAAATTCACAGGATTTTATAACCTATGGGAGTCTGCAGATAAATCAACATCGGCAGTGGGCGATCCGTTGCTGAACAAGTATGATCATCGAGTGGATATGAAAAACTGGTTTTTTGTCAACCACAACAGAGACAGTTTCTGGGAATTTGCAAACTCTAAAAAGTTGCTCGACAGAGATCAATGGCATCCAAACGATCAAGCACATCAACAATATGCAGAACAAATAGTGGCACCAACCTTACAGGAGTATTTCAAATGATTATAGGAGTATGTGGTTTTATTGGCAGCGGCAAAGACACTATTGCTGATTTTTTGGTCAATTTCCACGAATTTAGACGTGACAGTTTTGCTGCCACACTCAAAGATGCTGTGAGTGCGGTGTTTGGATGGGACAGAGAACTGCTGGAAGGTCGTACCAAAGAAGCACGTGCCTGGCGCGAGCAAGTGGATCCGTGGTGGGCCGACCGTTTGAACATGCCCAACTTGACTCCACGCTTGGTACTGCAACTTTGGGGCACTGAAGTGTGTCGTAAAAGTTTTAACGACGATATTTGGATTGCCAGTTTGGAGAACAAACTGCGTTCTAGTCAAGACAACATTGTGGTCAGTGATTGCCGTTTCCCCAACGAAATCAAAGCAATAAAACAGGCCGGCGGGCATGTGGTATGGGTCAAGCGTGGTGATCTACCAATGTGGTACAGCATTGCAAAACGAGCCAACCAAGGCGATGTCATGGCTCAGCAACAGATGGCAGACTTCAATGTGCATGTGAGTGAAACTGCTTGGGTAGGCACTGAATTTGATGCGGTGATCGACAACAATGGTACTCTTGACGACCTGTATCAACAGATTAAAAATCTGGTACAATTGGAGCCGGCTTCCACGGCAATCTAGTGGTCACCAATTCAATCTGACAGTTGGCGCAAATTGTTTTTAAATTTGCCCAATTGTTGTTTTTTAAATTTCCATCCACATAGTACACAAACATCTGTCGTGCAGTTTTTGATTTGAAGTTGCACATCTCACAACGGTCTCTTTTCTTATAGCCAGCCCGACTCCAGGACGGAATAATTTTGAGTTTCCGCCCTTTCCTTAAACAACTGGCGCAACTGTTACGATAATGTCGTACATTATCTTTGATATAGTTGACAGCAACCAAGTTTTCGTTGCAAATGGTACATAAATCACGTTTTAACATACTGTTATTTAAGGTAAACCTTTGCCAAGGCACCTATTAGGTACCATTTTTTACACCTTTCGAATAAATAACTTTAACATGTATTATAAAGGAAGATAACCATGGCACTAGTATCCCCAGGAATTTCGATTTCCATCAATGACCAGAGTCAGTATGTTAACAGCAACGTAGGCTCTGTACCACTAGTATTGTTAGCAACAGCGCAAGACAAAACCTACAACGGTAGTCCAGCGACTGGCACAAGCAAGGCCCATGCCGGCAAGCTACAGAGCTTTACAAGTCAACGCGAACTTGTGACAGCAATGGGTACACCCACATTCCAATTGAGTTCGATTGGTACTCCGGTAAACGGATCAGAAATCAACGAATACGGTTTGATGACTGCTTACAGCGCATTGGGTCTAAGCAACCAGCTGTATGCAATCCGTGCCGACATTGACTTGAACCAGCTGGTTGGTACCAGTGTTCGTCCAAGTTCTGGACCAGTGGATGGCGAATATTGGCTGAATACAGCCAGCACACAATGGGGTATCTATGCATTGGATGCCAGCACCAGCTCATTTAAAAACGTTGACGTAACCAGTTCATCGGGTGCTCAGTTGTTGGTTATACAAAATCCAGAATATGTATTAACAAACACCAACTTTTCACCAGCAATCTCTTTTCCACGTACAAATTTTGGTACCCCTGGATCGTATGCTCTTGTATTGGTAAACCCAGATGGTTCACCAGTGGACACTATTCGTTTGTATTACAAGGCCGACACAAACAGCGTGGGCCTTAACAATTTTTGGCAACAGGTTGGTTCACCAAACTGGCAATTGTCGACACCAGCAGTGGTCGGATCAGTTAAAAATCCCACAATCACAGCCAGCAGTACTTTCACAATCAACACAGTGACAGTTACCACCAGTGGTACTACCACAGTGGCTGCATTGGTATCAAGCATCAACGGTGCCAATATTCCTGGTGTCAAAGCCAATGCATCAACCACAGGTCAACTGCAATTATTTGTAACCAGTCAGGCCACCAGTAACGGTAGCGCCCAGGATGGCAAAATGATCATTACTGACGGCACCAATACTCCAATGGCTGCAGCAGGTCTCGCAGTTGGTACATACTACTGCCCAATACTGTTCTACGGTAACTATGCTCAAAACCCAAGTGGCGGCTGGTTCTCAACCGACAGTCAGCCACGTCCAAGCGGCAGTATCTGGTGGAAAACATCAGCAACCGGCGGCGGGTTCAATCCGGTATTATCACAGTACAGCGCCTCAGCTGGTCAGTGGAACACCGTTAGTGCTCCGTTGTTCTCTTCGTTGTCTGCTGCAATTTATGGTCTTGATCCAACCGGTGGCGGTGCCAATATTACCCACGGTACAGTGATAGGAACTTATTCAATTGCACAAACTTCAAATTCGTACAACAGTTTGAATTTACGTGTGCAGATTCCTGACAGACCCTACAATGCTGGTGATACAAACAACACCACAGAGGGCCATGGCCTGCCTATTCCACCTACAAAAATTACCACAGCTACCAGTGGTCCATTTGTATCCAGCACCCCAGGCAACAGTTTCACTATCAACGCAACTGCACCGGGATCAGCCAATCTTATCAGCTACACCGTTACACTTACTGGCACCACAGCCAGCAGTTTTGTTGCCGACATTTTGGCTGCAAATATTCCATATGTTGTTGCCAACTTGAACGTTGAAAATACCATTGACCTTTATCATACCACAGGCGGCCAAATCCAAATGCAAGATGTCAGCGGCTCTCCGCTGGA
>Ga0164297_10002323_pt1 | contig 18990 bp, 20 predicted proteins | sample GEODES058metaG_FD_113539 | JGI IMG/M metagenome (GOLD analysis project Ga0164297, IMG submission 113539) | Dystrophic lake water microbial communities from Trout Bog Lake, Wisconsin, USA - GEODES058 metaG | ecosystem: Environmental > Aquatic > Freshwater > Lake | place: USA: Trout Bog Lake...
TCAGCATCCGTTCCACATGCATCTTCCCCATGGCGGCGTTCACATCCTGCTCGCGCAACCACAGCATCGGTGTGAGCACATAAGGGGCGGCGCAGCTGCACACATAACGCGCCTCGATATCGCACTGCAGCGCCTGTTTCAGCGTCTCGTATGCTTCTTTCCGACGCCCGAGCTTCATGAGCGCCTTGCCCAATTCCGCCGCATGTGCCAGACGCTGCGGCGCTATCTGGCGGGCCTGGTTGAAGTGGTGCAACGCTTGTGTGGTGGAGGCCTTGATGTCGCCACCATACACGTGGCGCATGACGAGACGGACCACCGGGTTGAGTGATGCCACCTCCATGTGCCACCGCCCCAACACATGGTGCGCCGCATCGTCTCCAGGGTCCAGCTTGACTGCCGTCTCGGCCTCACGTCTAATGCGGTTGCACAGAGCCACTCGCTGACGAGTGTCACTCACAAACAACGCAAGTCTGCCCAGGCCGAGCGCGGCACCGGTGTGCGCACGCGCCCGATGCGGGGCCATGACAAGCACCTCCTCAGCTAGCGCGACGCCCTCCTGAATGCACGCCAGGCCGTGCGCTAGGTTGGTGCTTGGCGGCGGCGTAGAGTTGCGCACGTGTGGCAGGCGGTGCAACGCTGCGTACGTCTGCCAGCCCTGGTCACTCGACTGCTTCGCCAACCTGGTGCGTGACACGGCGTCGTGGTGAGAAGGCGCGCGGCGTGGAGCACGCAGAGAGGGAGCACAAAGAGAGGAGCAGGTGCAAGGGCGGACAATGCGGCGGACTCGCCTGACCATGGCCTCCACGCCGTCTGCTGAGGACAGCCAGTGCTTGTCACACGCGGCGATGGCGAGCTCGTAGCAGCGTGCAGCGGCCGTCATGTCGAACGCCCTGTGAGTTATGCACAAGCCGGGTGCAGAGTCAGACTGTGAGCCACCGAGACAGCAGCCCGGTGGAGGAGCACTCACCGCTCGTGCTTGATACCCTCCGCCAGGAGACTGGCCGGGTGCAGTCCGAACGCGGCGGCGGCGGCGCTATCCCTGATCCGTGAAATCCGGGTCGCCGCGCCGCTCTTGTGCGGCCAACCCAAGCTGAAGGGCAACGTCGCGAGGCCTTGCAGTGACACTAGTGGCGGCATATGTGTTGCTACGTGCTGCCATGCCGCGTGCAGCCGGCTCTGCGTGTCCCTAAGTGCTCTCTGAAGCACAATGACCAGCTGCTCCGGCCCGCTAGCGGCTGAGATGGCACTTGTAGGCTGCTGCCTTTCCCTATGGCGCTCCTTCATGCGAGCCCTAAGGACGATGTATTGCACCCGCGTACAGCGCAGACTTGTCCTGGGCGTCCCTCGCTGTCTATCGTGCCTACCCCAGACGCCGGCGAGTAGAGAAAAGCCGCCTTCGCGGGCGCAGGCTTCTACCTCATCTAGTGGGCAGCAGCTATGGCTACTCCTGGCAAGGCGCGTTGTTCCGCTGCGAAGCTCCTCGTTGACTGTGTCTTTGACGACTCCCGGTTGACGGGCACACGCAGGCCCCGCGCGAAAATACGTCGCTGTCGCTGGAAGCCGAAGACAGCGTGTCTGGGTCAACGCCCCGGACGTACCGGCCGAGCATCCATATCGTCCCGGACGCTCGAGCACGACAGACGACCCTGGCGGCCTTTGCTGACGCGCCCAGCCCGCCTGGCTCCAAGTTCCACGCCTCCTTCCGCACCATGGGCGCAAACAAGGCACGCACCTGTGCGCGCGCGCCACTTGTGCGCCGAAGCTGAGCGTGGGACACACGAGAAGCACCAACCCTGGACGGTCCCAGCTGTTGACCCACGCACGGAGTCCAGGAAAACATCGCCGTCTGACGCGTGCGTGTCCTCGCCTGCAGGACGAGCCGCTTCCGCCACACGCCAGCCCCCTGACGTCCACCGCAAGCCAGGCTTTCAGAGGTGCGCGGTGTGGTTGACAGTTCCTTTGGCTTTGGAGCCTCCCAGAGCGCACAAGTGACTCTGTCTTGCCCACGTCTTCAACTGCTGCACTTGTTTCTAACACACCCGCGCGTCCCAGGGCCCACCGGGGCGTCTCCGCGCGAGGCTGGCGGCCAAAGGAGCAGTTCAGGGGCGCAGTCTCACCTCACTTCCAGCGCGCTGGGCCTCACCGGCTCTGACCAGGGCGGCCTCCCACCCCCAAAACCACTGAGCGCGGCGGCAGCAGCGAACATGATGACGGGCAACGTGCTTATGGGCGACGAGTTCCCCCGCCCAGCACCGCAGGAGGCTGTCCATCAGGAGCTCCAGGCGGACGCCAAGACGCTGTCCGCCATGACAGTGCACGAGCTGCGCATCGCGCTGCGTGCTCGCGGCCTCAGCCCGGCGGGTAGCAAGGTCACACTGGTGGACCGTCTGCTGGCCGGCATCGCAGCCGGGGTCGCGCCCTTGATTGTATCCTCCAAGCAGTACAATGCCGGCCTGGATAGCACACAGCTGTCAGTGGCGTATGCGCGCTCTGAGGGCGCGCCCTTGCCAGAGGGGGTGACTTCTCTTGCGCGGGCAAGCAGTTGCGCCATGCATTCGTCCCACCATGTTGCCGCCGCCTTGAATGGTGACGCAGCAGCTGTTGCTGGGAATGGTGACGCAGGGGATGACGCCACCGCGCTGGCGTCACCCTTGGGGCGGCGGGTCAATGAGGCTGCTCTTGCACAGATGGCTAGTCATTTTAGTTTGTCAAGCGATGATGCCGCCGCCGCCGCCGGAGACGACAGCCATGGCGGCTTGGGACCTGTGAAAGCGGCTCATCCGCGGCGCTTGGCAGATGGGGCGGGACACAACGTGTTCTTGCCTGAGGCGCAGTCCACCAAACAGTGGCTGCCTGGGAAGCAGAAGGACTACGCAGGGAATGGCATCTTCGATGCTGATGGAGAGCAGTCGCCGGCCATGTCTGGCCGCACAACGCTGGCAAAGCTGCAAGAGATGGCATCGCATGTTGTGTCTGACAGCACAGGGATCGCGGCCTTTGGTGAGCTGCCACCGCCCGCCGCGTTGAGTTCCGCGCGCAGCGCAGAGCTTAGCGGGGAGGGAGTCTTTGCAGTGGCGAAGGCGCCGCTTCCGCAGCCACCTGGTATGACAGCGGCTGCTTTGGCCAACCTGAGCAGTAGTGTCTTCACTCCAGAGTCCAGCCCAGCTCCCGGAGATGCAAGCAACAAGGCGTCACCTGGGTCTACGGAGGTGCAGTCTGGACGGGCGCGCAACCACACGAGCCAGTGCTTTTCAGAAGGATTCCTGGCAGCGCAGCCTGCGAAGGAGCCTGCTGGGGCGCGGGCGAAGCATGTGGAGGAGCTGTATAGCCAGCAGGCTGGGCTGGGCGCCACGATGAACTTTGCACAGGGGGATCCCAACCCGCCGGTGCCGGTTGCAAGACAAAGTGCGCGCAGGAGCTCTGGCGGTGGTGTGTCCAGCATTGTGCTGGGCTAGAAGACATTTCCTTTCACTGAAAGCAACGCATCAGCTGACATTTCACGCGGCGGCTAGTTGTCCGAACCTTGTCTGGTACGCGGACGATTGCAGCACGCCCGGCGCCTTGTCGGGCCCCACCAGCACTGCAGCGCCGTCGAGCTGGGACGTATCAGCGGCTGCTCTCCTTATGAAAGCCAGCGCTGTGCCATCGTCGCTGCACACAGAGGACACATGGCCAAGCGCGGCAACACTGTCATCGGTGGTAGCGGCAGCAACGACGTCACCAACAACACAAGGGGTTCCGGGGTTGAAGCGAAGACCCCACAGCGACTGTTTTGGACCCTCTCTTGCGGTAAGGCGAGCTATCACCTCTTGGCCCAGATAGCAGCCCTTTGTGGCTGACACGTAGTGCCTCAGTCCAGCCTCAAGCGCATTGGTTTCCTCAATCAGCTCCGCGCCACGTGCTGGAACGCCCTCTGCGATGCGGAGCCGCTCCCAGGCGTCCGTGCCTGCAGGGATCGCCTTGCACACGCCAGTGAGGGCAGCCCACAGCGCGCCTGCGACACTCTCATCAACAACCAGTGTTATTCCCGGGCTGGCGAGCCCGCAATCTGCAACCAGGATGACAGGCTGTCCCTGGAAGGCCACTCGGCAATGCGACCCCGGCTTCTGCTCCAGCAAACCCGGCGGCGCATTCATACGCTGCAACACATCATCCACAGTGGCGCCCACGAGCGCGAAGCACGCGGTGGCGCTCGTCACGTCCATCACGTCCACCTTGTCTGCAGGGAAAAGGTGGTGCTTCAGCGCCGCCGCAACAGGCTGTCCTGCCCCGGGCGAGAGGAGCAGCAGACAGCTGGTGTCTAGCGCAAGCAGCGTGAAAGCGTCCACCACACGGCCCGTAGGTGTCAGCAACGCAGCGTGTGTGCCGCCACCAGACGACAAGCCCGCGACGTCTGCAGTGCACAGCGCGTGCAGGAAACGCAGTCTGTCGGGCCCAGCCACACTCAGCCTGGCAGCGTGGGTGCGGTCAAACACGACGACGCCAGTGGAGAGCTTCTCGAGAGCTTGCTCGTCGTTGCCAAACGTGGTTGCAGTGCCGACTTCGTCGCTCCACTGCGCCCCGGCTTCTTCGAACAAGCTGCGGAGATCGCCGTCAATAGGTGGGGGCAGCAGGTCATCCAAGTTAAGAGACACGCGACACAGGGAGCAGCGTTTGAGCAGCAGCGCGGCGTTGTGGACAGCACGCTGACGCCCAGGTCCTCCTCGGGAGCAGGGCGCCGGAGTGCCTCCGCGGCTGTGTAGATGGCGACCGTAGGTCACCCTGCAGCAAGTCTGTCCGCTGCGCATGACTACCCCGGCGAAGCTAAACGCAACACTAAGCAGGGCGCCACGCGTTCTAGTGCGAGACGCGTTCCCTCGCTTCGTCGTTTGCAAGCGCCGTTCTTGCGTGTCATGTGATACCGCGCGTGGGGACGTCAGCTTTGTCTACTTATAGAGCGCCTCAGTGCGCGGAGCAGTCCGGACAACAGCGCCCACCATGAGTCATACATTTCTTCCGACAAGAAGCCTTATGCACAGACGCGTCGTCATGCCTGCGCCAGCCTCTCTGGACTGGAGTCTCGTCGGTCGCCTCGCAGCCTTTGCTGCGCTGGGCCTCTGGTGGGGCAGCAGGCGTCCTGGGCCCTGCCCGAGCTTGCTAGCGAGCCTCTGTGACGAAGCCGAGACTCCGACCAGAGACTCCGACCAGCGCACGTGTCGCTTCTGCTTGGCTGTGGGTGAGACCAAAAATAGCGGTCCGCTGCTGTCGCCGTGTGGCTGTCGCGGAAGCAGTGAGTTCGTCCATGAGTTGTGTCTTCACACCTGGCAGCGCGCATCATTACTTCGGAGTGGCACATTGGAGGACACGTGCCGCGTATGCATGCGACGCTATCAGTCCAAGATGACACTGTCACCTCGGCAGTCTATCATGACAAGGCTGCACGATTGGTTCAACTGGGATGCCGCGGATCGGCGCCATGCGTATCGATGCGTCTACGCCCGCATCCTCTGCAACACAATCCTCCCACTGGGAGAGCCACGGCTCCAGGGATGGCAAGATGTGGCTCTTCTGTTCGCAGCTGTGGAGGGGCGAATCCTCGGGTCGAGAGAGCTAAGGCGAGGACGACGCGCAGTTGTGGTGCTACACTCCGCTGCGATGTGCAGCGATGCTGTACAAACAGGAGCACTGATGTGCTGGCTGTCTGCCTTGTGCCTTGGCTCTGTGGGCGACGCGTTTGGGGCTGCCCACGATGCGCTGATGACAGCAGATGCGCGACACACGCGCGCTGCTGCCCTTCTTCTTGCACCGCCGGCGAGGCTCTTACGTGCAGTGTCCGGGCTGCTGCTGCTTCCTGTGAAGCTGATGCTCATCAATGGCGAGCCTGTGCACCGCCTGACGAACCTCGCGCAGCGCTACCCGGCTTTCCGCCTGTGATACCTCGGCCCGCTTGTGACGCACTCGAGATGATGTAATTCAGACCAAACCCATGGCATTTATGCGTCCAGCTAAATCCGTGACTGCGCGCAAGATGGACTCCCGCTCCTCAGGTGCGAGGCGCGACCCGAACTTCTGCGTGAACTTGTCAGGATGCCAGTCGGCCCGCAGTTTCTTCGCATCCACCGCCTTCGCGTCGCCGCACATGTACAGCTGCTCAAGCACGTCAATGTCCGGCCACGGGATATCAGCTTGGCTGATGGTCGATGGCGGGTTTGAGCAGAATGCATCCCAGGATGCAGCGAACGAGGCCCACTGCTCTGCAGGCAAGGCCGCGTTATTCTCCGCCGCAGCGCGCATTGCGTCCTCCTCCTCCGTGCTTTCCGCGGCAGCCATACCGGCAGCAGTGGGCTCCCGTGTCAGGCGGCTCCGTCTTGGCGGCTGCTGACTACGGGCAGCTGCTGCTGTTGGAGACATCTGCAGGTCCCCTTCACCAGTCCTGCCCTGACCGGACTCACGCACGTCACTCACACCACCATCACCAGCGGCCCCTCTCGCACGCTCAAGCTCGCCGCGCAGACGCTCCAGCTCCGTCTCCGCATTTCGAGCCCGGAACTCCCAATCTCTGGAGTCGCCCACCAGTCGCTGCATGTCCTTCACCACCGCTGCCGTGGCGTCACTCTGCGCCTTGCGCCGCTCACTGAGCGCGGTATCGGCGCCGGAGACGGCGCTGTCGAGCGCGGCGACGAGGCGCTGCACGCGCGCCTGCAACTCCGCAGCGGTGGTGTCAATCTCCTCCAGGCGACTCTTCACGCGCGCCTCCAGGTGGTTCAACACGCTCACTTCTGCCTGGAAGTCCTCCACACGGTCCTTTGAGAGGCCAGACACCATAGACGCGCGGCTGTCCGCAAGTGTGCGCAAGGCAGCGGTAAGGACCTTTGCCAAGCTGTCGTCTCTCACGCGCGCGCCGTCAATGCCAGCCTGCACGTCACGCAGCAGCGTGCGTGTGTCACACACGCAATCGCTCCAGGCCACCAGCACAGCGCCAGCTGCAGCGTCGCTCAACGGAGGCGCTGCTGCCCCAGTATCAACGCTCGCAGTCGGCTGAGCAGGCGCGAGCTCAGGCTCAGAAGCCCTCCGGTTGAGGCCGAACAGGCCAGATGGCCCGCCACACATCCGACTGGCCATGGCGACGATGGCAAACGCTTCGGCAGGGAGTCTGTCCGGAGCAACTGCCCCAATGGGGCAGCCCCATTGGCATACGAGTTGGCGTTCGCCAGACGCATCGTGTTGTTAACTAGCCGGAACTAGCCGCCATCAGCTTCCAGCGACTCGCCTTTGGATGGAGTTCCCGACCGGCAATAATGCGGGCGGCAAACGCGTCCGGGGTGCTGAGGTGCTCGCCCCTCGTCGTCGGGGACGGCGCCACGAGTTCGACGACCCCGAGGACGACGAGGACGAGGACGAGGGAGATGACGCGCCGCGTGTCCATGACCCGCTTATGCCGGTGAGGCGAGGCCAGCAGAGTGCGACAGAGGCAGCTCTTGCAGACGCTCTGCGCGCGGAGGCTCGCGCGAAGGCCGCCCGACAGCAGCACAAAGAGGCGGAGACGAAAGAGGCGAAGAAGTCAGGCAAGTCCAAGAAAGTGTCCTTTGCGGCAGAGGAGGGAGAAGACACAGTCTGCGCCGCAGAAACGGTGCGTTCGAACACAGTGTTTGTGTGCCTCGACCTGCCTCCTGACTCGCTTGTGAGTCACAGAAAGAGGCCCAGAAGGCAGCTGCTGCAAGAGCCGTGCGTCGGAAGGGTGCTAAAGGCAAGTCAAGTCTCGGACCTGACGTGTGTCTTCCTCTGACGCTTTGCTTTGTGTTTTTATCTTTATCGCTCGCCTCCAGATATTGGCGGCACCGATTTCGATGAAGACTTGGCTGTGGCAGAAGAGCGCGGCGCAGTCGGTCGCGGCGGAGGTGCTGGTCCCGGAGACGACGAGGGCGAGTTCGAGCCGTTCAACCTGGACGCGGAGCGCGAGACGGGCTTCTTCGACGATGATGGCAACTACGTGTTCCAAAAAGAGGAGGCGAGTCCGCATCGTGCGCACATTGCCTGCGCCAAGGACTGAATTGGGTATGTGCATAAACTCACGCCCTCCTATTGTTCGTGCATCTTGCAGAAGCACGAGGAGGATGCGTGGCTTGAAGGCGTTGAAGTTGATGAAAAGATGGCGGAGAAAGTCCGGCGCGAGGCGGAGGCGGAGGCGACGAAGCCTGTGGTGCGTGTTTGTTCTTTTGTGTGCCAACAAATTAGGCGAGGGACTCACGTGTCGAACAACGCCTTGTGCAGCACGTGTCGGATGCAGAACTGGCGAAGATGCAGATGGAGATTGCGGACATGCTGCTTCCGGTACGCTCTGCGACGCAGTTTGCAATTCGTCTCTATCCGACTGACGCGGTTTTCCACTCAACAGGACGAGACGGTACTGAGAGCGTTGAAACGCATGTCTGGTAAGCCTGCTGCCGGAGCTGGACGGGGTCGGGGTGCTGCTGCGCCTGGACGTGCCACAGCTGCTGCTGCCTCTCACATGGACCCAGCCCAGCGGGCCGCCTTCGAGCGACTGACTGAGCTCTCCAGCACACTCATGGCGTTTGGAGAGTACGACGTGTACACGTTTACCAAGGAAGGCTTCCAGCGCTCAGCGAGAGCACTGTGCGCCCCGGTGCCTGCCACCGCAGCGCCTGCATCTGCTCGCGGAGCCGCCGCATCAATGGACATGTTCGCTGACGATGATGATGTCAAGCCGCCGCCTGCAAAGAGGCAAGCCACAGCAGAGGCGCGTGTGACAGCGGGCACTGCTCCTGCTTCATCGCCGGACTTCAGCTCTTGGTCTGTTGCACAGCTGCGCCGCTTTCTCGATGTCCGTGGCCAAACTGCCGCTGCCACTGGAGCTGTGGAGAAAGGCGACCTCATTACGCTCGCAAGGGATACAGCCAGCACCGCTGGACTGCAGATCCCGGCGGGTTATGCATGGGACGCGGCATCGGGGCTGTACATGAGCACGGAGAGTGGCCTGTCTTATGACATAGCCACCTGTGCGTTCGGGGACTCGTCAGGACAGTGGTATCTGTGGGACGCAACAACCCACGCATTTGTGCCGTCCACGTGGACAACAGGGAGGTAGAGTTCTAGAGAGACGATATGTCTGTGTGTTCCGTTGTTCCTTCGAGGCAACTCATTCGTCTTGAGCGCCACGAAGTGCATTGATGCGACTCGCAACCTCCGTGACGCGGGCGAGGATGGCGTCCCGCTCATCAGGCGCCAGGCGCGCAGCAAATCTTTGCGCGAATCTATCGGGATGCCAGCGCGCTTGCAGGGACCGCAGCTCTGCGATGGCCACACTGCGCGGCGGCCGCGGGCCAGCCATAGGCTTCGATTCCGGGTCGAGCGCAGAGATGAGAACCGCAACATCCGGCCACGGAATATCCGCGAAACGAATCACCAACGCGTCATTTCTGCCCGCAAACAGCTCCCACGCACGCTCATGTGCCTCCATGCTCGGCGGACGCGCACCAGCGCCGCCTTGAGCCACCCATGCGGATGCCTCAGCCGCCGCTCGAGCTGCTGCCGCTGCTGTTTCCCTCGCGCGCATCTCCTCCGCGGCGCGGTGCTGTCTCCGCTGCTGCGCCGCAGCCTCGGCTGCTGCGATGGCCTCCGCGGCGGCGACAGCCGCGGCAGCCGCAGAATCCGGCCCGCTCATCTTTGCTCGAGCGCGATCTTCCCTCAATCGCCTTTCTCTGTTCGCAGCTGCTACAGCCGCTGTTGCGGCCTCATCTGCGCGATGCACCACTGCAGCAGCAGCCGCTGCAGAATAGGCAGACGAGGAGAGACTGCTGGCGGTGGCGGCATCTTGAGTGGCTGTCGACAGGCGGAGCATAGAGACGTCATTCTGGAGCTGCTTTATGTGCTTCGCCGCCAAACGGAGAGCTGCCTCTTGCTCCTGCCGCCGTTTCGTCTCATCATCGACCTGCGCGCGCAGTGCGTTGATCTCCGCCTGAGCGCGTGCCTCAGCTGTTGTCACCCTGCTGAGTTGCTCTTGCTCCTGGCGAAGCGCAATCTGCAACTTCGCCGCCTTTTGCCGCTCGCTGTCTAGCGCATCTCGGTGGTGAGCAGTCACCATGTTGTCGCCAGCACTGCGCGACGTGGCGATGGCTCGCCATTTCTTGACCTCAGCAAGTGCAACCGCAAGAGCGAACTCCACCTCCTGTTTCTGAGCAGCCATCACGCTGGCGGGACTGCCCGGCGGCGCATCATCACCATGAGTAGCGTCCAAAACAGGCGTCTGTGGCCGAGAATGTGGTTGAGGTGCACTACCGTTGCCGCCCTCCACAGCTTCCCTCCGCCATTTCAGCTCCTGGTTTGCAACCACGAGCGCTTGTTCAGCTGCCAGGCGCCGATGCGACTCGTCATCCGCGCGCTGCATCGCAATGGCGGCAGCCTCTTCTGCTGCGGCCACAGCTGCCCGCTGCCCTTCTTCCAGGGCTTGTTGCTGTCTCTGTCGGAGCTGCACCGCCGCCACAATGGCTGCCTCCGCCGCTTGTCGCTGCTTGGACTCCGCCTCTGCGCGGCGCTCTGCATCCTCAGCGCGCTGCGTGAGCTCCGCAAGAGCATTCGCACTGCTTCTGCTGTCTTGCTCCATCACCTCACGCATGTGGGCCATCTGCGTGCTCACCTCGCGCAACGCGTCATCCACAGCAGTGTCGTGTGCAGCTGCCTGGCTCTCAGCGCGCATGCGAGCAAGCGTGTACACCTCCACGGATGCAGCAGCCCCTGCAAGCTCGCCAGTCAGGCGCTGCACTTCAGCCTTGGCTTCACTTAAACCGCTCTCTGCTGCCTGTCGTCGCTCTAGCTCCGCTACTAATGCCGCCTCAGCACGCTCCCGGGCACGGCGCTCAGCTTGGAGCGCGAGTGAGGCCTTGTCTGCAGCAGCCTCTGCGGCCGTGGCATCCTCCACCCGAGCGGCCAGCGCATCTGCAATACGGCGCTGGGTTGCCTGCTCGGAGATGATGACAGCAGCACGTTGACGCTTGAGTTCGTCTCTGGTGAGACTTACTTGTCTCTCCAACGAGCTCGCTCGCTCAGTCTGTGCATCTAGAGCGCGTTGAAGTGCCTCCACCCGGTCGTGGTCACCGCTTCCCGGTGATGACTCGCTGCCCGGAGCGGGCGGTCCAGGTGGCGGCGTGGCCGGGTGCGGAGGAGCAGGTGGACTGGAGGTCAATAAGCGCAGCTTTTTCACCTCCTGCGCTGCTATTGACAGCGCCCGCTCCAGCGTGCGACGTTCGTTTTGCTCGTGCTGCAGCGCGGCTCGAAGCACCTGCACGTCGGGGCTTTCTCGCAGCGAGGCTGCCGTGGTACTGGCTTGCGCTTGCGCTGGTCCCTTTGCGCTGTACTCCCCGGCAACCACGTGGCCAGGAGAAGCCATGTGTGCTGTTCAAAGTTCGTCCTGGACGAGCTTGCAAAGGCGCCCCAAAACTGCAGGGGCGCGGTCCAAACAGGAAAAGAGCGCTGCCTGGGCCTCTGGATCAAGGCGTCTTTCACGCCTGCGCACTCACAGGCAGGACCTGCCTGCGCAGCGGCTGTCTTCTTCCATCGTATGTGACAGATCTAACGCACTTGCTAAGCGCCGTTGCGACGCGCGCGACTTTAGCCCCGGGGTAGCTTCCACCAAGTGCTCCCGCCGCACACACACGCGCCGTGGCAGGCCACACACTCTACAGCTCTCGGCGAGACCGCAATGCAGCTCTGCGCCGCCACGCACGTTTCCCAAGTGCTGGCTCGCCCCACTAGGCGCACGGCCAAGAGCAGTGCCCGTTCCATCGTTCCCCTTGCCGTGCACGTCGACGCCGCCACGCCGCAGTTGTCCTGTGACGAGACGCAGATGGTGGGCGTCGTCCTGCCGGAACAGGTGCGCACCTGCGCTCGCAGCTGGTCTCTCAGGGTGCAGAAAAGCTGACGAGCATAGTCTTGCTGTGGATCTGTGTGCGCGTCCAGAAGCAGCAGCAGGTTGGCTGCGAGGCCGTGGTTTGCATGGCCAAGTCGAAGTGCATCCACCCGGACAGACCTGTGGCAAAGGCCTGCGCCGACTGCCCTCGCCGCAAGTGAGAGTCCAGTTTCTTATTGAATAGCAAACACAGTCATGGGGTCACTGCGTCGCTGGCTCCACTTGTATTGTGCTGTGCTGAATACCGAAGCGCCGAGTCACCATGCGCTGCGCCTGCGCAAGCAACGACTGAGCAGTCGTCTCTGGCCCGTGCTCCAGGTGAACTGTGAGGACCGTCTTTCCAGGCACAAGCGCCCAGATATGGAGGTCGTGCACGCTGCTCACGCCCGGCAGCTGCGCGAGACTGCTGGCCAGCTGGGCGGCATCTACGTTCCGGGGGCATCGCTCCATGACGATGTCCACAATGTCGCGCATCAGCTTGCCCGTGGTGGCTAGCACCGCCACTGAGAATGTGAATGTCAGGATAGGGTCCAGCGCACGCAAGCTGGGTCGCCACCAGATGATGCCGCCCGCAATCGCAACGCCGATGCTCTGAATGAGGTCACCCAGGACGTGGAGGTATGCGCTGCGCACATTCATGTCCTCAGACGCGTCTCCACACTCTTCGTCGCCGTCGTCTTCCCCAACTTCTCCGATAGTGTCGCCTGTATCATCATCCCCACTTGTGCCGTGCGAGTGGCCGTGCGAGTGACTGTGCCCACCCCCATGGCTATGACCGTGACCACAGGGTGCTGCGCGACGCACAGGCGGCGGCGGAGGCGGCGGCGGAGCTGGCGGCGCTTCTTGCGGTGATTCAGAGGTGGATGTCACCACTGCGTCTGCAGGTGGCCGGGTGCCCAGGGTGAAGAATACCGCGCCTGGGGCTGAGTAATCGACTAAGCTGTTGCTCTTCTGCGAGCCCAGTGGCGGTGGCGGTGGCACCTCGCTGGCTGCTGGCTGAAGCAGCTGCGCCTCTTCATCGTCCTCTGCCGCCTCCGCAGGGCGCAGATGTAGAAGTGAGCCACCTGGTGCCCCCCGTTGCCGCGTGCGCCCGCCCCCGTGCCCACCACCGCCGCCTCCATGCGAGTGGCCGTGGCCGCCACTGAGGCCGCCATGTGAGTGGCCGTGCCCGCCGGCGCCTGAGAATACGGCCACTAATGCCAAGTTGACCACCACACCAGCAATCGCGACGCCAAACATGGTGCCCCCAGCCACGGTCTCCGGGTGGCGCAACCGGTGAATCGCCTCCGCGACAAGCATGCCGGTGACGAGCCACAACGCCATGACGCTGAAAAGAGCGCCAAGGACCTCTGCCCGGTGGTAGCCGAAGGAGTGCTGCCTCGACGCGCGTCTGCTGGCCACGTGCAGCATGACTAAGCTCACCGTGAACGAGCCCAGGTCCGAGAGGAGGTGGGCCGCGTCTGGGCGGCACACAGGGACACAGTTTGGAAAGTCAGCTCTTGTGCGGCGGTAAACCACGGGGCGGCGGAGCTCGTGGTGGCCGTGTGCGCACCTGAGAGGAGGGCGAGACTGTGTGCATAGTACCCGGAAATCACTTCCACCTGCGCGTGCCGCGCGTCCAGAGGCGGTGGTGAGGAGTCAGAGAGGCTGGTGGGAGGTGACACACACGCCCAGCAACTGGCTGTGGGCACACAGGCCGTGAGACTCCGCACGCGACGCGGGTGACGCACCACCATGAAGGTGGTGCACAGCGCCATGGCGTAGGCTAAGCGCCGCGCAGCCTGTGTTTGTGTGTGGGCAGGGGGGGCGTGTCAACCAGAAGTCAAGTGAAAAGCGAAGGCGCCTCAAGCTGTGGAGCACGCGAAGGCCGTGCCTGTTGCTTCTGCGGCGGCGGGTTCCCATCCGCGAAGCCGCAGACTTCAGTGTTGCAGGCGAGGTTCTTGTTTCGCGGCAGCAAGCTGTCCTGCAGGGCAGGCTGTGCCATCACTGCCAACGAGGGGCACAGAGCTAGCTGACGCGCGTATCACAAGCAGTCATGTCGTCTCCAACTTGAGCTGCGCCTATTCAGCGTGCGAAGGGGCCCCTCGACTCGGTATGCGCCACGCGTGCGCAGCCTCACATCGTCGCCGTCGCCAAGGCGCGTTTGTCGCAACACGCGCGTGTCCTAAGCCTCGCTGTCGCGCGTTCTGCTCAGCACATTGGGGCAAGATGCAAGGCCGGGTGCGTCCCCTGGCCGTGTGCTTTCATCCCTCAGCCGTTGGCCTCGTGTTCCTTACACCGCGTCGCTGCCACTGCCCAGGCTGCTGCTGGCGTGGACAACACACAGCGTCGGAAGTGGGACAGGGAGGAGTATGAGGCGAAGGCGGCGGAGCGGAGGAGACTGGAGGTGTGTCACACTCGCAAGCCCGGGTCTCTCAGCAGGCCTTGCGCGCTCACAGCCTCATGTTGCGCAGGAGGAGGCCGCTGAGGACGCGAAGCGCGCGAAGGTGTCCTCAAACCTGGGCATCGTGGTGCGCAAGCCGCTGAACAGAGAGGACATGATTAGCAGGGACTACAACGCGGAGCTCAAGGCCCGCGTGGGCACCAAGACGCTCGTGAGTCCAGACAACCCCAACGCAGCGGGCTTCTTTTGCAAGGAAACAGGGAAGACGCTGCGCGATAGTATCAGTTACCTGGACCACATCAACGGCAAAAAGCGTGCGTGTCCCTTTATGGAGCCTTGTGACACACCCTCTGCGCCATTGCACTGACTGCGATTGTGCTTCGTCTGCAGAGCAACGAGCATTAGGCATGAGCATGCGTGTTGAGCGGTCCACATTGGAGGATGTGCAGGCCAAGTTCGAGGCACACAAGCGGCAGAGGGAGGAGCAAGTGCAACGTCCTGGAGCGCCTGGCTTCGAGGCTCGAGTGCAGGCAGCTGTCGAAGAGGAGGAGCATGTGAAACAGCAGCGCAGGGAGCGGAAGTTGGAGAAGAAGAAACAGCAGCAGCAGATTGAAGCCGGACCGGCAGCGGAGGAGGGCGGAGGTGGCCTGGACCCCGAGATGGCAGCGATGATGGGCTTCAAGGGATTCGCAGGACGATGATGATGATGTGTGTGTGTCAATATCACTGCTGCGTGAAAGTCTTCTCCAGGCGGCTCCGCTCCAACGAGATGAGTAGCGCCTCCACGGCTGCCTGCTCCTGCTCTGCGAACGCAGACTGGGATGCCGGCAACGCTGCGCCTGCCAATGCAGGCGCCGAAGTGGCAGCACGAGCCTGCAGGTCTTTCCCAGCGGCGCTGTTGACGTAATCGCGCAGCATGTTCAGTGCAAGGTCCTTGTTGCCCCGGTGGGCGAGCAAGCAGGCCAGATCGCGAGTAGCAGTCGTCACCTCCGGCTGTGCCAAAGCAACAAGGCGTTCGAGCTGCAGCTGCGCACGTTCCAAATCTCCAAATGGCCGTCCACTCGCCTGCATGACGGTCGATCCGATGACGGTGCCCGTGCGGCCAGAGTCGCCGGCAGCTGCCCGAGCTGCCCTGAGGAAGCCGCTGGGCTCTTCCGGCCGCCATTCCCACGCCCAGAAAGCGCGTAGCAGAGCCTGTAGCGTGGCCAGCAGCAGCAGCCTGGGAGTGACTGCGCCGCTGGGTGTACTTGCACTGGACGCCCACCCTCCGGGAATGAACACGGGCGTGCTCACCACTTGCGTCCCCGCCGTCCGCGTGACTGGGTGCCGCCCTCCAGGCGCGACGTACACGTCTGCTCCCACGAGAACGCCCCGGTGCTGGAGGCGCTGCAGCAGCGCGCAATGCACTTGAGCCAGCGACTCAAGACGGCCCACCTTCTGCGCGAGGACGTGGTGCAAATACGTCCGGTATGGAGAGTTGACCTCCGTCCAAGCGGTAGGAGTCCTGAAGCGGCAGTGGTCGTACAGAAACGTGTCCAGCTGAGCTGCTCGGTCCTCCTCGTGCGCCTCAGTGTCACAATACGCGACCATGAAGTCGCTCGCCAGCGAGTCCAAGCGCCCCAAGTACGCGTCCACGGGCAAGGGAACTGCCGTACGCGAGGTCACAGCGTCGTCTTCTCCCGCCAGCAGCAGGGCGGCACGGGCGACGTCGCAGTCTGGTTTCGCCATCTCCTCTAAGAAGCCGTCTCTGAAGGTGCGTGCGAAGCCGGACCATAGCTCCTTGGGCGCGGCAGGCTTGCCAAAGGTCGAGTCGTCCTGCAGCGCACGGACGCTCCTAGAGCGACCTGGGCGACGCATGCGACGAAGCGACACAGGCGCGGGAGTATGCGCGACTACGAAAGCCATCTCGCGAAGGGAAGCTGCGTGCATTGGATGACATCAGCATCAATCGCTTTCGCCGCTGCGGGGCTTGGCGCTACTCGGAGGCGGTGAGAATGGCGTGCCACTCACCACTTGCGCGGTCCATCTCGCGGACAGGCTTCGCTTCAGCTCCTCCAACTGCGCTGTTGTGGTTGCCAGCTTCGCCTTGAGGGCAGCAGCCTCCATCCGGTCATGCGCTTGCTCATTGCGCACCGTGTCCATCTCAGACCGCACTTCATGCAACTCACTCCAGCTGCGCTCACACTCCGTCCGAGAAGTCGCCGCCTCCTGCTGTGCCGCCGTCGCGACAGCAACAGCCTCAGCGGCCTGGTGCTGGGCGGCAGCAGTCGCCGCCGCCGCCGCCATCGCCTCTGCGCGCGCATCACTCGCTTCTTTCCAGCTTGCCTCGGCGCTATCTTTGAGCGCGTCCAGCTCGCTTTGAGCCTGCGCGAGTGAGGACTCCCTCGCACGCAGATCCATCTGGATGCGTGCACGCTCCGCTTGCAGCGCCTCCACCTCACGCCGCGCAGCTGCCGCCTCCTCTGCATGTAATGTCGCCTCGATGCCGAGACGCTCGAGGCGCTCACGGAGGAGGTCTGCTTCCGCATCTTTGCGTGCAATACGCTCCTCCAGGACTGCGGCCAATGACTTCGCATTGTTCGCGGCTGCCTCTGCATCCGCCTGCTGGCGACGTGCAGCAGCCAGCGCGTCAGTCAGCTGGGCAATGTCACCGGATGCCTGCGCCGCTGCGTGAGCTGCAGCTAATTTCGCGGTCACCTCCGCAAGCTCCTCTCGTGCTGACGCTTCCCTTGCAGCTGCGCTGCGTGCATTCGACGCTGCCTCCGCCGTGTCTGCCCGAGCTGATGCCAACTCAGCCTGGAGGTGGGACAACTGCTCGCGCGTCCCTCGGGACTGGGCGTCTGCATCAGACCGAGCGGCCAGCTCCGCGGTGGTCGCGTCCCGGAGACTGGCCAGCTCCGCATCTGCGCGTGCCAGCCTTGCAGCCAAGTCCGCATTCTCTACTTCACGCACACGCAGACTTGCTCGCAGCGCGTCCACCTCGCCGCGCGCAGACGTGAGCTGCTCCGCCAAGGACTCGGCTTGTAGCCGCGGCTCCAGAGTTGCACGCTCCAGGCGGTGACTCAGCGCATCAACTTCAGCCTGCATCTTGTTACGCAGCGCCTCCGTCTCTGCGTCTTTCCGCGCCAAACGCTCTGCTGCCACCGACAAGTCGTGCTCGCGTTTCAACCTTTCTTCGCGCACTTCCGCCTCTTTCGCTGCGCGCTCACGGCGCAACACCTGCAGCTCCTGCTGCATCTCCTCATTGTCACGGCGAGCCTGGTCAAGCAGCTGCCACGCATTTGACGTTGGCCTCGAAGACACTCCACTGGCTGCAGGCTGCTGCGCGGTGGGGGCCCTCTTCGGCGGCGGAGTGGCCGTCTTCGGCTTCGCGGCTTGTGCGCCACCGCCGAAAGGGAGGTTCTGGAAGAACGCCTGCGCAGAGGCGTAAAAGCAGAGCAGGAACGAGGCCAAGTCAGTTACGGTCCATGTGCTTCACATGCTGCTGAGACGGCACAGACTCGGACGTCTCGTGTCTCGCCCACGTGCCTGTATGTCTCTGCCGCGTCCCCAGGCGAGGGCGAAGACAGACGCGGGTGTGTGAGCTTCGTGTGCTGCCCCAAACAGAGGCTGCATATTTGGCGTCCACACAGCGGAAACAAGCTTCCCGGCCGTGCGCCACACGCAGTCGCAGCTGCTCGTTGTCCACACACGCACCTGAAAATGGGCACGCGGTCGTCCACCGGCGGTGTCTGAGGAGGTCTCCCATGTGACCTTGGCGGAGTCTGCTCGTACTCCGCCTCGCTATCGGTGCCCACAGCGTGCGCACCAGGCGAGTTCGGCGCGTCTCTCCAGGTCGCCATGGCACCTGCGAGGAGCCGGTGCGTGCGCTGCGGAGCTTAGGCGCTCCAAATGTACCCTCTTCTTCGCCAGGGCGAGTCTGAGCGCTTCCAGTCCATGTGACCACGTAGAGCAGAGTCGCGCCCGCGGGCCCCACAGCAACCATGGTGAACGCGGTCGTTCTTGCGTTCGCCTGTTCCGTTGTCCCAGCTGCCTCCATGATGCTGGGTTCACTGCTGCTGACGCGCATCAAAATCAGCGAACGACTGCTGGCTGCGTTCCAGAACCTGTCCGCCGGTCTCGTCCTCGCTGCCGTCGCCGCGGAGCTGTTCCCTTTGCTGGGCAGCAGCACTGCTGGTGCCCAGATAGGCGGCCTCACGGTCGGCTTCGTGTGCGGCCTCCTGGTCGTCTTTGGCGTCGAGCGACTCGGCGAAGTGCTGGAGGTGCGCAACAAGCGGGAAGAGAGACACCAAAGTGCCTAGTGGCCACGACAGGAGCTAGCTGACTCCGCCCTCGCCCTCTCTGCTTTTAACCCCTCTTCGGTTCTCAGACTTCCGGTGACGGTGGCCACTCGCACAGTTTAGTGGACAGCTTCGAGGCTGGCGCCGCAATATCGAGTGAGCTGCTGAGCGAGCAACACAGGGGCCACATCTTGGTGCGTCTGTTTATTCCCTCGACCCACACCTTCTGTCACCCAGCCACAGAACTGAATTCTGAATCGAATTTTGACGCCGTGACACGCGCAGACGCATTTGCAAGAATTCTCTGCGGACGTGGACTCGATCGACGAGCGCGCTGACAAGTTGCTCAGCACGAGCTTGTCTCCAGACCAAGAGTCCGAATTGACGGAGAGCATCGACGAGGACGTGCACAAACTGGGGTACAA
>Ga0164297_10002325_pt1 | contig 18983 bp, 15 predicted proteins | sample GEODES058metaG_FD_113539 | JGI IMG/M metagenome (GOLD analysis project Ga0164297, IMG submission 113539) | Dystrophic lake water microbial communities from Trout Bog Lake, Wisconsin, USA - GEODES058 metaG | ecosystem: Environmental > Aquatic > Freshwater > Lake | place: USA: Trout Bog Lake...
ATGCGGAACTTGCCGCGGACATCGCCGAGTTGCAGCGAAGGATTCCCGACTGCGCCCCCGCGAAATGCGCGACTCACGATGGATGGCTGGCCGTGTTGAAGGCGCATGGATTTACTGAGAGCGAGTTCAACACACGCTGGCGCACGCGCATTGAGATGCTTCGTTTTATTGAACAGCGCTTCCGCGACGGCGCGCATATTTCGAATGAGGAAGTGACGACCTACTATCGCAACACGTTGATGCCGCAATACGCCGCGACGCACACCACGCCGCCGCCACTGGCCAACGTAGCCAATCGCATTGAACAGTTGTTGCTCGAGCAGCGCATCTCCACACTGCTGGAAGATTGGCTGAAGCAATTACGTGCCGGCGGCAACGTGCGCATCCTTGCACCGGGGGAGGATTTGCCATGAGCGATAACAAGCACGATGACAAAATTCCTCCCGAGCAAAAGCCGCAGGAGCAACCGGAGCATGAAAAGCATTCGCACCTGCATCTGCCGGAGATGCATATTCCTGAGCTACACATCCCCGACCTGCATGAGGCAGGCGAGTTGGTGCGTAGTGGCCAGCGGCGGCTAAATATATGGTTCCACTCTGCGATGGGCGCTGGCACGCTCCTGCTCATCGGCATCATCGGAATTCTCTGGTACACAAACACCGCGCAATTCGCTGCCCTGGTGCGGCAGCGTGTGCAGGCATCGATGGCCGCAGCCACCGGCGGGCGCGTCGAGTTGCAAAGCTTCCGCTGGGACATGTGGCGACGCAACATCATTGTGGATGGCGTGACGGTGCATGGTTTGGAAAAAGCCGGCGAGGCGCCCTACATGCATGTGGACCATGTGGAAGCGCAGCTGCGCTGGTCAGGGTTTTTCTTCAGTTCGTATGTGTATCTGGAATCGCTGCGCGTGGTTCATCCCAGCTTCCATTTGATTGTGGCGAAAGACGGCACCACCAACCAGCCGCATCCGGCACATGAGATGAATTCGATTCAGCAGACACTGCTGGACATGGCGGTTTCACAAATCTCAGTGGAGCAAGGCGTGGCCGTCATCAATACGCATGCACTGCCGTTTGATTTTGCCGCACGCAATGCAACGCTGAAGTTGAAATACGTTGCCGCTACACCGGGCACCACCGACGACGCGCACGCGGAACGCTACACCGCAGACTTCTCCAGCGATGATGTACACACGCGCACATTTTCTGAAGCGCAGGTGGCGTCTCGTATGCAGGGCCAGTTCCTATTTACGCGTGATGCATTTCATCTGCAGAATTTCCGCTGGAACACTGCGGCCACGGAACTTGATGCCGTCATGGACTTGACCAACTTCAGCCATCCGCAATGGCATGGTGTTGTCACCGGCACTGTGGACATTCACGAAGTTGCCGCGCTCACCGGCATTGACGGATTTAGCGGAGGCATCGCGCACATCAATCTGAACGCGCACAGTTGCGACAATGTGAAGCAAACGACAACACATAAATCGTTGCTGCAACTGAAACAGGAGCGGTCACCGATTGCGCAGCACACGTGCACAGAAAATTTCATTGTGGAAGGTTCGCTGAGCGGCAGCCACGCCGCCTGGGACAACCAGTTTGTGCAGGTCGAGACGCTCGATGCTTCAACGCAGGTTTATGTAACGCCGAATGAAATGGATTTCCTGAACATGCATGCAACGCTGGCCGACGGCGCCAATGGACGCGGCGATTTGCACATGTACAACTTCATGACCGACGCGCCGAAGACTCCGCTGCACGGGGTGCTGGATGCACATGTTGTCGACGTACCGTTGCATGATGTTCTGGTTTCCCTGGCTCCGAAGCAATATGCGGCTCTCGAATACAACACCGCCTCCACCGGTGACGTGCATGTGGAATGGGGCATGACGGTGCCGCAAGCGAGTGTGCATGGCAGCCTGCAACAGCGTGCGATTCCCGGTGCGGCAGGCGTTCCCATCAACGGCGTGGTGCAGGCATCCTACACCGGTGCCAGTAACACCATTAAGATTGCCAGCCTCGCGCTGACAACGCCGCAATCGAACATCGATGTTTCCGGCGTACTCGGCGTGATGAACGGCGACCCGCTGACCACGCTGCACACAGACATCACCACTCACAATCTTGGCGAGTTCGATTCCCTGCTGCACACGCTGAAGGTTTCCGGAAAAGTTTTCGGCAAAGACGAGACCATTATCCTGCGAGGCAGTGCGGAGTTCCACGGCAACCTTGCCGGACCGTTGCAGCAGTTGGACCTACGCGGGCACTTGAGCGCAAGCAATGTGGATGCGCCCGCCGGCAGATTTGTAACCGCGTACAACTGGCTGCAGCCCGATATTCACCTCGATGCTCTAAATGCCGATCTGGAAATTTCTCCGGCAGGCCTAAGCGTTCGCGATGCACATTTACAGCTCGGTGCTGGTTCGATGGATTTGCATGGACAGCTGCATCCATCCACAGTTCTGCGCGCTAACCCGTCGCCGCGCGGTCGCAGCTATTCAACAACGGTGTGGGATAAAAATTCCCTGGTGGATGTATCGCTTGATTCACACAGCTTCCCCATCGCCGCCCTCTTCAATATTCCGATGACCGGCGCACTCGATGCCGATGCACACCTTACCGGCACGTTGTCGCAACCTATCGCCACTGGAAAATTAAATGCGCGCAACGGCACGATGGGCGGCAGCAGCGTAAGCGAACCATATCGATTGCTGACGACCACTCTTACGTCGCAGGGATCGTTGTGGTCGCTGCAGAAAGCTACGCTGACAATGCCCGCCGGAACAGTGACAGGCGATGCCAGCTTCGACAGCATTTCGTCGCGCATCACATGGCATCTACACACCGTTGGATATGCACTGAATAAATTGCAGTCGATTGCCCCACGCACCGGCCTGACCGGAATGCTGGATGCTGATGCCAGCGCTGCCGGCACTGCAGAGAATCCAGGAATTCGCGGCACACTCAGTATCCATTCTCTCGCGCTGGTGCATCAGGATGCAGGCCGGTTGGATGCAGACCTGCACAGCAGCGGACACCAACTCATCTACAACCTGCACTCGGATGCATTTGGCGGACACTTCGAAGGCCAGGGCCAAAGTTCGCTCGACGTCGGCCACATGACGCAGATGCATGCCTCGTTCAGCGGACTGGACCTTGCCCCGCTGCTGCAACTTTCGCGCTTCCGCATGAGTGGACACTCAGAGTTAGGTGGGGAAATTTCGCTGAACGGGCCACTGGGCGAACCGGCCAAACTCACCGGCAATGCCATCATCAACCGCTTTCACATGGAGCTTTCCGGCATTGCATTGGAAGCAGCCGAGCCGCTGCACCTCAGCATGGCGTCGAATGTTCTTCATCTGGACCAGGTTCACATCACCGGGCCGGACACGAACGTACACATCTCTGGCGCGACGGAGTTTGCTCGCGTGAATTCGTTGCGCGTTCATACCGATGGATCCGTCAATTTAAAAATCCTGCAGACCTTTGATCCCGATTTGCTTTCCAGTGGACAGATAACGTTCAGCGTGGACGCCAACGGTGCGTTGGCAGCGCCCGACTACAGCGGCAGCGTTCACATCAACAACGCGGCGTTGGCGCTTACTGATTTGCCGAATGGCCTGAATCAGATTAACGGCGCGCTTGCCTTCAATCGCGACCGACTGGAAGTTCGTCAGCTGACGACGATGACCGGTGGCGGCATGATTTCGCTCGGTGGCAGCATCACGTTGCGCGATGGCATCTATGCCGACATCACTGCGCGCGGACATGACAATCGCATTCGATATCCGCAGGGTGTTTCTTCCTCGGCAGACACCGACCTGCGCCTGCAGGGCACGCCAAGCAACGCTCTGCTAAGCGGCAACGTGTTGCTGACGCGTTTCGGCATCAATCAGGAGTTTGATTTCTCTGCGCTGGCCACGAATGCCTCGGGTGTTACCGCGCCACCAGACCCGAATGCGCCCTCCAGCCATCTGCGACTCGACGTGCATATCACTTCCGCGCCACAGTTGGATTTCCAAAACTCCTACGCAAAATTGGTGGGCGATGTGGACCTGAATTTGCGTGGCACTGTTTCCACGCCCAGCGTTCTTGGCCGCATCAATATTTCTGAAGGCAGCGCCAGCTTTGCCGGAACGCATTATCAACTACAGAGCGGCGCCATCACATTCACCAACCCAGTGCGCATTGAACCGCTCATAAATCTTGATGCCACCGCGCGCGTTCGCGATTACGACATCTACATTTCGCTGCACGGTACGCTTGCGAACCTGCGGCCGAATTATCGTTCCGAGCCGCCGCTGCATCAGTCAGACATTCTCGCATTGCTGGCATTGGGTCGCACACAGCAGGAGGCGCAGATCTACCAGCAGCAGCAGGAGCAGGGCGGCGCAGACACGAATGACAACACGCTGCTCGGCGGCGCGCTCAACCAGACCGTCAGCAACCGCGCCCAACGGCTCTTCGGTGTGGGCTCGGTCAAGATTGACCCGACCTTCATCGGCACGCTTGGCAACTCCTCGGCGCGCATCACGGTAGAGCAATCCGTCACCCGCGACGTCACGGTGACCTACGCTACCAATGTGAACCAGACTGCCGAGCAACTCATCCAGGTGACGTGGGACCTGACGCACAATGTTTCGCTCGTCTCGCAGCGCGATGAAAATGGCGTCTTCTCCATGACCTTCAAGATCCGCCAGCGCCACCGATAAATGTGGCTGGCCGTGCGCGCTGCGTGATACCTTCATGCGCATGAACCGCAGACAATTTCTTGCAACCTCTGGCGCGGCAGCGTTGGCGCTTTCAACTGGAACTGCCGAAGCTGCGCCGCCTCCGCGTCCTGAGCCACACCCTGCGCCGCGCCCGTTGATGAAGCTCGGCTGCCAGTCTGCGCCCACCAATGACGCTCACTTGAAATTTCTGGCGCGTTACGGAGTCACGCACATCTGCGGCTATCCCACGCTCGATCAACCAGCCGGCGGCACGCGCGCTTTCCCAACGCTGGAAGAGCTGCAGCGCATGCGCGATCTTGCCGAAAGGAACCATCTCACCATCGAGTGCGTGGGGCCGGCAATTTTAGAGTCGAGCTTCATCGACAAAGAAAAACATCCGGCCATTCTGCTGGCGCAAAGTCCGGAACGCGATCGCGATATTGAAGGCGTTCAGGAACTCATCCGCAACTGCGCGCGTGTCGGGCTGCCCTCCATCAAATACAACATGAGCCTGCTGGGCGTGATGCGATCCGGTAAGCAGCACGGGCGTGGCGACGAAATGGATGCCGTGTGGCGGCTGGCCGATGCGCATCCGCAGAGCCCACTCACCATCGCCGGGCATGTGGATGCGGATGCTTTCTGGGAACGCATCACATATTTTCTTGACCGCGTCATTCCTGTTGCCAATGAATACAAGATCCGCATGGCCTGCCACCCAGAGGACCCGGGCGTTCCGCCAGAAGGCTACATGGGGGTGGACTGCGTGCTGGGCACGGTGGACGGCCTGAAAAAATTCATCACGATTCAGGAGAGCCCATACCACGGCCTGAACTTCTGCCAGGGAACCGTAAGTGAAATGTTGGCCGACCCGGGCAAGGAAATCTACGACATCATCCGCTACTTCGGTACGCGCAAAAAAATCTTCAATGTTCACTTCCGCAATATTTGCGGGCACCGCAATGATTTCGTCGAGGTCTATCCCGATGAAGGCGATGTGGACATGGTGCGGGCGCTGCACACCTACATTGAAGTCGGCTACCCGTACATGCTGATGCCTGACCATGTTCCTCAGGCCGCGACCGACCCCGGTGGGTTGCAGTCCTTCGCCTTCTGCTACGGATATATCCGCGGGTTGATTCAGTCGGCGCAAAACACGCACCCGCTGAGCGTATAACTGCTTTGGCAGTATAAAAATTATTTGACGATGGCTGCGGAATGTACGCATCCATTTCAATGAAAAGTGTGTCTATATAGAGGGATGGCAGTGTGCACGTTACCGCTGCCAGCCGAGATATCGAACATGCTGCGGAAATGTAACAATCGGATACCGCTGCTGGTTAGGAGAATTCCAATGAAAATTAAATTTGTTGCTTATGATTCATTGTTGCCCCGGGCGCTACCTCTGTTGCCTCAATTATTTTGGACAACGGCTGTATTCCTGCTGGCTATTGCCCTTACCGCTCCACGCGCTGGCGTTGCGCTGGCGCAGGCCACACTTGCCTCGCATGACGGTGCCGCCAGCGCAGCTGACTCGCAGTTGCAAGCCGACGCCCTGAAGGCGCTGAAAAATTCCCGCTTCAAAAATGTGCAGGTCTCGGTGGTGAACGGTGTCATTACCTTGACGGGCACGGTGAATATTTACGCCGACAAGGAAGAAGCTGATTCCAAGGCGCACCACATCAAGGCAGCCGCCGCCATCCGCAACCAGATTCAGGTGGCTGGGCCGACCGTCTCCGACGCGGAGATTTACAAGAAGCTGAGTGACCAGATTGCGTGGGACCGCATCGGCTACGGAACCACTCCGTTCAATGCCATTGATATCCAGGTGAGGAACGGTGTCGTTCTGATGACCGGCCATGCCTATGGCCCTGTCGATAAAGATTCTGCCGTGGCACTGGCGAAATATTTCAAAGGCGTCAAGGATGTGATTGACGAAATTGAAGTAGACCCAGTCTCCAGTTTTGACGACCAGACACGTCGCGCCGAATACTACTCGATTTACAGTTACAGCGCGCTGAGCAAGTACGGTGCGGACCCGGCGAAACCCATCCGCATCACCGTCATCAACGGTACGGTAATTTTGAGCGGTGTAGTCGACAACAAGACCGACAAAGACCTTGCGTATATCCGCGCCAGCTCTGTGCCGAACGTCTTCAAGGTAATCAACAACCTGCGAGTCGCGGGACAAGCGCCGTCCACGGAACCGACAAGCAGCAGTTCCGTCTCAAAATAAATTCTCTATCGCGCCCCGTTTTCGCTGCCAAACTTCGGCAGTGAGAGCGGGGCGCATTGCATTTCTGCGAAAATAAAATCATGACCCTGCGGCAACGCTTGCTGACCACGCTCGACATGATTAAGTGGGCGCACTCCATTTTTGCACTGCCCTTCGCACTCACCGGTGCCATGCTGGCCGCGAATGGTTGGCCGACCTGGCGCCAGTTGCTGTTCATCGTGATTTGCATGGTCACGGCGCGTTCGGCGGCGATGGCTTTCAATCGTCTGGTGGATGCGCGCTACGACGCCACCAATCCCCGCACGAAGATGCGTCCCATCCCATCCGGTTCGCTCTCGCCCGGATTCACCGCCGGTTTCACCCTTGTCAATGTTGTCGTCTTCATCACCAGCGCCGCCATGCTCAACCGGCTCACGCTGGAGTTGTCTCCCGTGGCCCTGCTGGTGCTGCTGGGCTACAGCTTCTGCAAGCGATTCACGCAATGGGCGCATCTGGTGCTGGGGCTCGCACTCGGCATTGCACCGGCTGCCGCGTGGATTGCCATCCGTGGTTCGCTTGACCCGCGTATCCTGCTGCTCACCCTTGCCGTCATGCTCTGGGTCTCCGGCTTTGATGTGCTTTACGCCTGCCAGGACATCGAGCATGATCGTCGCGAAGGCCTTTATTCCGTGCCCGCAAAATACGGCATCAACGCTGCTTTCTGGATTGCGCGTCTGCTGCACCTCGGCATGCTGGCCGTACTGGTCTCCCTTCTCATCGTCTTCCATCTGGCATGGCCCGCAGCCGCTGGCGTAGCGCTGACCGCGTTGCTGCTCGGCTATGAACACAGCATCGTCTCGCCACGCGACATCTCCCGCATGAACGCCGCGTTTTTCACGCTCAACGGCATCATCTCCGTCTGCTACTTTTTCTCTGTGATGTTTGCCCTGCTGGTTAAGTAAGTTCTCCTCCGCCGCCGCATGAGAATACCGTGCGATAATTTTGCGAGCAGGGATTAAATTCCCGCTCTATCGGAGATGCTGTGCGCGTTGCCATTCAGGGAGAACCGGGATCCTTCAGCCACGCAGCCGCCATGCAGATGCTGGCCGGTCAGGAGTTGGTGGAGATTGTCCCCTGCGCGGTTTCCGTGGATGTCTTCGATGCGTTGGTGACGCAGGCATCGGTGGACGCAGCCGTCATCCCGATTGAAAATTCTCTCGCCGGCTCCATCCTCGAGCATTACGACCTGCTGCTGCAGCAACCCGTGCGCATTCTGGCCGAGCATCGCCAGCGCATCCGCCACAATCTTATCGGCATTCACGGCTCGCGCATTGAACATCTGGAGCGTGTCTTCTCACACCCCATTGCCCTGGCGCAGTGTCGCAACTTTCTGCGTCAGCATTCACATATTCAGGTGGTTCCGTTTTATGACACCGCCGGCAGCGTGAAGCAAGTGGTTGAGCAGCACAACCGCCATCTGGCCGCGATTGCCAGCACCGAAGCGGCCGTTCTCTACGGCGGAGTAATTCTTGCTGCAGGCATTGAAGACAATCCTGAAAATTACACGCGCTTCCAACTGCTGCGTCGCTCGGCGGACTCTACCCCGCCGCCGGATGCCAACCGCATGAGTCTCGCCTTTGCGTTGGAAAACCGTCCCGGTACGCTGGTTTCCACGCTGCAACTGCTGGCCGAGCTCGGCGTCAATCTCACCAAGATTGAGTCGCGCCCCATGCCCGGCAAGCCGTGGGAATATGTCTTCTACGTGGACCTGAACTTTGAGGGGCTCACCGTGGCCGACGCCGCCGTGGCTGCGCTGGAACGCCACTGCCCCATGGTGAAGGAACTCGGCCGCTACCGCAGCAACTAGCCCAGCCAATCCAGGTGTCTCCCGTCACAGACAATCTCCTGCCCTGCGGAGCATGATTTTCGTAGGCCAATGAAATTGAGATTCAAAGTCGTCGCCGTAGTGCTGGTTTTCATCCAGCTGATGATTTTTGGCCCCGTCGCGCTGCTGGCCTGCCCCATCGCATCGCCACACTGCCCCATGCATGCCTGCACTCACCATGCCAGCATGATGACCTGCTGCATGGCCGTCACCACCTCCAGCGCAACACATTCCAGCGCAACACAGATCAGCCGCCTGCAAACACCCTGCTGCACCATCGCACCGGTACACGTTCCCGTTGCGGCATTGTTGAACAAGCCCATCTCGCTGCGGCAGCAGAACACAATCCTGCTTCCGGCAACACTCAGCCTGCTGCACTCCAATGGCGGCATGGAACACATGGCCGTCTCTCCACCCATAGAAAGTACTGCGCCAGCGGTGAATCGAAATATTCTCTTCAGCGTCTTCCGGATCTAAACCACTCCTTGTACTTCGAATTGCATCTGCCAGTGGGCCACGCCCACTAAACGCGCTCTATGCGCCGCTTTGCAAGCAACCGATACAAGGAGATTCAAATGAAACGCATCTTTGGAATGATGTTCCTCACTTTCGTCATCGCCGTAGCCGGCTTTGCCCAAGTGCAATTCCCTGCCAGTCATGCAGCCGCAGCGGCTTGCTGCGCCGGCAGCACCTGCCCCATGAGCAACGGCTCCTGCACACATTGCACGTCAGCACAATGCACCAGTTGCGGCCAGACTTGCACGATGTGCGGTTCCGGCAGCGCGCACAAGTAATCCAAAACGCAATGCCAGGAAGTAGGTAACTCAAGCAGCAGGGCGGGGAGAAATCTCCGCCCCGCTGTATGATTACCAGCAATTTTCATCAACATGCCGCGAAAATCCACGGCAGCGATGTTAAGCTTCTAACTGTGAACAGCGCTAACACTGAAGAACTCGTAAAGGCCATCTCCTCCAACTGGCAGGCGGAGATGCGCGGCTACCACACCTACACTGCGCTATCGCAGCAGGAAAGCGATCCGCACCGCAAACGCACGTTGCGCCATCTGGCACTGGCGGAAAAGCATCACGCCGAGCTGTGGGCCGGGCGCATCACGGCTCTGGGCGCTGTCATACCCACGTATGACGGTCCCGAAGGCGGTGACGCCGATTCCCTCGCCGCACGCATCGGCGGGCAGGACCTTGCTCTGCGTCGGTTGGAACTGGAAGAGAGCCGCGACATTGCCCGCTACGGCAAACAGATTCGCGACCTGAATGATCCTGAAAGCATGGACATCCTGAAAGAAGTGCTGGCCGACGAGTCCGACCACTACATCACCCTCGGCGGCCTCATTCGCCATCATCTGCCTACAGAGCCATGCGATCCCGAACAAGCACAGGTGGCGTTGAATGAACTGACCGCGGCGCGCGAGAAGGGCCAGCCCAAGGCAGCCAGTTGGGTGGGCGACGCAATTTACGGCGTCAATGACGGCCTTGGAGCCATCTTTGGCATCGTCTCCGGCGTTTCCGGCGCTACGCTGGGCAATAGCCACTTCGTGCTGATTGCCGGCCTGGCCGGCATGATTGCCAGCGCGCTTTCCATGGGTTCTGGCGCGTACCTCGCCGCCAAAAGCGAACGCGAAATCTACGAAGCTGAATTTGCCCGCGAAAAAGATGCCGTCGAATACAACGAGGCTGAAGCGCGCGAGCTTCTTTCGCTCACCTATCAGGTGCGCGGCCTGACCGCAGAAGACGCCGACCACTTCGTCGGCCACATTGCCGAGAACAAAGAACGGCTGGTGGAAGAGCTGGCCCGCGAGCGGCTCAACATGACTGCCGACGGTTTGCGCAAACCGTGGGTATCGGCTTCTTCCGGTGCGCTTTCCACCGCCGTCGGAGCCTTCATTCCCGTGCTGCCGTTTTTCTTCATGGCAGGTCTGCCGGCCATCATCGTCGCCGCCATCATTTCACTGGCCGCACACTTTGCCGTCGGCGCAGCCAAATCGCTCATCACCATTCGCAGCTGGTGGTCCAGCGGATTTGAAATGACCTTCGTCGGCGCCATCGAAGGCGCAGTCACCTACGCCATCGGTCTCGCCATCGGCCACATCGGGACGTAGCAGCTTGCATCACAACTCAACGCTGGTGGAATCCGGCGGCGATAGCGGCCCTGTCAGCACGCCCACCGGTTCCAGCGGAGCAGCGTCATCCGGCGGCAGCGGCGGCTGGAATGCCTTGCGGTAGCAAATCAACACGACTATCCATACGGCATAGATGATGCCACACATGAAAAACATCAGGCGCATCATTGCAACGAAGGAAAACGCCTGTCCTGCACCGGCGTTCCAGAGATTGACCAACGCGGGCATCCTCGCCATGGTGGATGGTACCAGCGAGTAGGTAAACATCAGGCAGATGCTGAATGCCAACAGGATGATTTTCGTCCACCATGCCCAGGGCTTCAACTTCCACAGGCCGATACCGCAGGCCGTCTCCAAGGCTGCAAAGAGCAGGTAATACGCCGCCTTGCCAGCGCCGTAAATCGGCCATGTAATGACGAAGGCATACTTCATGGTGAACACGAACACAAACAGTTCCGCCGCGCCTAGCAGGCTGAAGATTGAAAGCACACTGATCCAAAGCGGCCGCTGCCCCGGAGTTATACCGACTGCACTGACATCGCCAAAGGCCGCGCGCGTGGAACGCAGATTGAAATAAACCAGCCACCAGATTCCAATCAATGTGATGAGTCCATAGACAAAGAGCGCGATTGAAAACATCACCACCATAACGGTGCGTGTCGCCTGCGGATTGTCTCCCGGAATGGGCATTTTGGCGGCGGCAAACATAACAGCGATACACAAAATAAATGCGAATGCACCAAAGATTGCCTTCAACCCGCCGAGTATCAGCACCGAGTAGCGCGACCACTGCTTCATGCGGAAGAGGCCAACACTGGTGGCGATGCCCCATGCCGCCATGCCAACCAGCACCGCTGCAAAAACCAGCATGATGCCCAGCGTCTGTGCCGGGGAGGCAGCCTGTGCGCCGGTATACGGATTCACTCGACCGGAACTCGCCTGACTGTAGGCCGCTAGGCCAGCCAGCGCCATAAAGGCCGCTCCCAGCAGCTGCAGCAGAGAAAGAACGATAAGGATGACGGCAGAGAACACTACTCCGGCAGGCCGCTTCATGGCGAATCTCCTGATTGCAAGGGGATGCGTATGCACTCACAGTCTAGTGTGGAATTGCCGTTCCAGAGGAAAAAATTGGCTGCGCAGCAGGGTCGGCCAACAATCTCAAGCTTGCTATCGTAAAGCCCATAAAAGGACTTGATCCTGCGTGATGGACTCCAGCGTTCGCCTCAAAGTGGGTCCAAGTTGTAGTGGCGGGAAATTGTGCCGATGAAGCCAGAGTGTGGCCTATGAATACTGAACAATTGCTCCCTATGGGCGCAAACCGGGATGGAAATGGCCGATTTGGCGGAACCAAAGGCCGGTTTTTGGCGTTCTACCGTCTAAGGGAGTGAGTGGAACCATGGTTCAGCAATGCTTCCAGGCCTAGAAAGAAGAATTAAGCCATCTAAAATGAGCGAGATAGAAGATTATTCACAAGATTATGCATCTCTTGCCAGAGTTGCTACATCTTATAGATGGAAATCTGATATAAACTCACTCATAGTTGGCGAAAGGGATGTACATGGCAGACGAATTTATCAGTATTCTGCAGACCAAGTCTGATGACTCCAAGAACCGCGCCTCGCAGCGTAATGCCGCATTGCCGGTGCTTCCGGTTCGGGACACGGTGCTGTTTCCCCATGCGGTGCTGCCACTGACCGTGGGTCGGGAGAGTTCCATCCAGCTGATTCAGTCACTGGGCGAGGACAAGTCCATTATTGTGGTGGCGCAGCGCGAGGCGCGGCTGGATACGCCGGAGCCGACGGATTTACACGCCTATGGCACACGGGCCACCATCCACAAGGTGGTGAAGATGCCCAACCAGAGCCTGTTCGTCTTTACCGAGGGCATGGAGCGTGTGCGTCTGGGCGAGTTCACGCAGTTGCAGCCATACATGATGGCGGTACCCGAGGCCATTCCCGAAGATGCACTGGAGCGCACGCCGGAGACGGAAGCATTGCAGCGGTTTGTGCTGTCTCAGTTCCAGCAGATTGTGACTGCGTCGCCGACGTTGAGCGACGAGTTGCAGACCATTGCGCTGAACATTGAAGAGCCGGGTCGGCTGGTGGATTTTATTGCTTCGCAGCTTCCCTTCCTCTCTACTGCAGACAAGCAGGAGATGCTGGAGACGCCGGACATTGCGGCGCGCCTGGAGCGCATCAATAAGCACATGGCCAAGGAACTTGAAGTGCAGCAACTGCGCAACAAGATTCAGAACGAAGTGCAGGATGCGGTGCAGCAGTCGCAGCGCGATTATTACCTGCGCGAGCAGATGAAGGCCATCCAGAAAGAACTGGGTGAGTTGGACGAGAACCAGAAAGAAGTGGACGATCTGCGCAAGAAGATTGAAGCAGCCGGCCTGCCGGAGAACGTTCGCAAGGAAGCTGATCGCGAACTTTCGAGGCTGGCACGGATGTCTCCCATGGCAGCCGACTACTCGCTGACGCGCAACTACATTGAATGGCTGGCGACATTGCCGTGGACAAAATCCTCCGGCGTGGAAACCGACATTGCACAGGCGCGCGAGATTCTGGATGCCGATCACTACGACCTGAAGAAGGTGAAGGACCGCATCCTGGATTACCTGAGCGTACGCAAATTGAAGCCTACGATGAAGGGACCGATTCTCTGCTTTGTTGGGCCTCCGGGCGTGGGTAAAACCAGTCTGGGCCGCAGCATTGCGCGTTCGCTGGGACGAAAGTTCTCGCGCATCTCGCTGGGGGGCATGCATGACGAAGCGGAAATTCGCGGACACCGGCGCACGTACATCGGTGCCATGCCCGGCCAGATTATCCAAAGCCTGAAGCGGGTGGAAACCAACGACCCGGTCTTCATGCTGGATGAAATCGACAAGCTGGGACGTGATTTCCGCGGCGATCCAGCCTCTGCGTTGCTGGAGACGCTGGACCCGGAACAGAACTCGACCTTCCGCGATAACTATCTTGACGTGCCGTTTGATTTGTCGAAGGTGCTGTTCATCTGCACGGCCAACCAGTTGGATACGATTCCTGCGCCGTTGCTGGACCGCATGGAAATCATCGACCTGACCGGTTACACCGAGGAAGAAAAGGTGCACATTGCCAACCGCTATTTGATTCCGCGGCAGATGAAGGAAAACGGAATCGAAGAAGCCGAAGATGTGAAGCTGCTGGAGTTCCCCGAGGAGAGTGTGCGTTACATTGTGCGCCACTACACGCGTGAAGCCGGCGTGCGCAAACTGGAGCAGTTGATTGGCACGGTTTGCCGCAAGAAGGCGCGGCGCGTGGTTGAAGGTGACAATACACTGCTGACGGTGACGCCGGAAGTAATCCAGGAATTTCTGGGCGGCATCAAGGTGCGCGTGGAAAAAGAAATTGCCGAACGGACCAAGCGGCCGGGCGTTGCAGTGGGTCTGGCGTGGACACCTGTAGGCGGCGACATTCTCTTCATCGAAGCCAATCGGATGAAGGGCAAAGGTTCCTTCACCATCACCGGGCAGGTGGGCGATGTAATGAAGGAATCCATGCAGGCCGCATTGACCTGGGTACGTTCGAATGCAGCTCGCTTCGGGCTGGATGAGGACATCACCAAGGACTATGACCTGCACCTGCATGTACCGGCAGGCGCCATACCGAAGGACGGCCCCTCGGCGGGCATCACCATGGCCACGGCGATTATTTCGCTGCTGACCAATACGCCGGTGCATCCGCTGACGGCGATGACCGGAGAAATTACGCTCAGCGGCAACGTGCTGCCGGTGGGCGGCATCAAGGAGAAGTTCCTCGCGGCGAAACGCGCCGGAGTCAGGGACATCATCCTGCCGACCGAATGCCGGCAACAGGTGGAAGAAGACCTGACACCCGAGCAGACCGAAGGCGTGATGCTGCACTATGCCGAGCACATGGAAGACGTGATTGCGGTGGCGCTGCCGAAACTGACAGCGCTTCCGCCGGCCGCTGCCAAGGCAAAATCCGCCGGCGCATACACGCACTGAGAACCTGCAGTGCAGTATGCTGAAGCGGATGAAGCTGCGCATACTTTATTTCGGATTGCTGAAGGACCTGATGGGCAGTGAAGGCGTGCCGCTGGAAAGCGAATCGCTGGATCTGCCCTCGTCTTTTAAGGTGGCTGACTTGCTGCAGCATCTGCGGACGCGACGCAATACAGATTCCGCTGTGTGGGATTCGCTCGCGGTTGCCGTCAATCATCACTATGCGGAGGCGTCGCTGGGGTTGCACGATGGCGATGAAGTCGCGCTGCTGCCGCCGGTGAGTGGTGGATAATTTTCTTCCGCTTGCGATTTGCATCCCGCCGCGTTGACCCGAAAGCCCTTTAGCCGATATACTTCAATCTGCTGAGCGGGAGTAGCTCAGTGGTAGAGTGCTTCCTTGCCAAGGAAGATGTCGCGGGTTCAAATCCCGTCTCCCGCTCCAAAGCAACCTCCTGACGCGCACCTCTCCAGCGCAACGGGGAATGTAATCGGCCTCGCTGATCGGCCTCTCGACTTCAGCGACCGGAACGCAAACATCCTTCCAATACGGGGCGCGGTACCCAAGTGGTAAGGGAGAGGTCTGCAAAACCTTTATGCGTCGGTTCGAATCCGACCCGCGCCTCCAAAAAACTCCTACATATAAATCTTCCGCAACCACACAATAGCGGTGGGTTCTTTATCGCGAAATTTTCGACTTGATAGCATGAGTCATGGTCAGAAAAATCTCCGCATTCATGTTGGCTGCAATCTTCTGTTTAACGCTCACACCTAAAGCGCCTGCCCAGAACACAACACACCACGTCATCTTCGTTGTCACTTCCTCCGACCAGAATGACTGGAACACGGCAATGGTGCTGGCGAACCACTTCCTCGACGGCATCCAGCCGGACGCGGCAACGGTTGAAGTCCTTGCCTATGGTGGCGGCATTGGCATTATGGCCAAAACAGCGCCGACTGGGCCGCAACTCGCCGAGCTACAGAAACGTGGCGTTCATTTTGTGGCCTGCGAGAATGCGATGCGAGCGCATCACATCCTCAGTTCAGACCTGCTCTCCGGCGTCACCACGGTACCCTCGGGCATTGTGGAACTCGTCCGCAAGCAGGAAGCCGGCTACGCCTACGTAAAAGTTGGCGAATAATTGTTCGGGAATGAAAGCGCTGCGTTACTTCGGACCGAGTAGCACTTGGAAGCCGACGTAGGCGACCCATGTGGGCTGGCTGTTGTTGACCGATGTAGCCTGAAAACTGCGGGCACCCATCAACAGCAGGTTCAGCGTCTTTGCCTTGTTCATTGCCTGCCGACCGCCGATGCCAATCGTCGTCTCGCGCTGTTTGGGATAGCCCGTGGCAAAATTGCCAACGCCCTGCACGGTGTGGATGCGGTTGGCGTCCTGAATATCGTGCAGTTCGAGGTAGACTTCTGTGGCATCAGAAAATTGATGGCCCACAATGAGTCCCCGCTGCCACTGCTGCGGCACGGCGTGATTGCCGAAACTATAGCCGAAGTCGCCGTTGACGAGGATGGGGCCCACGCGGAAGTTGTATTCGATGGGCAGGAAAAAGTTGGGCCCGGGCGCAACCAGGCCCCGCGGCACGGCACGGGTAGGGTTATCCAAAAATATCTGCGGATAGGTGGAGATGCCGAGGTTGGGGTCGAGTGGCTCGTCGGCTGCTTCACCGGGCTTTTCTACTTTCGGCGGCGGAGGATGAATCACATCCAGCAGACCTGTTCCCCAACGGCCGCGGAACCAGGAATTGTCTGTGGCGCGATGCTCGTAGAATCGCCACTTGATGCCGGGATCGCTTTCGCCGAGACCGCCGATGGTTTGTCCGGGCACGCCCGGCTGCGCGAGTGTCTGCTCGATGGCGATAGGGATTTCGTACTTCAGCTGGATACGATCGCCGAGGCCGTAATTGATATCGACGTCGGGGACCTGGTAGGCAGCGGAGGAGCGGTTGCGGTCGCCAGTCCAACCGAAATTAATTTCCCAGTGCTTGTTGCCCGGCGTGCCGGGATCGTCGGTGATGAACGGCGGGCCGCCCTGCGCATGGGCAGGATGCGCCAGAGAAAGTATTGTCAGCAGGACGATAAAAATCCTCGCCATGCCGTGCTTAGTTGGGCGCAGTGTCATGCCATGCCAGAATAGCAACTGCATTGTGTCCTTGTTGTGAAGAATCTCGTACGGATTAATGACGTGTGAGTTCGGTGATGAGTTTCCGCCATTCGGGCCAGCCGGCGATGAGCGCGTCGCGCGGCGAGTCTTCGTAATCCTCAAATTCAAATCCGGGCGAGACGGTGCAGCCAAGCAGAGCGAAGCCGTATTCCTGCGGCGTATCCGGCACGAGGCGCGACCCCTGCCATACATCACGCGGAACTACATGCTGCGGAGTTTCTCCAGCGACGAGGTTGTTGCCGATGCGAACCACGTTGCCAGTACCATCAGGCAGCAGCTGCAGCATCTCCACCGGATCGCCGAGATAGAAATGAAAAATTTCATCCGAACGCAGGCGATGCATTTCAGAGAAGGTGTGCGGCTCCAGCAGATAGTAGATGGCCGTGCCGGTGATCCGCGGCGATGGATACCGCTCGGCGTTAACGATGCGTTCGTCGGATTCGTACGTGCGCACAAAGCAACCGCCTTCGCGCGGATGCGGCTGCAACCCAAGCAAACGCTTTACATCCTCTGCCGTGGGACGATTTTCTTCTGCACTGCGGCTGTGCATGGTCTTTCACTCCTGCAACGCGGAAATTTCTGCTAACGTTTCGCGCCGCGCTATGTGTAGACTAAACGGAAACCACTCGGCCAAATCAATATCCTGCATTTCCTGGAAATTTCAGAAAGACCCATGCGATGACAGACACCACCACAACGGCGGCGCGCAGCAGCAGACTCGCCTCCATCGAGCGCTATTTCCAGTTTGAAGAGCTGGGCACCAACTGGCGCACGGAAATTCTGGCCGGCCTGACCACCTTCATCACCATGGCGTACATCGTGATGGTGAACCCGGGCATCCTGCACAAGACCGGCATGCCGATTGTGGCGGTTACGGCTGCGACATGCTTCTCCGCCGCGCTGGGCAGCATCCTGATGGGCGCACTGGCGCGCTACCCGATTGCGCTGGCGCCGGGCATGGGGTTGAATGCGTACTTCACCTATGTCGTTGTGTTGAAGATGGGCATCCCGTGGCAGACGGCCCTGGGCGCGGTATTTTTCTCCGGCTGCATTTTCATGCTGCTCACCTTCGGCGGCATCCGTCAGCGGTTGATGCATTCCATTCCGCAGGAACTGCATGCGGCAGTGGCCGGCGGCATCGGTTTGTTCATCGCATTCATCGGGCTGAAGAATGCGGGCATCATCGTTTCCGACCCGGCAACTTTCGTAACGCTCGGCAACCTGAAACACCCGGCAACCGCCATCGCGCTGTTCGGTCTGCTCCTGATTGCTATCCTGCAGGCATTCCATATTCGCGCCGCCATGCTGATCGGCATTGTGGGCGCAACGCTGACCGCGTGGATGTTGCAGTTGAGCGGCGTGATTGAACACATCGTCGAGCTGCAGCCCATCACCTACGACTTCCACCAGATGACGGCGACGGTCTTCAAACTGGACCTGCGCGGTGCGCTGCATGTAGGTGCTTTTGAAATCATCTTCGTCTTTCTCTTCGTGGATTTGTTTGACAACATCGGCACGCTGGTTGCCGTCAGCAAAAAAGCCGGACTCATCGGCGAGGACCATCGTATCCCTCGGCTGAGCCGCATTTTCATAGCCGATGCAACTTCGACAATTGCCGGCTCGCTGGTCGGCACCAGTACGGTGTGCAGTTATGTGGAGTCCTCGGCCGGCGTGGCCGTAGGCGGACGCAGCGGCGTGACGGCAATTACAACGGGCATCATGTTTCTGCTGGCACTCTTTGCCGCGCCGCTGGTGGGTGCCATTCCCGATGCAGCCACGGCACCGGCATTGATCATCGTCGGCGGCATGATGCTGTCATCCATCTCTGAAGTGGACTGGCACAACCCGCTGATTTCGA